>Ga0209370_1000749_pt1 | contig 36167 bp, 36 predicted proteins | sample AgamicAtPrz_FD_187164 | JGI IMG/M metagenome (GOLD analysis project Ga0209370, IMG submission 187164) | Agave microbial communities from Guanajuato, Mexico - At.P.rz (SPAdes) (version 2) | ecosystem: Host-associated > Plants > Phyllosphere > Phylloplane/Leaf | place: Guanajuato, Mexico...
CGTGCACAACCTGCACTACTACCTCAACCTGATGAAGGAAGTGCGCGAGTCGCTGGACGCCGGCGACTTCGAGGGCTTCCGCACCCGCTTCCTGGCGGATCGGGCGCGCGGGATCTGAGCTTCGGAAATCCCGGGGCCGGTTTCAGAGGGCCCTAAGACGCGGCGTGTGAAGATCGCCCGATGCTGAAGCTGCTCATCGCGCCGTTTCGCTGGCTGATCCGCGTCATCCTGGCTCTCGTCATCCTCTTCGAGGAATGGGGCTGGGAGCCGCTGCAGCGGATGATGGCCGCCATCGGCCGGCTGCCGGTGCTGCGCCAGCTCGAGGCCGTCGTGAGGCGGCTGCCGCCCTACGTGGCGCTGGTGGTGTTCTTCCTGCCGGGTCTGATGCTGCTGCCGATCAAGCTGCTGGCGCTGTGGCTGATCGGCATCGGCCGGCCGGGACTGGGGCTGGCCGTCATCGTGCTGGCGAAGGTCGTCGGCACGGCGGTGGTGACGCGGATCTTCGCGCTGACCCAGCCGGCGCTGATGCGCCTGGGCTGGTTCGCGCAGCTCTACACGCGCTGGGTCGTCTGGAAGGAAGGATTGATCGCCTGGGTCCATGCGAGCGCGGCGTGGCGCATGGCACGGGCGATCAAGCTGCGAGTCCGGCGCGTGCTGCGGCGCACGCGCCGCGCCTGATTCACGCTTTCGCTGGCTGCGCCGCCATGCCTTCCGCCTCGCCGAGCAACCCCGCCACCCGCTCGCGCAGCAGCTCCGGCGTCACCTCCTTCGCCGCGACCGGCGCGCCGGCCACCAGCCCGACGCGGCTGAACAGCCCGCGCCGGAACGGCCGCACCATCGCCTGCCCCTGCTCGACGCGCGAGAAGTACGAGCCCCACAGGTTCTGCAGCGCCATCGGCACGACCGGCAGCTCCGGACGCCCCTCCAGCAGCTTCATCACGCCGCCCTTGAACGGCTGCAGCGTGCCGTCGCGGGTTAGCCCGCCCTCGGGGAAGATGCCCACCAGCTCGCCGTCGTCCAGCACCGCCTGCGCGGCGGCGAAGGCGGCCTCGTAGGTCGCGGCGTCCTCCTTCTGCGGCGCGATCGGGATCGCCTTGGCGAGCTTGAACATCCAGCCCAGCACCGGAATCCTGAAGATGCGATGGTCCATCAGGAAGCGGATCGGCCGCGGGCTCGCCGCCATCAGCAGCACTGCGTCGACGAAGCTCACATGGTTGCAGACCAGCACCGCCGCGCCTTGCGACGGGATGTGGCGGTCGCCGTCCACCTTGAAGCGGTAGATCACCCGCGACAGCACGAAGGCGAAGAAGCGCAGCAGGTACTCCGGCACCACCAGGAAGATGTAGAGCGCGACCACCGCGTTGAGGATGCCCACGACGAGGAACAGCTGCGGAATCGACAGCCCCGCGCCCAGCAGTGCGCCGGCCATGAGCGAGCTGGCGATCATGAAGATCGCATTGAGGATGTTGTTCGCCGCGATGATCCGCGCGCGGTGCGAAGGCTGCGCGCGCATCTGGATCAGCGCGTACATCGGCACGCTGTAGAGCCCGGCGAACAGCGCCAACAGGCCCAGGTCGGCCAGCACCCGCCAGTGCGCGTGCTGCGACAGGAAAGCGCCCACGCCCATCGCCGCCGACGGCGGCAGGGCGCGCGACGCGAAGAACAGGTCGATGGCGAAGACGCTCATGCCGATCGCGCCCAGCGGCACCAGGCCGATCTCCACCTGGCGGCGCGAGAGCACCTCGCACAGCAGCGAGCCCACGCCGATGCCCACCGAGAACACCATCAGCAGCAGCGAGGCGACCTGCTCGTTGCCATGCAGCACCTCCTTGGCGAAAGCCGGGAAGTTGGCCAGGAACACCGCGCCGAAGAACCACATCCAGGAGATGCCCAGCAACGAGCGGAACACCGCGAGCTGGCCGTGCGCGAGCTTCAGGTTGCGCCAGGTCTCGCTGACCGGGTTCCAGTTGATGACGAGGTCGCGGTCGGTGGACGGGCTGGCGGGGATGGCCTGCGCGGTCGCGCGGCCCAGCACCGCCACGACGACGCAGGCGATCGCCACGTGCTGCGGCCCGACGATGGGCGTGGCCACCAGCAGGCCGCCGGCCAGGTTGCCCAGCAGGATCGAGACGAAGGTTCCCATCTCCACCATGCCGTTGCCGCCGGTGATCTCGTGCTCGTTCAGATGCTGCGGCAGGTAGGCGTACTTGACCGGCCCGAACAGCGTCGAGTGCAGTCCCATCAGGAACACGCAGCCGAGCAGCACCGGCACCTGGGTCGTGTAGAAGCCATAGGCGGCGAGCGCCATGATCACGATCTCCAGGCTCTTGACCAGGCGCATCAGCCGCGCCTTGTCGTACTTGTCGGCGAGCTGGCCGCTGGTGGCCGAGAACAGCACGAACGGCAGGATGAACAGCGCCCCGATCGCCAGCCCCGCCTGCGCCGGCGGCAGCCAGCTGACGTTGAGCTGGTAGGTCACCAGCACCGTGAAGGCGAACTTGAACAGGTTGTCGTTGCCTGCGCCGAGGAACTGCGTCCAGAAGAAGGGCGCGAAGCGGCGCTGGCCCAGAAGGGCGAACTGGCTGGGGTGAGGGGAGTCGCTCATGGGAGGGCTCGCTGTGGGTGTCGGGGAGGAGGGGATCAGTGGCCGGTCAGGGCCCGGCCTTCACGGACTGCGGCGCCTGGCCCAGGCCGGTGCGGGTCAGCCAGCTGAAGATGGTGTCGGCGGTCGTGGTCTCGATGTGGCCGGTGAAGCGGCGCGCGGAGGGATGGTCGTCGAAGGCGACGTTCGCCATGCCGATGCGCGCACCCAGGCGCTTGGCGGTGTTCAGGCGCAGGTCCGACGGCTGGTAGCCCTGGCGCCTGAGCCAGTCCTGCGCCTGCGCGCGATTGAAGACCTCGCGCGGCGCGGCGCCTGCGGCCAGCGTCTCGAGCGCCCACTGGTTGCTCTGCTGGTACTCGCGCCCCCAGGCGTAGGCGACCATGCTGTACGCCGGCGTGTGCAGCGCGGCGGCGCGCGCGTTCTCGCGCAGCAGCGGCAGCAGCGACTGCTGCAGCTCCGGCTTGAGCACCGAGAAGGCCGCCTCGTAGCGGTAGGGGTTGTCCATGAAGAACTCGCCCAGGCCCTGCCGATAGACATCGGCGAGCGCCGTGCCGCACTGGTTGAGCTTGTGCATCACGCGCCAGACGGGCCTGGCACCGGCGCCGCTGCCGGCCGTGTCGCGGTAGACGAAGCCGACATGCGACCAACGCAACCCGTAGCCGCTCAGGTCCTGGCCGGCGCGCGCCAGCAGCACGACCTCGGCGCCGCTGCGGTCCAGCGCGGCGGCGGTGGCCTGGGCCAGGTCCATGCCGCGCTTGATCTGGTCGGGCGTGGGCGCCTTGTTCTCGCACGGCCGCCCGGCGAAGGCCGGTCCGGCCGCGAGCAGCGCGCCCAGCGCGGCCGCGGCCAGGACGGCCCGCGGCGAGGCGGGGAGAGACAGCGGGGAGGGCTTCGCCGGCATGGGGCTCAACGCGAGACGCGGTCCTTGTCGGTGACGCGCTCGTTGTAGAGCAGCGAAGCGCCGATCTCGTTGGGGATGAAGGCGATCGCCTCGCCGGCGGCGGACAGCACGTAGCCGGTGCTGATCGCGGTCACGACGACGGCGGTGCCGATCGACGTGGCGGCGCCGACGACGACCTTGCCCGAGAACTCGACGCTGATGCGCACGCCATCGGAGGCGCGCTCCAGCACCCAGACGGTGCCGCGGGCGGTGGTCTCGACCGCGACGACGACCAGCGAGGCGCCGGCGACCAGCACGGCGGACGGCGCCACGACCGAGATCGCGACCGGCACGGCCGACAGTGCGAGGCTGGCGTCGCTCGGACCGCCATGGGCGGCGGCAGGGCGGGCCGCGCCGAGCGCCAGGGCGGCGGCGGACAGGATGCTGATCAGTGCGAGACGGGAACGCATGGCGGAACTCCTGGAGGGCGCTGGCGGGTGGGGGAGGCGCCGATCCGGCGGCTCATCCGAGGGCTCATTCGGCGGCGGCGACGGCTTCGCGATGGGCCTCGCGGCGGCCTTGCAGGCGGGCTTCGGCGAGGTCGGCCTCATGGCTGTCGCGCAGCATCTTGGCCAGCGTGAAGACGTTGGAGATCAGATAGAGCCAGCAGACCAGCAGATAGGCCTTCCAGACGGGCTGGATCTCCATGCGCCACAGACCCCAGCCGGTCAGCGCCATGGCCAGGCCGAAGCCGCTCCAGACGACCAGGCCCCACATCGGCGTGTCGGAACGGGCCGACTGGTTGTCGCGGATGTACTTGGACAGCGCGAAGGCGGTGGACAGGCAGAACACATAGCCCATGACCATGAAGGCGCGGTCCAGATCAGCGCCCGGCAGCCAGGCCAGGCCGATGGCGCACAGCGCCACGCTGATGCCAAAGGAGATCCACACCTGATAGCGCCAGGCCTGGGTGTCGCGCTGGATGCGGATGTGGGGGGTGTTCATGATTGCGTTCCTCCTGAAGGGCCCTGGGGCCTGATTGAGTTGCCGGAGTCGCCGCCCCGGTATGAGGGGGTGTCCGGTGACGATGCGCGACTGTCGCCGCGATCGTCCCGGGCTCCCCCTGGAATCGCGGCGAGTATCGCCGCCCGCCTGCTCCGGTATCGATCGGTGCTACTGCCGGGGGGCGGGCAGGGGGAAATGCCGGGCGGTGGCGAACACCGTGGCGCCCAGCCGGTCCCCCTGCCATCGGGCCAGCCGCTTGAGGGCGAGATCAAACATCAGCGGGTGATGATTCCGCAATGCCCCCAAAGGAGCGACGTGGGCCTCGGATCGTGGACCAGTTGCACGCCCACCTCGCGGTAAGCCTGTGCGACGAGCCTCGAGCAGAACTGACGAGGCCCGGCTGTACCGCCCTTCAAGACCGCTCTTGCTGCTTCCACATTGGTGTAGCGAGTTCCAACATGGCTCCGAGCGAAGGCGATCACCGTCCAGAGTTGCTCAGGCATGAGCGCTTGAGCCGGCCGCAGGGCATACGCGGTGCCCCCCAGCTCGATGACGAACCTGCGGAGGTTGCGGGCCTGGGCACCTTCGTCAGTGGAGTCAATGACGCTGCCATCTTTGACGCAAAGCATGGCCTGCGAGATGTCCGATCTAGCGGCCGTCCGCACCGGGGCGCTGACAGGGTCTGGCGTGGTGGTGAGCAGGATGTCGACTGGGAGGATCAGGTCGTAGTTGAAGCGCCTGGCGCCGACAGAATTCGTCGGAGGGGTTCTTGGTTCCATGATGAGTCCGTCAAGCAACCAGAGAATCGTCCATCGGAACCCGTGTCATCCACTGAAGCCTTTCGCTATCAGGAAGGCCAAGTCCCGAAGTCTTTGGATTCCCTTCGGCGTAAGTGTGTTGTCTCGGTTGAGTAGCCCTTTCTCGATTAGCGCCAGCCGTTCTGAACTTTTGAGCGAAAGTCCAAGGTCTTCTGTCAGGGCGGTTCGAACCTGGGCCTGAAGTAGCTCTTCCGATTGGGTGGGGACCGCGTGACGATCAATGTGGGCAAGCAGCCTGCGGAAGAAGGCTTCGCTGGAGCGGTCACGTCCGTAGCGGCTGTGCTCCTTAGGGACTGACACGAAGCGCATTACCTGCTCGTGAGCCGTTCTGAGTTCCGCTAGTTCTGATGTTGCCGACTCCAGCTGAGCTACCAACTTGCGTCGCTCCTCCGGGGTGAGAGGCCCTTCGCCCTCAAGCCGCTCTCGCGCAGTGTCAACTCGAGCCTCTGCGGCCGTCATCGCAGGAGCAAGTACGGCAGCCGCAAGCTCCACCTCCCCGAATTTCCAGCGGTTCACCCGTCGCAGGCCGCGAACCAGAACGGTAAGCAGAAGTCCGATGTGTCGACGAAAGTGGACGATGGTCCCGCCGACCAAGATGGGCCAGGCCAGCGCCTTTGTCATCTCCAAGATGAACGCGAGCCCTCCGACGGGCGGCGCTCCTCCAAAAACCTGCTCTGCTGGCATCGGCTTCTCCCTTTAGCAAGGGTAGCGCAGCGCATTCGCCGCGATTCTTAGGGTGGACACCGGCAAGGCGGCTCGCCTACGCGCGTGAGGGCGTTGATCGCCCGTGAAAAACGAGCAGACAGGGGTGGGCCGTTCGCCGATTGGTGAGCGAACGCGGCGCGGCGTTGGCTAGGTAATACCGCAACAGTGAGGCGGCGCGCCAGGGGATTCGGCAGCCGACCACTGTTCACGAATGAGTTCGGAGAACTCGGGCCCGGGTAGAAACTGGCGCGAGTGGACGACCATGCCCATCACGCTGTCCGACCGGCGTTCTCGGCACCACGTGCGCGTCATCTCCAACCACACCGGACGACGACTGTCGCGGTACTGAAGGACCTCAACGGTTCTGGGAAGTCTTGGGGTTCCTGGCTTCAGGAAAGAATGGTTGGAGCGGCGAAGACATGACTGGACCGGTTCGGTCAGTCGGCGCCCAAGCGACTCGCCCGGCGGTTCAGACTGACCGGGGAGGTATAGGGCTAACGTAGTTGGTTGAACGTCTCGCTGGTCGAGCGCCAAATGTGAAAACACCCAGCGTGTACTGAGTGTTCTTGGGGGGCGAGACTTGAACGCTGGTGCGCCACTCGCGCCGGTGGTCAGATTGGCGAGAGGACGCGCCGCTGTCGGTGCACCTGGTTGCCCGGGAGCGATGCTTCAGTTGATGCGGCTACCCAGCTCACTGATCTTCAATTCGAGTTGGTAGATCGCGTCACTCAGCACTTGGCCCGGCACCTCCCCAGGCTTCCCCGTGAGCGGCTTGTACGCGATCGGCGTCATTCCCTTGAAATCGGAAGGCATCTTCAGCTCCTCTTCCATCTTCGGCACCAGAAGGAACGTCCGCTTTCGACCAAGCCGCGACATAAAGAAACCCAGTTCGAAGATGACGTTGTCGCGGGGCGCCGCAGTCTGGTGCTTTCGAGACCGGACGATGTCATCGGGGTGAGCGATGGCCACACCGAAGTCGGCCTTATCCACCTCCGCTTCCAGCGCCTCCAAGGGATAGGAACCCGGCGGGAAGATGTCGTCGTCCGACCACAGGATTGAATCGGCGTCGGAGTACCTCAAGCCGTGCCGGATTGCTTTCGCCACCGCAAGACTCTCTAGTGAGCTGATAAAGAAAATCCGCGGCCTATCGTTGGGCGGCCGGATGAGCGTGTTGCGCTGCAAAAGGCGGTTCGCCAGTTCGGCGGCGATGAGCTTGTAGACCCGTGGCTGAGTCACCGCGATCTGGTCCAGCTTTTCCGGCGAGACCTTCAGGGAGACGGTAGGTTCCAAGGCAATCACCGTCGCGCTACGCGGGATCGCCGGGTTCACCGTCGACATCTCACCTACGGTGGTGTTTCGCTCCCGAGGGTAGAGAACCTTCCCTTTGACGGAGATGTTGACCTTGCCCATCAGCAGGAAGTACATGTCGCGGTCGTAACCGCCTTCCTTGATAAGTATCTCGCCGGCAATGTGCTCGACGAGTTCCCCGCCATCGGCCAATGCGGTCGCAACCTCGATGTCGCCTTGCACGATGCCTTGGGCCAAAAGCGCCTGGACCAGCGATGCGCGGTCCTTGAAGCGGTCGATGAAGTTCATGGTGTCTCCTTCCCTCAAAATCGATGGTTGTAGCCCCGCCGTTGCACCTTGAGCAACAGCGCAGGCGCTTCTTCACGCAAGGGCGCCCCCTGCGCCCTGAGATGCACTCTGATGGGGGCTTGGTGCCGGCGGAACGCATGGGCCGAGCCGCAGAGGTCTCCGTCTCTGGCCAGCTTGATGACCATCAGGACGAGAAACGATGCCGTCTGCTCCTCCTCCTCGATCAAGGCCTGCATCTGCCTCACGTCTGGACTGCTTGGCAGCGCGATGAAATTCGGATGCGAGTGCCACTCGCCCAGGTAGTTGAAGCGGGCGTGGTTGTTCCCGGTCCTGGCTCGGAACCGCCGCATGAAGGCGCGGTGCTGCTCCGGATCACGCTTGAAGGATGCGTAGGAGCCGTTGCGCTGAACCGAGAGCGACCGAACGACGAACCGCCCGTCGGCAACCCGTTCAGCAGCGAGGACGCCGCCAATCTCGTTGGAGCCGGCTGCACGGAGCTCCCTTCGCATCTTCATGACGCAAGCCGCAGTGAGTACGACGTCGATCACGATGCCCTCTTCTTGTAGGGGGCTGGCCGAACCTGTGCGGCAGCTGCCTCGGCGGCGGAGTGCTCGGACGCGATGAGCCTCTCAGTCGGGCGGCCCAGGTCGATAGGGAAGGTCTTAAACGGCTCGGTGAAAATCCACTCCTTGCGCAGTCCGACCATGTAGGCGGAGTACGGATAGTCGGACCGCTCCGCCTGGCGCAAGGCATCGGTGGCGAATCTGGCCAACATGCCGGAGATGGTCATGACGTCTCCGTCGTCCGCGATCATCGCCGGCTGGTCATCCTCTTCAGCGCTGTAGTCGATGGCGCCCGCTACGGGAGGTTCTGGGAACTCCGGGTTCGCGCACCAACGGTCGATGAGCCGCCTGACTTCAAGCGGATGGGGATCGAGTCCGGGTCGACTGCGGGCCAGCAGCCCGCCATAGCCGCCAGCGAAGATGCGACCCCACACCATGGGAATGCCGTTCTCGGTCGCGACTGCACTTGCATAGTTGAAGCCCTGCGCGCTCCCCGTCAGCTCGACGATCAAGTCGCAATTGGCCAATTGCGCCATGCTCTTGAGAAGGCTGTCGGTCGAGGACTGACCAAGGTGGCCATTCCACAGCAAGACGTCGACGTCAGGGCGAATGCGTTTGAGACGCTGGGCAAGGGCGGGGGCCTTATGAGATCCCACTTCGTCCCAGTCCAGCTCATGGCGGACCAAGTTCCCGTTCGTCAACAGGTCGCCGTCCACCAGAAGGAACCTGCCCACGCCCGCTCGCGCCATCGAGGCAGCGACCTTGCTGCCCATGGAACCGCACCCGACGATGCCGACTCGCTTTGCCGCAAGCTCGTTGTTCCTCGCCGGATTGCGGCTCTGACCGTCGAGCCGCACGCAAAGAATCTTGGTCACATAGTCTTCGTACATCCACTTCGCGAGAACCAGGCTTCCCTGTACGCCAATTAGCGTGTGAGCGCCGACACGTTCTTCGCTCGTGAACGCATTCCATAGTTGGTCAGCCGCCAAGTCCTGGCTGCGGAGCGCCAAGTTCACCTCGTCACCGGGCTCCATGAGCGCAATCAAGCCGAATGAGCTGTTAGCCCCAACGGACGGCTCAGGAACACTCGGCGACGTCCAAGCGTCGGTGCCATCCAAGGCAGAGAGCTTCCATGCAGCAAGTACCCGGGTCTCAGGCGAGAGGGAGTCTCGGAAGCTGACCTTCCATGTGCCGGCCCCCCTTCGGCGGACCTCGCCGATCACGTCTTCGGGGACGATAAGCCTGAAGTACGACCCGCGTAGCTCCACGGCTTGGGTCATGACGTGACCGGACGGTACGCGAAGCGGCTTTCCCTGGGCATCTTTCGTCGCCTCGGTGTCCAGGAGTTCCCGGGCGCTGCGCAGCAGGTCTCCGCCGGTGAATTCGGTGCTCCACGTCTGCGCGCGGAACTGCAGGCACAGCTCGCCACTTGGCCATTGGTGGCTGGACCAACGCTCGCCATCCTTGGGGATGACGCGTGGCGGCGCGTACGGGAAGACCTGCGGGTACAACAGCAGCGCCCGGCGACGTTCTCCACCGGCTGTGAACGCGACGTCGGCGCATAAGAGACCGTCGTCGCGCGTCACCTGCCATTCCACCGCGGTCACCCAGCCTTCATCCAACAATAAGGCCACCGAACGCCTCTCTAGGTCGAGGCGTTCGAGGGATCGGAGGAACCACATCAGGAGAAGCTGGCGGGCGTCTTGGACGGCTGCGCGGCAGTCGTCCCGAACGTGAAGACGCCAGCAGCTGCAGCGGTAGCGGCGGCGCCGATCGAGGAAGCGCTTCTTTCGTCCTTCGGCTTCAGAGCCTGCTCGGCAGCCGCGTAGTCGAAGTCGGAGCACCGGCGCGAGGCGCCAAACAATGCCTTCAGGCCGGCGGGAGCGTGCTTGTTCAGGGTCGGGCCGATGGCAGTTTGCCGACCGCTGCAGCGCAACTGCTCATCTTCAGACGCGAGCACAGACCGGCTAATGCAGCAGCGGATGCGTTTGCCCTTGACGCCCAGGCGGGTCACCGACGTGATGCCGTGTTCGAGGCCAACGGCCAAGCCCAGGTCACCAGCGTCGACGCCAGCCGTCTTCAGCGCCCCAATGGCGACCTTGAAGCTGCTCCGCAGAGCCGCGGCGCAGAGCAATGCATTCTTGGCCGTGTCTGCGTCGTCGGTGATTGCTGCGGTACCTTCCACCAGGATGCCATGCAGGCAGTCACCGATGAAGCGGACCTTCTGGCCTGCGAAGTCCTTGTCCAGCACGGCGTCCAGCTCACTTCGCAGGACGTGGAGCGTCCTGACGACGTCCTTCGCCTTGGAGTCGCTGTCGATCCGCCCCGCCACGTAGACGGTGAAGTTGTCGATGTCGGCGTAGATCGACGTGCTCTCCTGCCGGCGGGCGTTCTGCGGCGTGAGCACCTCCATGTCCAGCGTCTGGAACGGGGGCGTATGACGGTAGAACTGGTAGCTGCTGATCTTGTTGGCGTCGAGGTCCTTCTTCCATTCCTTCATGACCTGGTCGACAGTGACTTCCAGGGCGGCCTTCTTCTGCGACGCGGAGATTTGGTCGGAAGTCAGAGCCGTCCTGTCCTGGTCCAGCACCTCGTCCCAGCCGACGACGCTCCGGGCGGTGTTCGTCATGAAGATGCCCGCGGTCGTGCCGCCGCCGGCGCGCTTCGCCGCCTGGTTGGCAGGGTTGCCCAGGAACAGAGGTTCGCGCGCGCCGATTCGTCCGTTGTTGACAGCCAGCGCCTTGCCGGAGTCGATGCCTACCCGCGTGACAGCGGCAGGCAACGGCTCGTCGCCATCCTCGTTGGTCTTGGCCAGCACGTCACGGATCAACTGAGCCGTGGCAACGGCGCGGTGGATGCGCGCCTTCTCGTCGTTGTAGGGCTTGGCGACTACCATGTGCAGCCGCTCGTTGTGAAAGTCGACCTGGATGGCGTCAACGTCCAACAGGATGTTTCGGACCGCGCGGAAGTGGTTGTTCAGGAACCGCAGGGTGCGCTTGTGACAGCGCTCACCCTCGAAGTCCGTGTTGTTCAACATCTCACTGATGTTGAGGATGTCGACGTACACGTGGACGCCGTTCACGCGGTACGCCACGTTGGTCGGCAACTCCGTGAGGTCCGTGTCGCGCACGTACTCCTTGATGTCGACCGTCTTCACCTCGCCCAGGCGCGTCGCGATGCGCGACTTCGCCACAGCTTCACTCCAAGACCGCTTGGTCATGATCTTCCCTCGCCGCCCTACGGCGGTCTTTACTCATGTTTCGCGGACGACAACCGGCCCAACTCCTCCTGACGCCCTTCCGCACCCAATGTCTGAACTTTTGGGTGGTAACGAGAAGTTCAAGACGTGTCTGTTCGTTTATCCCTCGTTTTGGGGACAGAGAGGCCGGGGTTGTCGGACTCGGGGAAGGTCGTGCGGCTGCACTCGGTCGGATTCGAGTCTGCCGGAGCCAACTTCGGAGCGATTCCGTATAGGACCGAACATGGAGGAGATGGCGGAGAGAACAGCGGAGCAAGAGGCCGGAGGCAGATTGCAAGAATCCGGAACCGGGGCGAGCCACTCCGGCTGGAGCACGTTCGTCAGTTCGACGCCATCATGATCGACACCGTCGGCCCGGGGTTGCGAGGCAGAACTGCGACGGCGGGTGCGCTGAAATCCGATGAGCCCCTTTCTCACCGTTTCGTTGATGGGATTGAACCTGTCGTCCATCAAATCCTGCAGAACGCTGTGTAAAGCCTCAACCTTCGCCGTACATACACGGCGCTGATGGTCTTCAAGTCAGGTGAGCTGGCTGAATTCTGATTCGACGCCGCCGCGGACACTTGGACTTGCACCATCAAGCGTCAAGTCGATGTGTCCGTGCCTGTGTTCGGCACGACATTGCGGACATCATGGGGATGGATCCCCATGGTCGAAATTGATCCAGCCGACAGGGTTCTATGCTTGTTCCGTGAGGGGTCGAGCTTGGGCTTGGTTTTCGACTTCAACCCCTTGGGAAGTCTGGATCGCGCGGCGTTCGTCCAAACGTTGGACGGCTGCACCGGGTGCTGCGGTACCGAGCCTTGTATGGAGCGGTCGCAACCCGATGGTTTTCCGCGCGCTGGTTGATGCTGGGCGATTTCCCCTCGTAGAAATCATCCACTGGGAATTCAAGGGGCTGGCCGTCTCGGTAGAAGCTCGGGTCGATCTGGCGGCAACGAAAGCGGAGACGGTGAAGGCGTTCAGCGCGAACGCATTCAACACATGCTGGAGCGCTGGCTCCTGAAGTTGCACTTTCACACCAAGGCGGAACTGCTCAAGGGGGCGGTCAGCCGGAATTGCTTCAGTTCGCCATGGCCTCCGCCGAGGCGCACGCTGGAGGCTCAGACACGCTTCTCCTTCCGACCGCTTTCTGGGAGTATCTGACCGGCCGCACCTTCGCCAACTTCAATCCGACCGCACAGGAGACGTATGCGATGACCCGTGCGTTTCAGGCCATCCTTACCTTAGACGACAGGCGTTCTACACCTAGCTCCGCGGCGCCAAGAAGCCTATACGCGCGCGGTACGGCGTGGTGAGTTGCCTTCGAGGGCCTTGACTGCGGCCCCCAGGTCGATGTTCTCTTCGTAGAACTTGTAGTTGTCGTTCTGGAAGGTCGATCGACCCCGTCGATCGGCGGCGCCGGATGGCCGCAGGGATTGCGGAAGGGGCCGGCCTCGGCCGCGAGCGCGCTGAACAGACCCGCCGCCGCGGCGGCGCCGCAGCACAGGAGATGACGTCGTCGGAGCATGGTCGGCGCCGGTGGAAGTGGGGATGGGCGCGATGGTCGGCAGAAGCGCGCCGGATGCCGCCGTCCAGTCCGGCCGGTAGCGCCGCGCGAGCCCGGCGGTCTCGGTGGCCGCTACCGATCTGCGCTAACGTCCGCGCCCATGGCGAGCACGCAATCCCTCATCGATCTCATCAAGGCCGAATTGAAGCAGTCCGGCATCAGCTACGCGCAACTCGCCAAGGAGCTGGTGCTGTCCGAGTCCAGCGTGAAGCGCATGTTCGCCTCGGGCGGGGAGATGCCGCTGTCGCGCATCGACGAGATCTGCCGCGTGCTCAAGACCGATTTCGCCGAGCTTTCGCAGCGCCTGGCGCGATCACAGCCGCTGCGCCGCGAACTCACGCTGCAGCAGGAGCGCGAGGTGGTCGCCGACGAGAAGCTGCTGCTGACCGCCATCTGCTGCCTGAGCCAATGGAGCTTCGAGCAGATCGTCGCGACCTACCGGATGACCGAGGCCGACGTGACGCGCGCGCTCGCGCAGCTGGACCGGCTCGGAATCATCGAACTGCGCCCGCTCAACCGCTACCGGCTGCAGGTGGCCAAGACCTTCCGCTGGCGGCCGCAGGGGCCGGTGATGGGCTTCTTCCGCGACAACGTGATGCAGGACTTCTTCGCGGGCGGCTTCGATGGCGACGCGGAACTGCTGATGCTGGTCCATGGCCAGCTCAGCCCCGGCATGGCCCGCGAACTGCGTGACCGGCTGCAGCGCGTGGCCGAGGACTTTGCGCGTCAGCACCTGCTCGACCAGAAGCTGCCGGACGAGGAGAAACGCCAGTTCACGCTCGTGATGGGCATGCGCTGCTGGCTGTTCGAGCGATTCAAGCATCTGCAGCGCTCAAAGGCAGGCGCTCGGCGAATTGATTGAAATCCGAGGTCACCAACTCAAATGCTTTGCTTGGGCAAGCACCTGCTGAATGATGGTCTCCTCGGAGGAGAGTGTCGGCTTCTTTAAGCTGCTCAAAGACGACTGAGAGTCTCCTCGGCGCTCAGTCTGAAGATTTGCAGAGCGAAAACTCGCGATGTGAAAAACATTCGTAGCAATGGCATCAGTACCCACTTCTGGGAAGCCTGACTGCTCGAAGTTCAGCGGCAATTGCCGATCTTCGTTGGTCTTTTTATCGGACATCGTTTAGTCCCTTGGAATTGCAGTAGTTTACTGCATCAATTATTTAACGTCAAACCGCAGTATTTGGAGGGATTTTTTCCAAATCGGATTGAAAATGTGCGACTGCCGCGACTTCGAAAGATTGATAGTTGTCCAGATATTCTGGAATCGACTTTTCCACCGGTGCCTCCCGCATCGGTATGAACTTTCCCTCTTTCGTTTTCCGATCTGAGCCCGCAAAGAATTGAGAGAAGCGCCTGGGAGCCACGCCTTCGAAGTGCTCAAACTTCACTAGGTTGGGCTTCTGTTTGTCCGCCGAAAACTCGAAGGCGATGGAATCTTCGTGCAACTCCCTTGCCATGCTCTTTTCATACGGTTCAATGTAGTAAACCTTGGCTATTCCTGAAGCAACGATGTGCCTTGCGCAACTGTGGCAGGGGAACGTTGTCGTATAGAGCGTGGCGCCTTTGATTCCAGGTCCTCCCAATCGGGCAAGAGAGACGATGGCATCCATCTCCGCATGGACTGATCGGGAAAACTCGATGAGATCCTTCAGTCGAGTTTTATATAGTGACGCCAACAGTGATTCCTTTCGAGCGGAAGAAAGCCTGATCGGATCCTCGCCTTCTATGGCCTCACCCAACGCAGAATCGATTCGCTTGCCAATCTCCGAGCGAAGCGCCAGCTTATGGAAATCGTTCCAACAGTGCTGCTCCGGCTTCTTGACACAACGTGCGTCATTCTTCCCGTCGGTGGCAGAGTACAGACCGCCCCCGGCTCGTGGCACATCGTTGCACCCCGTCGCCAAGACTTCTCCGTCGGCGCCAGCAATCGCCGCGCCCACCTGACGTGATAGGCAGGCGGAACGAAGACCGGCCGCGTATGCCGCATACATCCCGTGTTCCATCGAGGTAGGGGTAATGCTACGGTCGCCGTGAATTAGCCGAAATAATCGATCAATTCGTTCGCTATTGGTGTCCAGACCTGAGGAGAAATCATTGCGGATGAAATAGTCGGCAAGGTGAAGCGTTTTGTCCAGCCTTTGGCCGAAGTCGTCACTCTCGTTGCCGTCGATCTCAGCGAGGACTGGCGCCTCCTCCACTCGAATTGAATCATTTTGAAGCAGCGCCGGTCGCTCTTTATATGTGCGAGTAACACCAACGAGATGGAACAGATTTCGATATAGGGCGCGGAGTAGGACAACTTCTTCCGGACGCTTGACCTGATCGATGAGATACGCGACTTGACGTGGGACCGTTGGGATGTCGGGATGATTGATAGCGGAGGTTGGCGTTCGCTGTGTCCGGTCAATACGAATATGCCTTATCGCATATTCCGCAAGAATGGCTTGATTTTCAGTCCTCCGCCGAAGCTCCATTCCCGCCTCCTGAAGGCGGCGATATCGATTGAAGCGATCCGAGTGTCCGGTGAGAAGCTGTGCACCGTGAATTCGTCGCTCCTTGATTGCGTCCTCCAGGAAATCACTCAACTTGATGTGGACCACATCCGCATAGCCCAAATCCTTTAGTCGCGAGCGGGCGATATTGATGACAGCACCGATACCGCACCCAATCGGGCCGGCAAATGCCACAACCAGCTCTTTGGAGCGTCGCGATGAGAAGCGCTCCAACAATGTGGTCGAGTCGGGCGTACTTTGCCCGTCCGGCGCTACCCCGGCGGAGGCGTTCGGTTGTGCTGACATGCTCCCCCTTCAATTCGACTTTTGTCGTGAGCTTGGAGTTTGATTGCGATTGTCAACGGAGGAAAAACACTCATGTTCCCTGAAGACAAGGGGTCACTATTCCACTTGCTCGGAGCAAGCGATACTGGCCGCAAACAGTGCAGTCAGAGACCTTCACCACAGGTTTCAGGAATCAAGTGACTTGCTTGAGGGCTACCAGAACTCCCAGCGCCCGCTGTACACGACCCACAGCCCCAGCACGCCGTTCGTCACCGCGTGCGCGATGACGCCCGTCCACAGCTTGCCGGTGCGCTGGTAGAGCCACGCGTAGGCTGCGCCCGCGACGATCGCCGCCAGCCACAGCGTGTGCGCCAGCATGAACACGAAGGTCGAGATCACCAGCGCCCGCAGTCCCGCCGCGCGCGGATCGACCGTCTCGAACTGCGGGCTGGTGATCCAGCGCATCAGGAAGCCGCGCCAGAACAGCTCCTCCATCACCGGCACCAGCAGCGTCGCGCCCAGCCAGCGCACCCCGATCAGCGGCCAGTCGAGCCCGTCCTCCGGCGTCCTCGGCACGAAGCCCGCCGTCGGTTCGCCCAGCTGCATCCACGGCGCGTCCAGCGTGATCCAGAGGGCGAAGACGATCAGCCCGGTCGCGACGCTCAGGCCGGCCTCGGCGGCCGTCGGCCGGTTCTGACGCGCGAGTTCGCCATAGCCGCGCCAGAACCACGCCAGCGCGCCGCCAACGACGAGGAGGTTCAGCGCGTAGATCCAGCGAGGATCGAGACCCCACGCGTTGTGCTCCGGCAGCGCGCCGCGCAGCGCCAGCAGCAGCATGAACAGCGCGAAGGGGACGATGCGGGCCCAGGCGGCTTGACTCAATGGCATGCGGCGAATGTAGCGGCGCGGCGCGGCAGGATCATGCGGGCGGGGGCGGGACCTCGCCGCGCGCCCCCGCGAATGCGTGGCGCAGCGACTCGATGGCGTGGCGCACCTTGGCCGGCTGCGCATCGCGCTGCGGCGTCATCGCGTACACCGGCAGCGCCGGCAGCGACCAGCCCGGCAGCAAGGGCAGCAGCCGGCCCTGCGCCTGGGATTCGTCGACGTCCTCGGCGCCCAGCATCGCCAGTCCCATGCCGGCCTCGCAGAACTGCTGCAGGCTGAGCTGGTTGTTGCTGGTCGCGCGCGGGCTCACGCGCAGGATCTCCTCGCGCCCCTCCGGTCCGGCGAGCGAGAGGCTCCGGACTCCCCCGGCATCCGAGCGCAGGAGCAGCCAGTCGTGACGCGTCAGGTCGGACATCGAGGCCGGCACGCCGCGCCGCGCCAGATAGGCCGGCGCCGCGTAGAGCCCCACCGTCTTCTGCCCGATGCGCTGCGCGACCCAGCTGCTGTCGGGCAGCCGGCCGAAGCGCACCGCCAGGTCGATGCGCTTGGCCACGAGGTCGGTGAAGCCGTCGTCGACCTCCAGGTGCAGCGTCATGCCGGGATGGGCCGCCAGCAGCGGCGCCAGCGCCGGGCCGATCTGCCGCGCCGCGCCCACCGGGGCGCTGATGCGCAGCTCGCCTTCGGGCGCGTCGCGCAGGTGATGCAGCTGGGTCTGCGCCTCGCGCGCCGCGGTCAGCATCGCCTGGCAGCCCTGCACGAAGCGCTCGCCCGCCGGCGTCAGGCTGATGCGGCGCGTCGAGCGGTGCAGCAGCGTCACGCCCATGTCGCGCTCCAGCGCGCGCAGTTGCTGGCTCACGGCGGAGGTCGTGGTCTGCAGCTGCCGCGCTGCCGCGACCAGGCTGCCCTGCTCGACCACCGTGGCCAGCACCGCCATCCGGCGCAGTTGGTCCAGCATGGGGATTGTGTAGACGATCTAAAGAATGAAGGCGGATTCTGAGGACTTCTGAGGCGATTGTGAAGTTCCTACAGTCCGTCCCATCGCGACACCCCGTCGCTTCCCTCGAAAGGATTCCCCATGAAAGTCGCCCTGATCGGACCGACCGGCTTTGTCGGCAGCGAAGTGCTCAAGGAACTGCTGGCCCGCGGCCATGACGTCGTCGCGCTGGCCCGCGATCCGGCCAAGCTGACGGCGCGCGCCGGACTGAGCGTGGTGAAGGCCGATGCCAAGCAGGCCGATCAAGTGGCCGCGGCCGTCGAGGGCGCCGACGCCGTCGTCAACGCCTTCAACCCGGGCTGGTCGGTGCCGGACATCCACACCGAGTTCCTGGAAGGCACCCGCGCGATCTACGACGGCGTGAAGCGCGCCGGCGTGAAGCGCCTGATCGTCGTGGGCGGCGCCGGCAGCCTGTACGCGGCGCCGGGCGTGCAACTGGTCGACACGCCGGAATTCCCCGCCGAATGGAAGCAGGGCGCGCTCGCGGCCCGCGAGGCGCTCAACCTCATCCGCCAGGAGAGCTCGCTGGACTGGACCTTCCTGTCGCCCGCCGTGCACCTGGAGCCGGGCGAGCGCCGCGGCAGCTACCGCGTGAGCCTGGACACGCCGGTGATGGACGCCAACGGCCCCGCGCATGTGTCGACGGCGGACCTGGCGGTGGCCATCGTCGACGAACTCGAGCGGCCGCAGCACATCCGCCGCCGCTTCACCGTCGGCTACTGAGCGCGCCTCAGGCGGCCTGCTGTTCGAGCAGGTAGTTGGCGTCGTCGTACTGGCCGAGCGTGTCCACCAGCGTGGGCAGGCATTCGGCCAGCTTGTCGTGCAGCACGAAGGGCGGGTTCACGACGAACATGCCGCTGCCCATCATCCCGAAGCCGCGCTCGTCGGCCTGCGCGACGGTCAGGCGCACATGCAGCCAGCCTTTCTTGGCGGCGGACTCGGCGACGGACTTCATGCGCTGCACGAGCTGCACCGATTCGATGGTCTGCAGCTGCGGATACCAGATCGCGACGGTGCCGTCGGCGAAGCGCTGCAGGGCCTCGCGCAGGGCGGCGACGACCTTGCCGTAGTCGGCCTTGATCTCGTAGGGCGGGTCGATCAGCACGACGCCGCGGCGCGACGGCGGCGGCAGTTCCGCCTTCAGCGAGGCGAAGCCGTCCTGCAGCAGCACCTGGGTGTTGGGGCGGTCCTCGAGGTAGCTCGCGAGGATGCGGTGGTCGGTGGGATGGAGCTCGTAGGCGCGCAGGCGGTCCTGCTCGCGCATCAGGAAGCGCGCGATCGCGGGCGAGCCCGGGTACTGCTCGAGCTTGCGGCCGGGGTTGAAGTCATGCACGAGCTGGACGTAGTGCTGGAGCGGCTCGGGCAGGTCGGTGCGGGCGTAGAGGGCGGCGATGCCGCCCAGGTGCTCGGCGTTCTTCTGGGCATAGCGGCCGTCCAGGGCGTAGCCGCCGGCGCCGGCATGGGTGTCCACCACGGTGTAGGCCTTGTCCTTCTCCCCCATGTAGCGCAGGACCTCGGCCAGCACGAGGTGTTTGAGCACGTCGGCATGGTTGCCGGCGTGGAATGCGTGTCGGTAAGCGAGCATGGGCAGGACTGTAGCGCGCGCGGCGCGCGCGTCGCGAAATCGCGACGCGGGTGAAAAGCGACCCTCCGAAATGGGCGCAGGATTTCCATCCGTTGCTGGAGGTCCGCAGCAGACCGCACTCGAAGAGGCAATCATCGGTAGCGTCCAGCACATCGACATCGTGCGACTTTTCGAACTCAAGGAAGAGCGCGAAGCAAAGCAACGCGCGCTTCAGACCTGAAACGCCCCCGGCGTGTACGCAGTCCCCGCCGGGACCTCCTTCAGCGCGCACGGATGCTGGTATTGCATCGCTGGCCGCAGCGGCTGGCCGTCCACGACGCCCGCGTCCACCGCCCGCCCGAACAGGGGCGAGCCGGGCCGCAGGCGGAAGTCGTAGCGGTCCGGATCGATGAAGCTGTCCAGTTCGACGAAGTAGTTGTGATGCTGCTCGCGGTCCGGTCCGCCGGGCAGCTCGTGCTTGCCGTGCAGCAGGTTGTTGATCAGCCGCAGCTTCTGCGCCGGCTGGGCCATGCGCAGATACACGCCGCCCTGCGGCCTGCGGTCCACCAGCGTGTTGTTGATCAGGTGCAGTTCGTTGCGGCGGTTCGAGAGCCCCTCGTTGCCATAGGCGATCAGGTGGTAGTTCTCCGTCGCGGCGCTCTGCTGGATCACGTTGCCCATCACCAACGCCAGCCCGCCATTCGGGAACTCGAGCTCGAAGCTCGCGCGGCCGGTCTCGTCGGTCAGGCGGTTGTAGAAGACGTGGTTCACCGCAGCGCGCGTCTTCAACAGGTGACCCGTCGCGCCATGATGGAAGTAGCTCGCGATCACCGTCAGCTTGCCGATCGCGCCGACATAGCAGTTGTGCGTGTGACCGTCACCCGGCGCGATCGCGCCGAAGTCGCAGGATTCGATCCGCAGCTCGATCGCCGGATCGTTGGCGGCCAGCAGTCCGTTCTCGTTGTCCTGGAAGCGGCAGTCCCGCAGCGTGAGCGAGCCGCGCTCCAGCCGGATGCCGGCACCGTTGCGATCCGGCACGCGAGCGCCGATGAAATCGAAGCCTTCGATGGTCATCCGCTTGCCGCTGGTGACGAAGATCCCTTTGCCCTGTGCGTGCGCGCCATTCGCCAGCATCCTCGCGCGGCCGCCCACGGCGCGCAGCGTCAGGTCGTCCTGTGGCCAGACGGCGACGTCGCCCGGATAGTCCCCGGCCTGTACTTCAACGGTCGTGCCGGGCTTGGCCTGCGCGGCGGCCGCGGCCAGGGTCTTCACCGGATGGTCCCGGCCGACCCGCAGCACCGCGTTCACGGCGGAGGCCGCCGTGCCTTGGGCATTCGCGGTCGCGAGCCAGGCCGGCAGCGCCAGCGCGCTCGCACCTTGCAGCCACCGGCGCCGGCCAGCATCGTGGCGAAGGGCGTCGAGCAGGAGATCGAACACGGAACCAGAGGACATCGGCGGGCTCCCGGGTCGTGGCGGACGGCGCGTCGCGATCGGGGACGGCGTCCCCACGCGGCCGGGCGAGTGTAGCCAAGCGCTCCGGCGGGCCGGCCCGGAGGCCGCAAGGCCCCAGCCGGCGTCGGGGCTGTCGCCAAGGCGCGGCGCCGCTGGCGATCGCTCGATAAGCTGCGCGCCATGACGACCGGCCTCCCCCCGCCGCGCCGTCGCTCCGATCACGCCATTTCCTGATTCCTGAATCGCTATGCCCAGTCTCTTCGATCCCTTGCAAGCCGGCGCCGTGTCGCTGGCCAATCGCATCGTCATGGCCCCGCTGACGCGCAACCGCTCCGTGGGCCTGGTGCCCGGACCGCTCGCCGTCGAGTACTACCGCCAGCGCGCTTCCGCCGGCCTGATCATCAGCGAGGGCGCCCAGATCACGCCGCAAGGCCAGGGCTATCTCGACACGCCGGGGATTCACTCGCCCGAGCAGATCGCGGCCTGGAAGCGGGTGACCGACGCCGTCCATGAAGCCGGCGGCAAGATCGCTGTCCAGCTGTGGCACGTCGGCCGGATCTCGCATGCCGAGTTCCAGCCCGATGGTGCCAAGCCGCAGTCATCCACCGACCGCCAAGCCAACAGCAAGACCTTCACCAAGGACGGCTTCGTCGAGGTCGCCGCGCCGCGCGCGCTGGCCGCCGAAGAGCTGCCCGGCATCGTGCAGGCTTACGCCCATGCGGCGAAGGCGGCGATGGCCGCGGGCTTCGACGCGGTCGAGGTCCACGGCGCCAACGGTTATCTGCTGGATCAGTTCCTGCGCGACAGCATCAACGACCGCACCGACGCCTATGGCGGCTCGATCGAGAACCGCGCGCGACTGCTGGTCGAGGTGATGCAGGCGATCGTCGATGCGATCGGCGCCGACCGCACCGGCCTGCGTCTGTCGCCGGTCACGCCGGTCAACGACGCGGGGCAGGACAGCAACGCCCAGGCGCTGTTCAACCATGTCGTCGAACAGCTGGCGCCGATGAAGCTGGCCTTCCTGCATGTCATCGAAGGTCACACGGGGGGTCCGCGTGACGTGGCGCCGTTCGACTACGACGCGCTGCGCCAGCGCTTCAAGGGCGTGTACATCGCCAACAACGGCTACACCCGCGAGATGGCAATCGACGCCGTCAGCAAGGGCCATGCCGACGCGGTGGCGTTCGGACGCAGCTTCATCTCGAATCCGGATCTGGTCCGCCGGTTGAAGCTCAATGCGCCGCTGCAAAAGGCCCACTCCGCCACCATGTATGGCGGCGGCGCCGAGGGCTACATCGACTACCCGGCACTGGCGGACTGAGCGGGACGCGGGCCCCGCCCCCAACCTCTGCCCCCCTCTCGGGGCGAGGGAGTGAAGACCGGCGGGGCCGTAAAAGGTCAGTCCTTGCCCTTGCCCCTCGACCGGAAGATCTCCGCGATCGACACCTCGCGCGGCCCGGGCCGCACGGTGAAGGCCTGGCCGGCCGTGAGGGTGCCCGGCTTCCGCACCGCGAGGTAGAAGCCGCACCAGCCGCTCTGGCTCATCATCTTCGCGGCCTTGTTGAAGCCCATCACCGCGTTGAACTTGAAGCAGGGATAGCGCGGCTCGCTGATGGCGAGCTCGCAGTCCGGGAAGACCAGCACGTCGCCGATCCAGGCGTCGGATTCGAGCAGCCCCGCGATCGACAGGTTCTCCCCCATCGCGCCCCAGGGCAGCGCGTCGTCCCAGCCCGCCACCTGCGCCTGCGCGCGCACCGTGCGCCAGAACGCGTAATGCTCCGACGGATAGGCGTAGACCGCCTTGGACAGGCCGCCGTGAACGCTCGGATCGGCCTGCTCATCGCCCTCCAGGCCGAGCGGCCGGACCTCGCGCGGTCCGTCCACCGGGCGCTTGCGGATCCCCGACATCACCTCGCGCCCATCGATGCGCAGCACTTCAGCGCGGGCCGTGTTGAGACTGATCAGTTGCATCGGGCGATTCTGCCGCAGCCCTCGGCGCCTCCGGCTCCGCCCTGAACGCCGCCGGGGCGGTGTCCGCCATGCCCGTCTCGCAGCGGTTCAGCGCATCGCGCAGGTGTTCGAGCTCGCGCGCCTGCTCGCGCTCGCGCTTCAGATGCTCGAGCGCGAACGACAGGTCCCCGGCCATCTCGTCGATCAAGCCCAGCACCTGCGGATCAAAGAAGTCCGCCTCGCCCGCCAACAGGCTGAGCGCGCCAGCGACCTGGCCGCGGCAGCGCAGCGGAAAGGCGGCCATCGATTCAACCCCCGGTGGAATCACCGGCGCGCCGGGCACGATCAGGCTGGGGTCCTGCAGCGCGCGGTTGCTGACCTGGTGCGTGCCGCTGAGGATCGCGCGCGTGGCCATCGAACTGCGCCCGAAGGGCGACTCGCGCGTCCATTGGCGCGGCGCGCCGGGCATCAGGCGATCGGCGGGGCCGTGTTCGGCGACGCGCTCGAACTGGTCGCCGTCGACGCGCACGATCGCGGCGAAGCGCGCATGACCGGTCTCGACGCAGATGCGGCAGATGCCGTCGAGCAGGCGCTGCTCGGCCTGCGGATCGTCGAAGGCCTCGGCCTCGCGGCGCACGATCAGCTGGTTGGTCTGCGACAACGCCAGGTAAAGCTGCTGCAGCCGCGTCCGCGAGTCCTGGCTGGCGCGGCGCTCCTCGTCGTAGCGGGTCCACACGGCGCTGACGACGACGCCGCACAGCCCCGCGGTCAGCAGCACGAGCAGCAGGCCCAGCCGGGCCGCGTCGTGGGCGGCCTGCTGCGCGCGCCCGGTATCGACGCGGGCCTGGCTGAGCTGGAAGGCGATCAGTTCGTCGAGCATGCGCATCGCCGCCAGGCGGCGCTGGTTGAGCTCGCGCAGCGTGTCGGGCGTGGGCGGCTGGTTGGCGGTGAGCGCGGTCCAGAGCTGCTCCAGCAGCGGTTGCGTGCGGACGATCAAGGCCGACTCCGCCGGCGCCATGCGGGTCTCGAGATAGCGGGACCAGAGCCGCCGCGTCGTGTCGGTGAGCCGGCGTCCGGCGCTGTCCATCTTGCCGGCGTCGGGCTGCTGGGCCTGGGCGATCAGCAGCGCGCCCAGGTGCTGGGCGCCGAGCGTGTGATCCAGCTCGCGCAGCAGGTCCACGGGGACGAGGCGGTCCTCGTAGAGCGACTGCGCGATCGCCGCGAGCTGCCGGGACTGCCACCATCCCAGCAGCGCCGAGGAGGCCACCAGCGCGAGGGCCAGGCCGAGGACCAGGTACAGGCGGGCGCGGAGGCTGAGGCCGGTGAGGGCGGACATGGGCGGGTGTCCTCGACGTCACGGAACTGGCGCCGAGCATAGAGGCAATCCCGATCGGCGCCAGGCGCCGGCGCGTCGGGAGTTGCCCGGGGCGTGACAGACCTTGCCCGCCAATGAGAAAAGCCGCGGCGCTGGCGCGACGCGGCTTTCGCTCCGGGGACGCCTTGCACGCGTCCCGGCGGACTCGGCTTACTTGGCCTTGCGGCGGCGGCCGGCCAGGCCGAAGGCCAGCGCGGCGGCGCCCAGCAGGGCCACCGAGCCCGGCTCCGGGATGGCCTGGCCGGTGACCAGCGTCAGGCGGGCCGCCGGGTTGGCGCCGGAGGCGGACCACAGCGTTTCTTCACGGTTGGAGACGAACGGGTCCTGCAGCGCCGCACCGATCACGAAACGGTTCGCGCCGGCGTCGAGCAGGTCCTTCAGGGCCGCGCTGGTCAGCTGAACGGTCACCGCGGACATCGAGGCGTTCAGGCCGTTGACGACGGTCGAGCCGTACGACGCACCCGAACCGAGATCCGCGAAGGCGGCCACGCCGCCGTTGCCCGAGGTCAGGGCGTCGATCGAGCCGGTGTAGTCGAACAGGCTCAGGTGCTTGTCGGTGTATGCGCCGCGATTGGCGCCGTTGCCAGCGAGGAAAGTGATCGACGCCGACAGGATGGTCTCGCCCGCGGCCACGGCCGGCAGGTTGAAGGCGTAGAAGCTGCGGTACTCGCTGCCGGTATAGAAGCCGGTGATCGTGTTGGTATTGCCCACCAGATGGGAGGCGCCGCTGTACCAGCCGTTGTAATAGGTGTTCAGCGTGACGGTGGCGGCTTGCGCGCCCAGCGCGGCGACGGACAGGGCCGCGGCGGCAGCGATGCGGGAGAGGAGGGTCATTGAATTCTGTGAAGGGAATGAATTGCGGGTCCCCTAAAAGCAGGACACGGGCCAGTCCGCAGAAAACGAATGAAAACAAAGGCTTACGAAATCGTGTCCCTGTTGCGTGGGACGTTTTGTAAAGCCGGCCGACACCTGTCGCGCACGCCATTTGCCTGGGCCGCCGCCTCGCTGATTCGGAGGATCGGCATCAAACCATTCCAGAAACGCATAACCTCGCCCACCCGTCGAGTTACGGCGTGATTACATTGGAACCATCGTTCGGCGAAGTACCAGCCATGAGGCGCGGCATTGGGTCAGCCCCGCGGTCTCCTCCTCTGTGATGCAGAGGCGGGAGCCACCGGATCGGCGCTGACCCAATTCCGCTTTTCATATCCTCAAATTGGAAATCGCCATGAACCAACCCGTAATGGAAGGCTTGCGCCTGAACGTGCCGGCTTACGTCAAGCATCAGCGCCTGATTGCCTGGGTCGCCGAGATCGCCGCCCTCACCGAGGCCAAGGACGTCTACTGGTGCGACGGCAGCCAGGCCGAGTACGACCGCCTGTGCCAGCAACTCGTCGACGCCGGCACCTTCCAGAAGCTGAACCCGGCCAAGCGCCCGGGCAGCTACCTCGCCTGGAGCGACCCCAGCGACGTCGCCCGCGTCGAGGACCGCACCTTCATCTGCACGAAGAACAAGCTCGACGCCGGTCCGACCAACAACTGGATGGAACCGGCCGAGATGCGCGCGCTGCTGCAGACCGGTGACAAGGCGCTCTTCAAGGGCGCGATGCGGGGCCGCACGCTGTATGTCGTGCCGTTCTCGATGGGCCCGATCGGCTCCCCGATCGCCCACATCGGCGTGGAGCTGTCCGACAGCCCCTATGTCGCCGTGAACATGCGCATCATGACCCGCATGGGCCGCGCGGTCCTGGACACGCTGGGCGACAACGGCGAGTTCGTCCCCTGCGTCCACACCGTCGGCGCGCCGCTCGAACCGGGCCAGGCCGACGTCAAGTGGCCCTGCAACAAGACCAAGTACATCGTCCATTACCCCGAGACCCGCGAGATCTGGTCCTACGGCTCGGGCTACGGCGGCAACGCGCTGCTGGGCAAGAAGTGCTTCGCGCTGCGCATCGCCTCGACGATGGGCCGCGATCAGGGCTGGCTGGCCGAACACATGCTGGTGCTGGGCGTCACCTCGCCCGAGGGCAAGAAGCATCACGTCGCGGCCGCCTTCCCGAGCGCCTGCGGCAAGACCAACTTCGCGATGCTGATCCCGCCGGCCGGCTTCGAGGGCTGGAAGGTCACGACCATCGGCGACGACATCGCCTGGATCAAGCCCGGCAAGGATGGCCGCCTGTACGCGATCAACCCGGAAGCGGGTTACTTCGGCGTCGCCCCCGGCACGAACCAGAAGACCAACCCGAATTGCATGGCCAGCCTGGACAAGGACGTCATCTTCACCAACGTCGCGCTGACCGACGATGGCGACGTCTGGTGGGAAGGCATGACCGACACCGCCCCGGACCACCTGATCGACTGGCAGGGCAAGGACTGGACCCCGGCCATCGCCAAGGAGACCGGCGCCAAGGCCGCTCATCCGAACGCCCGCTTCACCGTCGCCGCGACCAACAACCCGGCGCTGGATGCGGAGTGGGACAACCCGGCCGGCGTGGCGATCGACGCCTTCATCTTCGGCGGCCGCCGCTCGACGACCGTGCCGCTGGTGACCGAGGCGCGCGACTGGACCGAAGGCGTCTACATGGCCGCCACGATGGGCTCGGAAACGACCGCCGCGGCCGCCGGCCAGCAGGGTGTCGTGCGCCGCGACCCCTTCGCGATGCTGCCCTTCATGGGCTACAACATGGCCGACTACTTCCAGCACTGGCTGTCGCTGGGCGCGAAGCTGGCGGGCTCTGGCGCGAAGCTGCCGAAGATCTTCTGCGTCAACTGGTTCCGCAAGGGCGCCGACGGCAAGTTCGTGTGGCCCGGCTACGGCGAGAACATGCGCGTGCTGAAGTGGATGCTCGAGCGCGTCGACGGCCAGGGCCGGGGCGTCGAGCACGCGTTCGGCACCAGCCCGCGCTATGAGGACCTGAACTGGCAGGGTCTGGCCTTCACGCCGGAGCAGTTCAAGACGGTGACGCACATCTCCAGCGACGACTGGGCGACCGAGTTGAAGCTGCACGACGAACTGTTCGTGCAACTGGCTCAGGGCCTGCCCGCCGAACTGCCGGCCACGAAGGCCCGGATCGAGCAGCGCCTTGCCCAGGGCTGACCCCGGCATGACCCCTGCTTGATCGACACCTCCCGGCCAGCAGGGCCGGGCAGGGCCGGAAATGACAAAGCCCGCTCGAAGCGATTCGAGGCGGGCTTTTGTTTTGTGAGCGGGGAAGCGGGCAGCTTTCAGAGCCTGCGCTCACCTCCGAGCCTCACGGCCGGGTCTGTACAGCCCCCGGCCAGGTCGGTGTTCAGCCGTTGCGGCGGGCGTTCGCGGCACGCAGTTCAGCGGCGAAGGAGGGCATGCTCTCTTCGTACTGGGCGGCCAGGGCCAGCAGCTCGCGCTCGGCGCGGGCCATCTTGGCGGCTTCCAGGCGGGCCTTCACGTTGGTGATGGCGCGGGCCCAGACGCGGGCACCGATGGTGGCGAACGTACCGCCGCGACGCACCGTGCGGCTCAGCGGCAGACCGAAGGTTTGAGTAGCGACGCTCATGGCGATTTCCTTTGTTGGCTTGTTCTTGGCGGCCCTTCTGGAGCCGACGGAACGAACTATAGGGTTTCCCCTAGGCATGTCGCCAATGAAAGATGAGCATCGAATGTATAAACGCCGTGCATATCATTGGGCGGAACGCGGCCCGTGCGTGAAGCGCGTCACGGCGCCGCCCGCCAAGTGCCAAGAAATGCGCAAGAGCCCGCCTCGACCCGTGCTGGAGGCCGTCCGCCTTTCGTGAAGAAGTGCCCGCCATGAGCTTTCGAAACCTCGACCTGAATCTGCTGAAGGTGTTCGACGCCGTGATGGCGGAGCGCTCGATGACTCGGGCGGCCGAGCGCCTGTCGATGACCCAGCCTGCGGTCAGCCATGCGCTGAAGCGGCTGCGGGAAGCGCTGGGCGAGGACCTGTTCGTGCGCCAGGCCTTCGGCATGAAACCGACCTCGCGGGCCGAGGGGCTCTGGCCGGAAGTCCGCTCGGCGCTGACGCGGCTGCGGGTGGCGCTTGATCCGGGCGACTACCAGCCGGCCGCCGAGGAATACACCTTCCGCCTGGCGATGGCCGACGCCACCGCCGCGCTGATCCTGCCGCCGCTGATGCAGCAGCTGGAGCGGCTGCGGGCGCTGGCCAATGTCCATGTGCTGCCGCTGACGACGCGCGATCCGCGCTCGCTGCTGGAACAGGGCGAGGCCGACTTCGCGCTGGGCTACTTCCCCACCGCCGTCGCGGCGCTGAAGGGGCAGGGCGACATGGCGGCGATCCGCCAGCAGCGGCTGTACGACTCGTACTACGTCTGCGTGATGCGCCGCGGCCACCCGCTGGCGGACCAGGAGCTGACGCTCGACACCTTCTGCCAGGCGCATCACCTGCTGGTGAGCTTCTCGGGCCGTCCGTACGGATTCGTCGACGAGGCCCTGGCGGCGCTCAAGCGCAGCCGCCGGATCGCGCTGACCGTCAACCAGTTCTTCACCGCGGGCCGGGTCGTGGCCCATTCCGATCTGCTCACGGTGTTGCCGCAATCCTTCATCACCGCCACCGGCTATCAGGAGTCGCTGATCTACCGCCCGCTGCCGATGTCGCTGTCGCCGGTGCACGTCGACCTGCTCTGGCATCTGCGCAACGAGGACCGCAGCGCCCAGCGCTGGATGCGCGAGCGTCTCATCGATTCGGTGGCGCAGCCGGCGGGGGCGGCGCTGGCGGGCGTCAGCGGCGACAATCGCGCCCCATGAGCATTGCCCACGACCTTTCCGACGCCGAGTTCGATGAACTCGACGATCTCCTCGCCGCCACGCCCGAGCCGCTCGAGCCGCTGGATGCTTCGATGCTGGACGGCTACCTCGCCGGCGTGCTGGTGCAGCCGCGCCTGATCCCGATCGAGGAGTGGCTGCCACCGGTCTTCGACTACGAAGGCCGCCCGCTGCCGGCCGACGTCGATCCCGCCTGGCTGGCCCGCATCCGCGCGCTGGTGGAGCGCCGTTTCGCGTCGCTGAACCAGAGCATGCTGGAGCAGGGCTGGTTCTACCCGGTCGTGCTGGATCTGGACGCTGAAGCCGGCACGGACGCAGAGGAAGCCGCCGAAAAGGCGGAAGATGCCGTCGAAGCGGCGGCTGATGCCGCTGCCGCCGAAGGCACCGATCCGGATGCCGTGCAACTGCCCGACGATCCGATCACCCGTGCGCTGCTGCCCTGGGTGGGCGGCTTCGAATACGCCGCCGTGACCTTCCCCGACCTGCACGAGCAGGCCGACGACAACATCAATGCGCTGCTGGCGCGCCTGTACCGCCATCTGCCGGCCGAGACGCCGGAAGAGAAGGAGATCGTCGAGACGCTGAATCGCGAGCATCCGCTCAAGAACATCGATGAGGCGATCGAGGACCTGATCCTGACGGTGGTGGATCTGCAGGAGGCGACCGAGGCGGAGCGGTATCACGTCGAGCAGGTGCGCCGCGACGCGCCCAAGCTCGGCCGCAACGACCCCTGCCACTGCGGCTCGGGCAAGAAGTTCAAGAACTGCCACGGCGCCGCCTGAGCGCCGACGCCCCGATGAACGCCGGCCTTCGCGCCGGCGTTTTTCATGGCCGTGTCCTCAGCCGCCCGGCGTGAAGTCGGCGGCGCTCAGTGTGGCCATGGCCGCTTCCAGGCGCGTCACGTCGCCCCCGAGCAAACGGCTGGCTTCGCGTGCGGCGGCGAGCACCGCGCGGCAGGCGGCGAACATCGCTGCCGGCGGCGCGAGCCTCACCCGCGGCCCCGAGACCGCGATCGCCCCGTGCACGCGGCCCACCGAGAACACCGGCGCCGCGACCGAGGCCGTGTCCGGTTCGCGCTCGCCATACGAGGCCGCCCAGGCGCGCGCGCGGATCGCGTCCAGGTGCTCCCGCCGGTCCTGCGAGAACGCGCACAGCACCTTGCCCGAAGCGCCCTGGTGCAGGGCGTACTGCTCGCCGACCGCCACCGCCGCGCGCACCGAGCGCGCGGGCTCCCAGCGGTAGAGCGCGATGCGGGCGTCGCCATGACGGACATAGAAGGAAGCGGTCTCGCCGGTGTCTGCGCTGAGCTGCTTGAGCAGCGGCTCGACGACCGGGCCCACCTGGAACGAGCGCTGATAGAGGGTGGCCAGGCGCAGCGGCGCTGGCCCGATCGCGTACTGGCCATCGGGCAGCTTGCGCACGAAGCCGCCGTGCTCGAGCGCGGTCAGCAGGCGCAACACCGTGCTCTTGTAGAGGCCGGTCCGCCGCGACAGTTCGGCCAGGGGCAGGCTGTCGTCATCCTGACCGAAGGCCCCCAACAGGGCGAAGGCCCGGTCGAGCACGGCGACGCCACTGCGCTCGGAGGCGTCCGCACTGCGCAACTCTGTTTCTGGCACGGGAAATCCCTTGTCTTCCGTCTCGTCGACCGCTCTAGAGTTCTATCAGACAAATCACTGTTCTACCACATAGAACAAGCCCCGAGACGACCGATGGCTGGAACCTCCCCCCTGCACGGCGTGCGCGTCCTGGACCTGACCAACGTCCTCGCCGGTCCATTCGCTTGCCACCAACTGGCGCACCTGGGTGCCGACGTCATCAAGGTCGAGGCGCGAGGGGCCGGCGACCTCGCGCGCCAACTCGGCGCCGACACCGCGCTGAACCGGGCCCACATGGGCGTGTCCTTCCTGGCGCAGAACCCGGGCAAGCGCTCGATCACCATCGACCTCAAGCAACGCTCGGGCAAGGCGGTGTTCCGCCGGCTGGTCGCGACGGCCGATGTCGTGGTCGAGAACTTCCGGCCCGGCGTGATGCAGCGGCTGGGCGTCGGCTTCGACGCGCTGCGCGAGGACAACCCGCGGCTGGTCTATTGCGCGATCTCGGGCTTCGGCCAGGACGGGCCCTTGCGTGACCTGCCGGCCTACGACCAGATCATCCAGGGCATGTCCGGGATGATGAGCATCACCGGCGATGCGGACACCGCGCCCTGCCGCGTCGGCTATCCGGTGGCGGACACGATCGGCGGGCTGACGGCGGCGATGGCGATCTCGGCGGCGCTCGCGGACCGCCAGCGCACCGGGGCGACCTTCATCGATGTCTCGATGCTCGAGGCCGCGATGGCGACGATGGGCTGGGCGGTGTCCAACCTGCTGGTCGCCGGCCGCGAGCCGCAGCCGATGGGCAACGACAACGTCACGGCGAGTCCGTCGGGCACCTTCCGCACCGGGCAGGGGCTGCTCAACATCGCCGCGAACAAGCAGGAGCAGTTCGAGGCGCTGTGCGAGGTCGTCGGCCATCCGGAATGGCGGGCCGACGCGCGCTTCGCTGATCGCCACGCGCGGCTGAAGCACCGGGCCGAGCTGAAGCATCTCCTCGAAACGGCGATGAGCGAGGGCTCGGCCACCGAGTGGTGGCAGCGTTTCAACGCGGCCGGCGTGCCGGCGGGACCGGTGCTGTCGGTGAAGGAGGCGCTGGCGCATCCGCAGATCGCCGGGCGCGGCATGGTGGGCCGCTTCGAGGAGGTCCCGGGCGTCGGCCGGCCGATCCAGGTGGTGCGCACCGGCTTCAAGCTGGACGGGCAGGCGCCGTCGGTGGCGACACCGCCGCCGCGGCTTGGCCAGCACACCGACGAGATCCTGGAAGAGCTCGGTTACGGCGCCGGCGAGCGCGCCGCATTGAAACAGGAGCAGGCGGTATGAGCGGTCACGATCACATCGACGAGCCGGTCCACGATCAGCGCGTGCCGGACTGGTGGCGCACCTCGATCATCGAGATGTCGCCCGGAGTGATCCGGTACCGCGGCCATGCGATCCAGGACCTGATCGGGCAGGTGAGCTTCGCCCAGATGATCTGGCTGATGACGCGGGGCGAGTTGCCCGGCGCGGAGCAGGCGCGACTGCTGGACGTGGCGCTGACGGCGGCGGTCGATCATGGGCCGCAGGCGCCGAGCATCGCGATCGCGCGCATGGCGGCCACGTGCGGCGTGGGCCTGAACAACGCGATGGCGTCGGCGCTCAACGTGCTCGGCGACGTGCATGGCGGCGCGGGCGAGCAGTGCGTCGAGATGCTGCAGTCGATCGCGGCCCGCATGGATACGGGCGCGCCGCTCGAGGCGGCCTGTGCGGCGGGCCTGGACGAGGCCATCGAGCTGCGCGGCAAGTTCGTCTCGGGCTTCGGGCATCGCTTCCATCCGGTGGATCCGCGCGCGCCGCGGCTGCTCGACCTCGTCGACGAGGCGGCGGGGCTGGGCGTGGTCTCCGGGCGCTTCGCGGCGATCGGCCGCGCGGTCGAGGCCGAGTTGCAGCGCCGCAAGAACGGCCGCCGCATTCCGATGAACATTGATGGCGCGACGGCGGTCATCTATGCCGAGTTGGGATTTCCGGCGCCGCTGGCGCGCGGGCTGTTCTGTATTTCCAGATCGGTGGGCATCCTGGCGCACGCCTGGGAGCAGACGCAGCAGGGCGGCCGGAACAAGGGGCCCATGCCGCGCGAGTACCTGTGGACCTATGACGGTCCGGCGGCGAAGCGCTGAATCCCTGGGAGCGCTCAGACCTCGATGATGAGTTCCGGCCGGTAGTCCTCCTGCTCGCCCTTGTTGGCGTAGCCCAGCGGATTGGCGACCACGCGGCAGCGATGCGGGACCTCGCCTCGCGGGCCGCTCGGCGACTCGACGACGTAGTCGTGCGCGCAGTGCAGATGGCCATGCAGCCAGAGATCCGCGAACGGCAGCAGCTCGTCGAGCGAGTTGCAGAAGCCCGCCGTCCCCGGTGTCAGGCCGTAGCGCGGGTCGGCGCTGCGCAGGCTCGGCGCGAAGTGCGTGACGGCGACCGTCGGGCCGTCGAAGGGCTGCGCGAGCGCTTCGCGCAGCCAGGCCTGGCATTCGAGCGAAAGATCGCGCATGCCTTCGGCGAGCATGTGCTGGCCGTCGATCAGCGTCGAGTACTTGCGCAGATAGTGATTCGCCGCGCGGAAGGCCTTCTCGCGCGCGGCGAGCTGCTTGGTCGGCGTCGCTTCGCGCGCGGCCAGCGCGTCGAAATCGGCCCACAGCGTCGTGCCGATGAAACGCACGCCGCCAATGACCAAGGTCTCGCGGTCCAGCCAGTCGATGCCGAGCTCGGCACAGGTCTGCCGCAGCCGCGCCTGGGCGGTGGGGAAGTCCAGGCCGTCGTACTCGTGATTGCCCGGCACGTACAGCACTCGCGGCCATGCGGCGTCCGCGCGCTTCGGCGAGAAGCGGCCCAGGCCGAAGTCGTCGGTGACCAGCCGCGAACCCGCCTGGTACGAGCCCACGTCGCCCGCCAGCACCAGCAGATCGACGCCCGGCGCGGCAATGGTCTGGAAGTCGGTCTGGCGCTCGAGATGGAGGTCGGAGATCAGTTGCAGGCGCACGGCGAATCACGGAAGGAGCGCCGGAGAACGGCGGAAGGGGCGCGATGGGCGGCAATCGCGTCGCGCCGCGCAAGCGCGCATTGTCCAACGCCAGGCGGAAGTGCCGATCCACCGAACGGTCACCCGGCAGCGCGATCCCGGAAAGCGAAAGGCGCCCCGAAGGGCGCCTTGATCGTTCAGCCGCGGCGGCTCGCCATCCAGGACAGCGGCGAGAACACCGTCGCCGGTGGCGAGGCCTCCGACTCCAGCCCGTAATCGCTGCGGCGGAAGTCCTCGTACTCGCTGTCGTCCCCGAAGCTGGCCTCCATGCCAAACGCGGTCCCCATGTCGGCCGGCTCCGGTTCGTGAACGCCGGGCGTGTTGCGGCGGAAAAGGCGCAGGGCGGACGTGATTCGCATGATGGACCTCGTCGAAAAGCACGGGGGCTCGGATCTCGCGCCGCCGATGCCGCGCCGCGATGACAGCCACAGTTTGCGCGCCTTTACCTTCGGATAAATCCCCAGGTTGCGGGTCGCCGGGAACCGCGTTCACAAATACACACAGCTTGGGGTAAACCCGCCACAGGAGATGTGAAATAACCACGCTCCCTACTTAGGTGTGATGCCCCCCTCAAACAGGGGTGACTATGCTTCGTCCCTTCCGTAGTTTCCCTGGGCCATTGCCTTCCTCATGTCTCCTCTGATCCACAAGTCGATGACCTGGGCCATCGTCAGCACCGTGGTGCTGACCTCCGGCTGGCTGGCCAACTCCGTGCAGGACAAGCACGAACGCGGCGGCTTCCGCCTCCCCCTCGCGCAGCAGAAGGCGTCGTCGGCGCCTTCGTCCACGCCGCCGGCCCACCTGCCGCAGGCACGCGTGCAGGTCGCCTCGCTCAAGCGCTGATTGAAGCGCTGACGGGCTCGCGGCGCCAAGGCGCCACGGCTCAGCGCGCGATCAGCCTGCGATCAGCGCGTCCCGGGCGCCGCGCGCCAGCGCTTCCCCGATCTGGTCCAACAGCGCCGGCGGCGTTCCGCCCTCCGCCAGCGCGGCCGTACCGCCCGGCGCCGGCGTCTCGCCACCCAGCTTCCACTGGTGCCAGTACAGGGCGACGTCCACCTGCACCTCCGGCCGCAGCGCGACCAGTTCGCCGCTCGCCAGCAGCGGCCGCACCTGCAGCTCCGGCGCCACGCCCACCCCCCAGCCCATCCGCACCGCGTTGACGTAGCCCTCGCTCGACGGCACGTAGCGCGCGTTCAGCCGCGCCGAGCGCAGCCCCATGGCCTGCCGCACCCATTGCTGCTGGGCATCGTCCTTGCGGTTGAACACCAGGAAGGGCACCTGCGCGAAATTGGCAGCGCCCAGGCCTTGCGGAAGGGCCTGGGCAGCGAACGCCGGGCTGGCGACGGCGATGTAGCGCATGACGCCAAGCGGCTGGGCGATGCATCCGCGCAACGCCTGAGGCACCGTCGTGACGCATCCCAGCACCTCCCCCTGACGCAACCAGTCGTGCGTGAAGTCCTGGTCGTCGACCACCAGTTCCAGTCCGAACCCCTCCCGCAATCCGCGCTGCACCAGCGGGTCGAGCGCCGGGAGCACCCAAGTGGCCAGGCTGTCCGCGTTCACCGCGATCGGCAGCCGCTCGGTCTGGGCCGCCTGCACGCCGAGCTCCCGGACCACGTCCGAGCGCAAGGCCGCGAGCTGGCGGGCATATCGCAGCAGGCGCTTGCCGGGTTCGGTCAGCCTCAGCGGCCGGGAGCGCACGACCAGCAACTGGCCCACCTGCGCCTCCAGATTGCGCAGGCGCTGAGACACGGCGCTCTGCGTGATGGCCAGCGTCTCCGCGGCGCGCTCGAAGCTGCGTTCGTCCGCCAGGGCGGCGAGGCAATCCAGGCCGGCGGCATCCAGGTCTTTCATTAGCATTCCTAATGGAGTCGCTGAGATATTAATCCCGCTTCATGGAATGATGCGCTCTCTCCACAATCCGCCCCAGCCGCTTCCCCGGAGCGGACGGAAGCACTCGCCCCGAAAACCCTGTTTTCCGATTTCCCCCGCCCATGTCCACCCCCAGCGCGGCCCTGTTGCAAGGCTGGCTCACCGGAGCCGGCCTGATCGTCGCCATCGGCGCGCAGAACGCGCTGGTGTTGCGCCAGGGCCTGATGCGTCAGCACGTGGCGCCGGTGGTGGCGGTGTGCGCGCTGTCGGACATGCTGCTGATCTGGCTAGGCGTGTTCGGACTGGGCCGGCTGATCGCCGCCAGCCCGCTGCTGATGGAAGCCTTCCGCTGGGGCGGCGCCGCCTTCCTGCTGGCCTACGGCGCCAAGGCCGCGCTGCGCGCGATCTCCCCGAAGGCCGGCCTGCAGGCGCAGGCGGGCAGCGCGTCGCTGACGGCGGTGCTCGGCAGCACGCTGGCCATGACCTATCTGAATCCGCATGTCTACCTGGACACGGTGGTGCTGCTGGGCACCGTCGGCGCCCAGCAGCCGGCGGGCCTGCAACTGCCGTTCGCGGCGGGCGCCTCGGTGGCGTCCTGGATGTGGTTTTCGCTGCTCGGCTTCGGCGCGGCGGCGGTGGCGGCGCCGTTGCGCCGTCCGGCGGTCTGGCGCAGCATCGATGCCTTGATCGCCCTCGTGATGGCCATCCTGGGACTGCAGCTGATCCTGCGCCCGCTGGCCTGACGCCCCCTACGCGACATCGACGCGGAACCACAAGTTCACCTGGAGCTCTCCCATGAAGGTCATCGTCCTCGGCGCCGGCATCATCGGCATCCACACCGCCTGGTACCTGCTGGACCAGGGTCACGATGTCGTCGTCGTCGACCGCCAG
>Ga0209370_1000752_pt1 | contig 36089 bp, 29 predicted proteins | sample AgamicAtPrz_FD_187164 | JGI IMG/M metagenome (GOLD analysis project Ga0209370, IMG submission 187164) | Agave microbial communities from Guanajuato, Mexico - At.P.rz (SPAdes) (version 2) | ecosystem: Host-associated > Plants > Phyllosphere > Phylloplane/Leaf | place: Guanajuato, Mexico...
TCGCCGGGCGGATGGAGGAATGCTTCGTCGCCGCGCAGGCCGGCACGATCGCACTGACGGCCACGCACGTCGACGTACTGCTGGCCGGCGTCGATTTGCTGGTGCGCGTCGGCGATCCGCAGGGGCAACCCGTGTCGCAGGCCGAGATCGACGTGTTCGCGGCGGCGCTGACGGGCGCCGACGGCGCGCAGACGATGCAGGCGCCGGCCGCCGTGCCGCCGCCGGTGCCGATGCCGCCGTCGTTCGTGCCGTATCGCGATCACGACGGCGCCGCGAACGAGCCGGTCGGCGCGAGCGCCGCGGTGCCGCCGCTCGCCGTGTCGAGCCCGGTGCCCGATCCGGTCCAGGCCGGCCGGGTGGCGGGCGCCGGCGCGATGCGCCGCGTGCGCGCCGATACGCTGAACCGGCTGCTGAGCCTGTCCGGCGAATCGCTGGTCGAATCGCGCTGGCTCAAGCCGTTCGCCGAATCGATGCTGCGCGTGAAGCGCGCGCAGCGCGACGCGGCCCGTTCGCTCGACCTGATGGTCGAGCAGTTCGCCGACGAGCTCGACGCCGGCATGCTCGCGTCGATGAACGAAGTGCGGCACATGCTCAACGACCTGCAGCGCTCGCTCGCCGAGCGCATGGACGAATTCGACCGCTTCGAGCGGCGCAGCACGCATATCGCCGAGCAACTGTACGACGAGGCGCTGCAGTGCCGGATGCGGCCGTTCGGCGACGCGACGCGCGCGTACCCGCGCATCGTCCGCGATCTCGCGCGCTCGCTCGGCAAGCAGGTGCGTTTCTCGATCGTCGGCGAAGGCACGCAGGTGGACCGCGACATCCTCGACCTGCTCGACGCGCCGCTTGGCCACCTGCTGCGCAACGCGATCGACCACGGCGTCGATTCGCCCGGCGCGCGGCAGGCGCGCGGCAAGCCGGCCGAGGCGAGCGTCACGCTCGAGGCGCGCCACAGCGCCGGCTCGCTGCTCGTCAGCGTGATCGACGACGGGCCGGGTGTCGACATGGACGCGCTGCGCGCGGCCGTCGTGCGCCAGCGCCTGACCGACGACGAGACGGCCGCGCGCCTGTCCGATCCCGAACTGCTCGAATTCCTGCTGCTGCCGGGCTTCTCGATGCGCGATGCGGTGACCGACGTATCGGGGCGCGGCGTCGGCCTCGACGCGGTGCAGGAGATGGTGCGCGGCGTGCGCGGCGCCGTGCGGATCTTCAACGAGCCGGGTGCCGGCATGCGCTTCGTGCTGCAGTTGCCGCTCACGCTGTCGGTGATCCGCAGCCTGCTCGTCGAGGTCGGCGGCGAGCCGTATGCGTTCCCGCTCGCGCATGTGCGCCGCACGCTCGAACTCGCGCACGACGACATCGATGTGCTCGAAGGGCAGCCGCATTTTCCGTTCGACGGCCGGCGCGCGGGCCTCGTCGCCGCGCACCAGTTGCTCGACGCGGGCGAGCCCGACGCGGCCCGCGCCAGTACGGCGGTCGTGGTCGTCGGCGCCGAACCCGAGCTGTACGGCGTCGCCGTCGACCGCTTCCTCGGCGAACGGATGCTCGTCGTGCAGCCGCTCGACAGCCGCCTGCACAAGATCCAGAACATCGCGGCCGGCGCACTGCTCGAGAACGGCGACCCGGTGCTGATCGTCGACGTCGAGGACCTGATCCGCTCGGTCGACAAGCTCGTGCGCGGCGGCCAGCTCGCGCGGCTCACGCGCGATCCGCAGCTCGCGCTCGTCGACCGGCGCCGCCGCGTGCTCGTCGTCGACGATTCGCTGACGGTGCGCGAGCTCGAACGCAAGCTGCTGGAAAAGCGCGGCTACGACGTGACGGTCGCGGTCGACGGGATGGAAGGATGGAACGCGGTGCGCAGCGATGCGTTCGATCTCGTCGTGACCGACGTCGACATGCCGCGCATGGACGGCATCGAACTCGTCACGCTGATCAAGGGCGACCCGATGCTCAAGCGCGTGCCGGTGATGATCGTGTCGTACAAGGATCGCGACGAGGATCGCCGCCGCGGGCTCGACGCCGGCGCCGACTACTACCTCGCGAAGAGCAGCTTCCACGACGAGGCGCTGCTCGACGCCGTGCACGACCTGATCGGGGACGCACGCGGATGAACATCGGCATCGTCAACGACCTGCCGCTGGCCGTGGAGGCGCTGCGCCGCGTGATCGCGCTGCGCGCGGACCATCGCGTGCTGTGGGTCGCGACCGACGGCGACGAGGCGGTGGATTTCTGCGTCGCGCATCCGCCCGATGTCGTGCTGATGGATCTCGTGATGCCGAAGGTCGACGGCGTCGCCGCGACGCGCCGGATCATGGCGCGCGCGCCGTGCGCGATCCTGATCGTGACGGCGAGCGTCAGCGCGAACACGTCATCGGTGTATGAAGCGATGGGCGCCGGCGCGCTCGACGCGGTCGATACGCCGACGCTCGCGCTCGGGCTGTCGACCGACGCATCGCCGCAGGCGCTGCTCGCGAAGATCGACCAGATCGGCCGGCTGCTCGAAAGCCGCAGCGCGGCGCCCGTGCCGCCGGGGCCGGCGCTCGCGCGCGGACAGCCGACGCTCGTCGCGATCGGTGCGTCGGCGGGCGGGCCGACCGCACTGACCGCGCTGCTGCGCGCGCTGCCGGTCGACTTTCCGGCCGCGATCGTGATCGTCCAGCACGTCGACCAGGCATTCGCGTACGGCATGGCCGAATGGCTCGACGGCTATACGCGGCTGCCGGTGTGCGTCGCGCGGGAGGGCAGCGTGCCGGAAGCGGGCACGGTGCTGCTCGCGGCGACCAACGACCATCTGACGCTGTCGCCGCGCGGCGTGCTCGGCTATACGCGGCATCCGGCCGACACGCCGTACCGGCCGTCGATCGACGTGTTCTTCAACAGCGTCGCGGACGGCTGGCAGGGCGATGCGCTCGGCGTGCTGCTGACGGGCATGGGGCGCGACGGCGCGCTCGGCCTGAAGGCGATGCGGGCGAAGGGCTGCTACACGATCGCGCAGGACGAAGCGACCAGCGCCGTGTACGGGATGCCGAAGGCAGCCGCGGCGGTCGGCGCGGCGTCGGCGATCCTGCCGCTCGAACAGATCGCGCCCCAGTTGATCGCACGGATCGCGCTCGCGCCGCGCGACTGACCGCGCATCGGGCACGCGCCGTCGTTTCGTGGCGCGCCGGCGTCTGCATTGCGCGCGTGGCGCGGCGTCGCGTACAATCGCGGCCTGCGGAGATGGCATGCCTCCCTGCGGTCGTTCCCGGCGCATGGCGCGCGCGGTGCGGCCCTCAACCGCCGGTTTGCCCGGCTGATGATGCCTGCGTGTTCCTGGGTCGTCAGGAGGTCGCAGGCCGTCCATCCGGTATTCTGCCGCCCAGGTTTTGATGTTCCGTCGAATCTGGAAATCATGTTTTTCACCACTTCTGCCGATTTTTTCGCGACCGTGCGCTACGTGTGCCGCTGGCTCGCGCTTTCCGCGCTGCTCGGCGCGCTCGCCGGCACGGCCTCCGCGCTGTTCCTGATCGCGCTCGACTGGGCAACCGGTACGCGCGTCGCGCATCCGTGGCTGCTGTGGGGGCTGCCGGCCGCCGGCTTCGCCACGGGCTGGATCTACCATCGATTCGGCCAGTCGGTCGCGCGCGGCAACAACCTGCTGATCGACGAGATTCACGATCCGAAGGCGCTCGTGCCGAAGCGGATGGCGCCGCTCGTGCTCGTCGCGACCGTCGTCACGCACCTGTTCGGCGGCTCGGCCGGCCGCGAGGGCACGGCCGTGCAGATGGGCGGCGCGCTCGCCGATCGCGTCACGCACGTGTTTCGTCTCGATCGCGAGCATCGCCGCGTGCTGCTGATGGGCGGCATCGCGGCCGGCTTCGCGTCGGTGTTCGGCACGCCGCTCGCGGGCGCCGTGTTCGGGCTCGAGGTGCTCGCGATCGGGCGCCTGCGATACGACGCGCTGCTGACCTGCGTCGCGTCGGCGATCGTCGCGGACGTCGTGTGCCGCGCGTGGGGCGTCCATCACACGGCCTATGCGATTCCGTTCGTGCCGGCCGTGTCGGCGACGGGGCTGGCGGTGACGGTCGTCGCGGGCATCGCGTTCGGCGTGGTCGGGCGGCTGTTCGCGTTTGCGACGCATGCGCTGACCGCGTGGTTTCGCCGCGTGATCCGCTATGCGCCGCTGCAGCCGGTGCTCGGCGGCCTGCTGGTTGCGGTGGCCGCGACCGTGCTGAACGTGCCGCAGTATCTCGGCCTCGGCATCCCGACGATCGAGGCCGCGTTTCACGGCCCGCTGCCGCTTTACGATTTCGCGGGCAAGTTCGCGTTCACCGTCGTCACGCTTGCGTCCGGGTTCAAGGGCGGCGAGGTGACGCCGCTGTTCTACATCGGCGCGACGCTCGGCAATGCGCTCGGCCAGGTGCTGGCGCTGCCGGTACCCGTGCTCGCGGGGCTCGGCTTCGTCGCGGTGTTCGCGGGCGCGGCGAACACGCCGATCGCGTCGACGATCATGGCGATCGAACTGTTCGGCGCGGATATCGGCGTATATGCGATCGTCGCCTGTGTCGTCGCGTATCTGTTTTCCGGGCACGCGGGGATTTATCGCGCGCAGCGCGTGGCGGTGGGGAAGGGGGCGCGGCTGGAGGGGGAATGAGGGGCGGCCGCGGTTGATGTCGTTCGATCGCCGCGGCGCGATGCGATATCCCGTACTCGGTGATCCAGGGGATCACCTGGCACGCGGCCGATCAGCCGTTACTGCTTCGGCAGCCGCGCGACATTGCGCGCCAGCAGTTCCTCGATATCGATGCCTTTTTCCGCCAGCAGCGCGGTGACGACGCCGTTCAATTCGCCGAGCGTTTCCTTGACCGACTCGCGAATCGTATCCACGACGACCTGCGTGCTGCGCTCGATCTCGATGTTGACCTTGTCGTCGACGCCCTTCGCATCGAACGTGGTCGCGCGGCGCGTCTCGGGAATCAGCCAGACGTCGAACCAGCCTTCGTCGCGATTGACGTCCGACACGGTGAGGCTGCAGCCGTTGATCGCGATGTAGCCCTTCGCGAACACATAGCGCTTGAACTCGGCGGGCACGCCGATGCGGATCATCCGGTTGTGCTCGGACGACGCGATGTGCGCGATGGTCCCCGTGAAATCGACATGACCGGACAGCGGATGCCCGCCGATTTCCGCGCCGTCCTTCGCGGCCCGCTCGACGTTGACGCGCGCGCCGGTCGCGAGGTCGGCCAGCGTGGTGATCCGCAGGCTCGGCAGCATGATGTCGAAGTCGATCAGCGCCGGCGAATGGATGGTCGTCACCGTCAGGCACACGCCGTCGACCGACACGCTCGCGCCGATCTCGATGTCGTCGGTGAACCGTTCGGGGAATTCGATGCTGAACGTCCTCAGCTCGCCGTGATCCTTGATGGCGTTGATGGTGCCAACACCCTGAACAATGCCTGTAAACATGGTCTGCCTTTCGTCGCGAATTGCCTGGCCGACATGATAAGTGATCCTGGCGGCGGACGCGGCGCGGCGCGCGGCTCGGTGCCGCCGCGCAAGATCCGCGAGCACAAAAAAGGCCGTGCGCGTGGCACGGCCTCGATCCAAATCCGCTGGTTGGCCGACACGGCCCGGCGGCGATGACCGCGCCGCCGGGCCGCATCGTGATGCGCTCGCGTCAAACCTTCGCCGGCTCTCCCAGCGGCCCGGCATCGCGATCCGCCATGCGCTGCGGCGAATCGGCGAGCCCCTTCGCCAGCTCCAGCGCCTGCCGCTCGAACAGCCGCCGGTAGATGCCGCCGTCGATGCGGATCAGCGCGTCGTGATTGCCTTCCTCGATCACCTTGCCGCGATCGAGCACCAGCAGCCGGTCCAGCGCACGCACGGTCGACAGCCGGTGCGCGACGACGAGCGTCGTGCGGCCGACCATCAGCCGCTCCATCGCCTGCTGGATCAGCAGCTCGCTTTCGCTGTCCAGGCTCGACGTCGCTTCGTCGAGAATCAGGATCGGCGCATCGGCGAGGAACGCGCGCGCGATCGCGACGCGCTGGCGCTCGCCGCCCGACAGCTTGATCCCGCGTTCGCCGACGAGCGTGTCATAGCCGTCCGGCAGCGCGGCGATGAAGTCGTGCGCGCTGGCCAGACGCGCGGCGCGCTCGATGTCGGCGCGGCTCGCGCCGGGGCGCGCATACGCGATGTTCTCCGCGAGCGTGCGGTGAAACAGCACGGGCTCCTGCTGCACGATCGCGATCTGGCTGCGCAGCGAATCCTGCCGCACCTGCGCGATGTCCTGGCCATCGATCGTGATGCGGCCGCCCGACACGTCGTACAGGCGCTGGATCAGCTTGATGAACGTCGTCTTGCCGGACCCCGAATGGCCGACGAGGCCCACGCGTTCGCCGGGCGCGATCCGCATCGAGAAATCGTCGTACAGCGGCACCGGATGGTTGCCGTAGCGGAACGTCACGTGCTCGAAGCGGATCTCGCCTTGCCCGATCCGGATGGCCGGCGCGCCGGGGCGATCGTCGATGCCGAGCGGCTGGCGTTCGAGCGCGACGAGTTCTTCCATGTCGTTCACCGAGCGCTGCAGGTTGCGGATGTGCATGCCGACGTCGCGCAGGTAGCCCTGCAGCATGAAGAACATCGTCAGCGCGAACGCGATGTCGCCGACGCTCGCTTCATTGTTCATCCACAGCCGCAGTGCGACGCCGATCATCGCGGCCTGCATCGCCACGAGCATCGCACCTTGCAACCCGCCGTTGAACGTGCCGCGCACCCACGTGCGGCGCGTGCGCTGCTGCCATTTGTCGATCACGCGCGCGAGCCGCGCTTCCTCGCGCGTTTCCGCGCCGAACGCCTTGACGACCGCGTTGCAGCTCACGGCGTCGGCGAGCGCGCCGCCCATGCGCGTATCCCACAGGTTGCCGAGCCGGGCGGCCGGCGCGACGATGCCGAGCGACACCGCCACCGTCACCGCGATGTACAGCAGCGAACCCGCGCCGACGACGAGCCCCATCACGGGCCAGTGCGTGCCGAGCAGCACGGTCGCGCCGACCAGCATCGTGACCGATGGCAGCAGTGCGATCAGCACGGTGTCGTTGAGCAGGTCGAGCGCCCAGATTCCGCGCGTGATCTTGCGCACGGTCGAGCCCGCGAAGCTGTTCGCGTGCCAGTCGGTCGAGAAGCGCTGCACGCGGTGGAACGACGCGGCGGCGATCTCGCTCATCATCTTCAGCGTGAGCGTGATGATGTTCAGGTAGGCGCCCTGGCGCAGTACCGTCGCGCCGATGCCGAGCGCGGCGAGCGTGCCGAACGCGACGAGCGCCGAATGCCACGCGGCGGCGCGGTCGGTCACGCTGGTCGACAGTGCGTCGACGAGGCGGCCGGCGAACAGCGGCGTGAGGACGTCGGCGAGCGCGGCGAGCAGCGCGAGGCTCGCGACCGTGGCGATGCGCGCCGGCTGCTTGCGCCAGTAACGGATGGTGAAGCCGAAGACGGCCTGGAATGCATGGCCGCCCAGATGGGAGGTTTTTCTGGTCATGTATCGTTGCCCGGCGCATCGCGCGACGGGACTTTCCGGTTCGGAGAACGTCGAAAACGCAACAGCCGGGCCACGCGAAACACGTGGGCGGAACGAAACGGGCTGTCGGGAAAAGCGCGGCTGACGGGTTAGCGGAAAACTCGGGAGCCGGCGCGGACGGCGGGCTGGATCAGCTGCGCCGCGAGACCACGTTCGGGAAGGTTGCTGGCATTCGGAACATCTGCACCTCCCTGAAGTGAACGGTTGAATGAAAGGACGCCGAAAAGACGTGGATCGATTTTATCAGGAGTGTCGCGCGCGCCGCAACGTCTGACGAATGCGGCGTTGCTGCGTCGATACGGTTGGTATTCAGGGTTTTGGCCCCTTTTCGCGTACGTTGCGCGATGGCGGGCGCGGAGCCGGCGCGCGCATCGATTACACTTGCGCGTCCGCGGCGCGCGACGACGCGCGGCCGCCCGGCTTCACTCCGAACCATTCCCGAGGAAACGATGAGCGACGTTCAGCAAGGCATCCTGGCTCCGATCGATACGGCAGCCCGATACCTCACTTTCACGATGTCGAACGACGGCAATGTCGCCGCGGCGCTGGCCGCGCTGCGCGAGATCGTCGACGGACGCGACACGGTCGTCGGTTTCGGGCACGCGCTGGCCGCCTATCTCGGGCGCCCGGTGCCGGGCCTGACCGAGTACCCGGCATTCGCGGTGAACGACCGCACGCTGCCGATGACGCCGGCCGACGTGTGGGTGTGGCTGCGCTCGGACGACCGCGGCGAGATCGTGCTGCGCGCGCGGGCGATCGAACGTGCGCTCGCGCCGGCGTTCGTGCTGCAGGACGCCGTCGACGGCTTCCGCTATGCGAACGATCGCGACCTGTCCGGCTACGAGGACGGCACCGAGAATCCGGAAGGCGACGACGCGGTGGCCGCGGCGATCGTGACGGGGCAGGGCGCGGGGCTCGACGGTTCGAGCTTCGTCGCGGTGCAGCAGTGGGTGCACGACTTCGACCAGATGGAGCGCATTCCGTCGGGCGACATGGACCACATCATCGGGCGTCGCCGTTCCGACAACGAGGAACTCGACGACGCGCCCGAATTCGCGCACGTGAAGCGCACGGCGCAGGAAAGCTTCGCGCCCGAGGCGTTCATGCTGCGCCGTTCGTCGCCGTGGTCGGACACGCGCCGTGCGGGCCTCTACTTCGTCGCGTTCGGCTGCTGGTTCCGCGCGTTCGACGTGCAGATGCGCCGGATGAGTGGCGCGGAAGACGGGATCGTCGACGGCCTGTTCCGCTTCACGCGGCCGCTGACGGGCGCGTATTTCTGGTGCCCGCCGATGAAGGACGGCAAGCTGGACCTGGCCGCGCTCGGACTGTAAGCGCCGGGCGGGATCGATGAACGGGCGGGTCGCGCGGGATGCGCGACCCGCCCGTTTCGTTTTTCAAGCTTTCGAGCGGCGGTGCGTGAGTGCCTGCGCGTGCGTCAGTTCAACGTCGTTTCGATCCGCGTGCCGCGCTTGATGAACTGCGTCACCGGGGTTTTCTCGCAGATTTCCGCGAGACGCTGGCGTTGCGCGTCGTCGAGCGGGCCGTCGAGCGTCACGACGCGGCGCACGTATTGCGCGCCTTCGCGATCGGCATGCAGCTCCGTGCGCACCGCGATGCGTGCGGCCGGCCACGTCTTGCGCTGCATATACATGCGCAGCGTCGCGGCCGTGCATTGCGCGAGCCCGGCCAGCACGAACTCGTACGGCGCCGGCCCGCGATCCTGGCCGCCTTCGCGCGGCGCTTCGTCGCCGGTCAGCGCATGCGTGCCGGCCTGCAACTGAACGACGTAGTCGGGCGCGTCGGCATCGAGGACGGCGGCGGCGTGGATGAGCGACATGGCAAGTCTCCGGTAAGCGAATCAAGGAAAGCGGGCGCCGCATGGCGGCGTGCAGCCGTCAGCATACCGTCCCGGTCGCGCGGGCGTGCGCTGCGCGCTACGCGTCGGCGATGCCGGCGCTGCTGCGCACGAGCGCGGCGATGCGTTCGCGCACCCACTGATGCGCGCGGTCGGTGTCGCGCGACTCATGCCAGTACGCGAGCAGCGGGAACGGCTTGAGCCGCAGCGGCAGCGGCCGCACGGCGATCGGCAGCAGCGCGGCCATGCGCAGCGCATAGGTGTGCGGCAGCGTGACGAGCAGGTTGCCTGCCGCGGCGATCTGGCAGGCGGCGAAATAGTGCTGGCACGTGAGCCGGATGTCGCGGAAGCGTCCGTCGTTGCCGAGCAGGACGTCGAGCGATTGCGGCTCGCCGAGCGACGACACGGCGATGTGCTGCGCCGCGAAATAGTCGCTGCGTCGCAGTGGGTCGCGCGCGAGCGGATGATCGCGGCGCAGCGCGACGACGAGCGAATCGTCGAGCAGGTGTTCGGTGGCGATGCGCGGGCCCGTCTGCACGCGGCGATCGACGACGAGATCGAGGTTGCCCGATGCGAGTTCGCGTTCGATGTCCGGTATCGCGATGCGGCGGCTGACGAGCCGCAGGCCGGGCGCTTCGTCGGCGAACGCGGCGACGATGCGCGGCAATGCGATGGATTCGAGCACGTCGCGAATGCCGACCGCGATGCTCAGGTCGAGCGTCGCGGGATCGAAGGCGGACGGATCGCGTGCGGTGCCTTGCAAGCCTTTCAAATGCAACTGCACGTCCGCGATGATCGACCGCGTGCGCTCCGTCGGCACGACCCGGTTGCCCTGGCGTACGAACAGCGGATCGTCGAAATGCGCGCGCAGCCGGTTGAGCGCGTGCGTGACGGCCGGTTGCGTCAGATGCAGCGCGCGGGCGGCCGCGCCGATGCCGCCGTGCACGTAGACGGCGTCGAGCACGCGAAACAGGTTCAGGTCGAGACGGTGATCGGCGGGCACGGAGCGCGGGCGGCGTGGTGAAGGACGAATCGATTCTAAAGGATGCGCGGGCAACGGATGCGCCGGTTCGCATACGCGGCGATCGCGCGCGTTCGATGCATGTCGATACCGTTCGCGCCGATACGCGAGCGTCCGCTTTGCCGATGCGCAACGCAATCGAGCACGCACGTCATTAAGCATGACGGCTGCAATAATCGGCCGCATCGCATACGCGATTCTGTGCCGGCATACCAGCGGCACGCGGCAGCCTGTAGTAATCCGCCATCATGCTGTCCCCGTCGGCCATTTCGCGCCAAAGGCGCTACCCGTTCGGCTAAGATGCCGTCGCTTCATATTTCGGGATAGCCGTCCTGTCGCACGCATTCAAACCAAATATAAGCCTGACAGTTCGACGGTATTAGAAGAAGTCGAACAAGTCGGGGGCTTGGCCAGTGAATGCAGCAGATCAGCGGTGGGTCATTATCTATTTGAGTACGGGGTTTTCGTTGGCCCAGGCCGCGCGTCTCGGCGAGGCCTTCAACCTGGCGAATCGCCTGCATGGGTACGGCGTGGATTACCAGCTCAAGTACGTATCCGAAAGCGGAGGACTGTTGCAGTCGTCGTCCGGCGTGAGAATCGCGGCCGATCCGCTCGGCGACGAACACAGCCGCCGCGCGCTCGCGTTCTTTCATCTTCATGGCGACCGCGCGGCCGTCAACTGGGACGACGCATTGCAACGGCGCCTGGCCGACATTCGCCAGCATGCGCGCTGGATCGTCGACGCGATGGACCTGCCCGCGCTCGCCGCCACGCAGCGGCCGTCGTCGTCGATCGACGTGCGGCCGGGCAGCGCCCGGCGCCGCGCCGCCACGACCATCGAATCGCGGGCCGGCGAGACCGACGTGTTTGCCGCCGCGCTCGACATGTTCCGCGCGGACCTCGGCGATGGCGCCGCGCGGGAGATCGCCAGCAACATGGCGCGGCCGGTCGAGCAGCGCTATGTTCAGTCGATGTGGGCGTTCCGCGAACTGAGCGCGAGCCCGTCGATCCGGATGTCCGCGCAGCGGCTGCGCGCGCAGAGCGTGAACCGCATCTCGATCGCGAACGCCGCGCAGGCGGCCGCGATGAGCGAGCGCAATTTCCTGCGGCGCTTCAAGAAGGAAATCGGCGTGACGCCGACCGAGTTCGTCCAGCACGTGCGGCTCGAACGGGCGTGCCACATGCTGATCCATACGACGCTGCCGGCCGACAAGGTCGCGCGGCGCACCGGGTTCGGCAGCGGCGAGCGGCTCGCGAAGCTGTTTCGCCAGCGCCTGCTGATGTCGCCGACCGAATTTCGCGTCGCCGAGCGGGAAAAAATCCTCGCGCGCGGCGCGGCGTCGGCCGATCCGGACGACGGGCTCGCCACCGCGTGTTGCGACGGCGACGGGGCGAATTGCGACGCATGCGCGGCCGCGCGCGAGAAAACGGGACGGATACCCGTAGAATCGTCGTGTCGCGATCTCGATTCCCGGTTTCCATGCCCTTCCTCCCCACTACCGCCACCGCCCCTTTCTGCCCGTCGGAAGTAAAGGGCAGTATCACGATCGATGCCGCCGCGCCGCGCTGGCAGAAGCTCAGGCGTTTCTTCGGCCCCGGCCTGCTGGTCGCGATCGGCTATATGGATCCCGGCAACTGGGCGACCGATATCCAGGCCGGCTCGCAGTTCGGCTATTCGCTGCTGTGGGTCGTCGCGTTCTCGAGCCTCGCGGCGATCTTCCTGCAGATGCTCGCGGCCCGGCTCGGCCTCGTCGCGGGCAAGGATCTCGCGCAGGCCAGCTACGATCGCTACGGCCGGTTCGGCCGCGTCGTGCAGTGGATCACCGCCGAAGTGTCGATCATCGCGTGCGACATCGCGGAAGTGCTCGGCTGCGCGCTCGCGTTCAAGCTGCTGCTCGGCGTGCCGCTCGCGTGGGGCGTCGTGCTCACCGCGCTCGACACCGTGATCGTGCTCGGCCTGCAGGGCAAGGGGTTCCGGCAGATCGAGGCGATCGTACTCGGGCTGATCGCGACGATGGCGTTCTGCTTCGTCGCGCAGGTGGCGATCACGCCGCCCGACTGGCATGCGGTGGTCGGCGGGCTCGTGCCGGGCGATCCGGGCCACGACCGCAAGGACGCGATCGTGCTCGCGCTCGGCATCGTCGGCGCGACGATCATGCCGCACAACCTGTATCTGCATTCGTCGGTCGTGCAGACGCGGCACGTGGTCGGCGGTGCGCGGGGCGTGATCCGTGACACGCTCGCGCTCGTGCGTATCGATACCTGCGTGTCGCTGTTCGTCGCGATGCTCGTCAATGCGGCGATCCTCGTCGTCGCCGGCGCGGCGTTTCATGCGACGGGCCAGCACAACGTGACCGACATCGAACAGGCGTACCGGCTGATCACGCCGATCGCGGGCGGCGCGGCCGCGCTGTTGTTCGGCATCGCGCTGCTCGCGTCGGGGCAGAGCTCGACGCTGACCGGCACGATCGCGGGCCAGGTTATCATGGACGGTTTCCTGCATACGAAGATCCCGTGCTACCAGCGCCGGCTGATCACGCGCGGGCTCGCGCTCGTGCCGGCGCTGATCGGCGTGCTGTGGCTCGGCGACGGCTCGGTCGGGCAACTGCTCGTCTGGAGCCAGGTGCTGTTGAGCCTGCAGTTGCCGTTTGCGATGTGGCCGCTGATCCGCTCGGTCAGCGACCGCGGCACGATGGGCGAACATGCGATCGGCCGCGGGATGCAGGTGGCCGCATGGGCGCTGTTCGCCGTGATCACCGGCACGAACCTGCTGTTGATTACCGGTGTCGCGGGCTGATACAGCCTGTCACAGGCTGACACAGGCGTGCGGCGCGCATGCGGTAAACTGCGGCCTTTCGATTGTCACCGAAGTCCGTTATGTGGAGTGAAATCAGCAATATCGGCGATGCGGCGCTGACCTTGCCGATCGCGCTGACCTGCGCGGCATGGCTCGTGCTGACCGACTGGCGCCTCGCCGCCCGCTGGGGCGTGCTGCTCGCGGCCGGCATGGGCGTCGTCGGCGCGACGAAAATCCTGTATGCCGGATGCGGCGTCGAGCTTCCGCAACTCGATTTCCGCATGATCAGCGGCCATACGATGCTGTCGACGTCCGTGTGGACGGTCGCGCTGTCGATGCTGTGGCAGGCGTTCCGGCCGGGCAAGGCGCCGGGCATCGCGGCCGGGCTCGCCGTCGGCGCGATCACGGCCGTCGCGCGCGTGTTCGATCACTCGCACACGGTGCCGGAAGTCGTCGCCGGCTGGATGCTTGGCGCGCTGGTCGCGCTGGTGTTCCTGCGCGGCTACGACGGCGCGCGGCAGCGCGCGTTCTCGCCGCGCGTCGCGGCGGCCTGCCTGCTGCTGGTGTCGGGCATCGCGTACGGGCACCGCGCGCCGTTCCAGCAGATGATCGACACGCATTCGCCGCAGCTCTGCGCGTTGGTACGCGTGCCGTCGGGCGATCGATTCTGACCGTTGCCGATGGCGGGCGCCCCGGCGCCGCCTTCTCGCCGCCGGCGTTCGTCCGGCGTTTCTAGCGTTTTTCCGGCGGGTTGCACGATGCCTCGCCGGCTCATCTTCCTGGTTGCTTCCCCGGTTTCCACCGGGTTGTGCGGAACGCAACGCCCGGCATCCCGAAAATCGACTCGCTCGCCAGCTCGCCAGCTCGCCAGCTCGCCAGCTCGCCAGCTTGCCCGATCGGCCCGCACTGGCGCGCGCATCGGCGCGCGCTACGCGTCAGTCATGAACGATGTTTATGACCGGGCATAACGAATATTCATTTCATCGATTGGCGGCATTCGCGTACGCTGGCTGTCGTTCAATCGCGGACAGGCTGTCCGGCCGGTCCGGCGTGCGTCGCGCTCATCTCGATATACTCGCGGAAACCGTGCGGTGCGCCGCCATGTCGGCGCACGGGCGACCGCCGCGGATCGGCCGGCAGCGGCCCGGAACGCACGCAAACCCCGTCGCGGCAGCGTTCCGCGACGACGATTCAACACAGGAGCAGGGCACATGACAATCGTTTCTCCGCGCCTCGCCGGCAAGTGCGCATACATCACGGGCGCCGCGGGCGGCCTCGGCCGCGCGATCGCGCGCCGGATGGTCGAGCAGGGCGCGCGCGTGTTCGTGACCGACATCGCGGAAGCGGCGGTGCTCGACGCGTTCGCGCAGGAACTCAACGCGGGCCACGCGACGCCGGTCGCGTTCGCCGCGACCCAGGACGTGCGCGACGAAGCGCGCTGGCAGACGCTGCTCGTGCAGGCGACCGATGCGATGGGCGGGCTGTCGGTGCTCGTCAACAATGCGGGCGTCGGCTCGATCGGCTCGCCCGCGCAAATCGAGCTGGACGAATGGCGGCGCGTGATGGCGATCAACGTCGAGAGCATCGTGCTCGGCTGCAAGCATGCGCTGTCGTATCTGGCCGAGAGCCATCCCGCGTCGATCATCAACATCTCGTCGGTCGCCGCGTTCAAGGTCGAGCCGGACTTCACCGCGTACAACGCGTCGAAGGCGGCGGTCGCGTCGCTGACGAAGTCGGTCGCGATCGACTGCGCGCGCCGCGAGATCGACGTGCGCTGCAATTCGATTCACCCGGCGTTCATCCGCACGGGGATCGTCGAGCCGCTGTTCCAGTCGCTCGGCGAACGCGACGCGACGCGCAAGCTCGCGCGCGGCATTCCGCTGCGCCGGCTCGGCGAGCCGGACGACGTCGCGCACGCGGCCGTCTATCTCGCGTCCGACGAGAGCCGCTTCGTGACGGCCGCCGAACTCGTGATCGACGGCGGCATGTGCGCGGTCTGACGCGCATCCCGAACCACAACGATTGGAGGAGAACATCATGTCGACACCCGTGAACCGCCAGCTGCTGCTGAAGACGCGCCCGGAAGGGCGGGTCGGCCGCGAACATTTTTCGCTCGTCGAGACGCCGGTGCCGGCGCTTGCCGACGGCGAGGTGCTCGTGCGCGTGCTGTATCTGTCGATGGACCCGACCAACCGCGTGTGGATGAGCGACGTGCCGCAGTACCTGCCGCCCGTCGCGATCGGCGAGGTGATGCGCGCGCTCGGTATCGGCCGCGTGGTCGCGTCGCGCAACGCGGGTTTCGCGGAAGGCGATCTCGTGCAGGGGCTCGTCGGCTGGCAGGACTACGCGGTCGTGCCGGCCGAGCAGGCCGCGCAGCTCGTGAAGCTGCCCGCGCAGTCGGGCCTGCCGCTGCCGACGCTGCTCGGCGCGTGCGGGATGAGCGGGCTGACCGCGTACTACGGGCTGACCGACATCGCGCCGGTGCAGCCGGGCGAAACGCTCGTCGTGTCGGCGGCGGCCGGCTCGGTCGGCTCGATCGCCGGGCAGATCGGCAAGATTCACGGCGCGCGGGTGGTCGGCATCGCGGGCGGCGCGGACAAGTGCCGCTACCTGACCGAGACGCTCGGCTTCGATGCGGCCGTCGACTACAAGGCCGACGATTTCCGCCAGCAACTGAAGGCGGCGACGCCGGACGGCGTGCACGTGAACTTCGAGAACGTCGGCGGCGAGGTGATGCGCGCGGTGCTGTCGCGGATGGTGATCGGCGGGCGTGTCGCGCTGTGCGGCGTGATCTCGAACTACAACAGCGGCCGCGCGGCCGACGACGTCGGTGTGCTGATCTCGAAGCGGCTGACGATGCGCGGTTTCCTGATCCTCGACTACCGCAAGAGCCGCGAAGCCGTGCAGACGCTCGCGGGCTGGCTGCGCGACGGCCGGCTCAAGGCCGAGGAAACCGTGGCCGACGGTCTCGAAAACGCGCCCGACGTGCTGAACCGCCTGTTCGACGGCGATCATCGCGGCAAGCTCGTACTGCGCGTCGATCCGGACGCGTGACGCGCGTGTCACGCCTGTCGGATCGGGCCGCGGGCGCGTATCGACCGCGCTGAGTTCGATCAACCCGGCTGCAGTTTAGGACTTGTCCCATATATTGTCCGGGCCGCTCTCCCTACAGTGATTGCCAGCAAACAGCCGGCGTGACCGATGCGCCACGCCGGCTGTTTTTCTGGTGACGTGGCTAAGGAGAGGGAACATGTGCAACAACGCGAAGCGGTCGGCATCGGCAACGGCAGTGGGCGCCGGGGGCGTGCGGAGGATGGTGTTCGGGCTCGGAGTCGTGCTCGCGATGTCGAACGCAATGTCGAACGCGATCGCGGCTGGACAGCCTGCGGCGGACGGCGTCGTCCGATTCACCGGCTCGCTCGTCGATCTCTACGACGTGACGCTCGATACCCCGGCGGGCATGCAGGTCGACGCGCGGGAGGCGACCGCCAGCGGGGCAACGGCCACGCTCCGGTTCGATGCGCATGGCCGGCGCTTGCCCGGTGCGCAGGTGAGGCTGGTCGGGCCCGACGGCGCGCCGTTCGCGCCGGACGGCGGCGCGGCGGTGCGCGCCACGTGGCGCGATGCGCACGCCGAGCGCAGCGTGCGGCTGGCGCCTGGCCGGGTTCATCGCGTCGGCCCGTATGGCGGCGTGATGACGGTCGCGGCGGATGAAGCAACGGGCGCCGTGGCGCCCGTCGTGATCCATATCCGTCATCCTTGACCGGCGAGGTCCGCACGCGTGCGGCGCGCCGGTCGCCGGACGCGCGTCATTCGCCCTGTTCGGCGCGCGCGTAGATGTCCCAGCTCGCCATGAACAGCGCGGCGACGAGCGGCCCGATCACGAAGCCGTTGATGCCGAACAGCGCCATCCCGCCGAGCGTCGAGATCAGCACGACCCAGTCGGGCATCTTCGTGTCCTTGCCGACGAGGATCGGGCGCAGCAGGTTGTCGACGAGGCCGATCACGCCGACGCAGAACGCGACGAGGATCACGCACTTCCATACCGCGCCGATCATCAGGAAGTAGAGCGCGGCCGGCACCCACACGAGGCTCGCGCCGATCGCGGGCAACAGCGACAGGAACGCCATCAGCGCGCCCCACAGCACGACGCCCTCGATCCCGAGGATCCAGAAGATCAGGCCGCCGAGCGCACCCTGTACGAGCGCGACCGCGATGTTGCCCTTCACCGTTGCGCGCACGACCGTCGTGAATTTCGCGAGCAGCAGGTTCTTGTGCTCTTCGTCGAGCGGCAGCGCGCGGCGCACGCGGCGGCCGATCTCGCCGCCGTCGCGCAGCAGGAAGAACACCATGTACAGCATCACGCCGAAGCTCACGACGAACTGGAACGTGTTCTGGCCGATGCTGAGCGCCTGGGTGGCCGCGAACTGGCTGATCTGCGCGGCGCCGTCGGTGAGCTTCTTCTGGATGCCCGGGATGTTGGTCAGCCCGTATTTCTGCAGCAGGTTCTGGATCGACGTCGGCAGCGCGTGAATGATGTCGTGGAAATACTGCGAATAGTTCGGCTGGGCGTCCTTGAGCTCCTGGTACACGTACGCGATTTCCTGCACGAGCGTGGCCGTGACGAACACGAGCGGAAGGATCACGATCAGGATGATCAGCGACATCGTGACGAACGCGGCCAGATTGCGGCGCTTGCCGAAGCGCGCGGCCAGCCAGCGCTGCACGGGCTGGAACAGGATCGCGAGAATGGTGCCCCAGAAGACGGCGCCGGAGAACGGCGCGAGGATCCAGCACAGTCCGACGGTGACCGCGAACAGCAGGAAGTAGAAGAATTTTTGGTGGTCGTGTCCGCTATCCATGGGTGGCATTCGCGCAGATTGATGCGTGGTTTGATTGAATCTCGTTGTCCCGCGCGCGATCGGTTCGCGAACGTCACGGGTTCGCGGCGAAACGAAACGCGCCGCCGGGCGGCCCATGCGGAGTATGCCCGCAAAGGCGCCGCCATCATAGCCGCTGCGTGACACACATGCGAAAACGCCGCGGCCGGGGCCGCGGCGCTGCCGGGAAGCGAACGCGGCGCGAGGCCGCGTGCGGCATCGTCAGATGTTGAGCTTGGTGACCTTCGTGCCGTTCACCGACAGGTCGCCCATCAGGCCCGCGTTGGTCAGGACCAGCACTTCCACCGGTGCGGTGGCCGTGTTGGAGTCGACCGCGCCGTTCGCGCCGACCTTCACGACCGCGACCGACGCGTCGGCGCCGGCCGACCAGCCGTCCGACTTGCGGAACGAGTCCAGCGCATCCTGCGTCATGAACAGGAACACGACCGCCTTCGACTGCGCGCCGGCCTGCAGGCCGACCGACAGCGACGACGTGTTGTAGTAGCCGACGGTGCTGCCGCCGACGCGCAGCGCGCCGTTGCCGGACTGGGCGCCGACGATGAAGCCGGCCTGCAGCACGTTCGGGAACACGAGGACGCCGCGTGCTTTCGAGACCAGATCGCGCGAGCCGGGCACCGTCGAATACAGGCGCGACAGCGTCGCGTTCACGCTGGCGTCGATCGACTCGCGCTTCGACGCGCTGGCCGCGGCGCTATCGGGTTTGCCGGACGTGGTCGTGCAGCCGGCGAGGGCGAGACTGCCGAGCATCACGGCAGCGGCGGCTTTCATGGCGAGGGATTTCTGCATGGCGTTTCTCCTTCGTTGTCTTGATGGATGACGGGCGGGGCGGGCGGCGATGTACGCCGCCCCGATCAACGGCGGGAAAGGAGCAGGCCCGCAACGAAGGCGAGGCCCGCGACGACGCCGGCGGTTTGCCACGGGTTCTCGTGCACGACCTGCGACACGCGTTCGGCCGAATCGCGCAGCCGGGCGGCCGCGCTGCCCGACGCGTAGTCGAGCGCGCCGCGTGCTTCATCGAGCCGGGATTGCACGCGCTTGCGCAGCGCGGCGATATCGCCATCGCCATCGTTTTTCAGCAGATCTTCCAGTTCGTCGACCAGCCCGCGCAGATCGTCGGTCACGTCGGCATGCAGATCGCGGGCAGCCGCGCGCGTCGTGCGGCCCACGCGCCGGCCGGTGCGACGGATGTCGGACAGGCCGCGGTCCAGCTTGTGTTCGATCGAGTCGGTAAGCGCCATGGTGTTTATCCTCCTTTGATTCCAGGCAATTCGAAGATGAGACGAATCCCAGCAACTGATGTGATTCACCCGATCCGATTGAGTTTCGAGACAAATTTTCAATTCGTCGGCAGTTTCGCCGGGAAACCCCGTCGCACGGGGCAGCGCCGCGGTTGAAAAAATTTCGCGTTTCGGGGCGATACAGCGTGTCGAGCAGCGGGTCGCAGTGAAGGTCCGGTAAATATGGCGCTGCCACGGGCATCAGGTAAATAGTGCCGTTGCAGGTTGGATGCTGATGCAAATGCACTACTCGACGCCCGGTCGATGCGCACGGTTCGTGCCTGATGCCGGGGGTGTACCGTCGTCCAGCGCGACGTCGATGACGACGGGATCGTGATCCGACGAGCGGTAGGCGTGCGGTGCGTAATAAGCCGACCGACGCGCGGACGTTTTGTAATCGGGCACGGGTTGCAGGATGACCGGTTCGTCCGCGTTGATGTGCCAGAACTGCACGGCCTTCACGCGCGCGGCGAGCGGCGGCGTGGCAAGCGCATGGTCGAGATTGCCGGCTTCGCCGCGAAATACGTAGCTGTACGCAGCAGCGCCGACGAAGCGCGCTACCAGGTTCGCATAGCCACGCGCTTCGAGCGCGCGAACCGGGTCTTCCTTCGCATAACTGTTCAGATCGCCGATCAGCAGCACGCCGTCGGCCGCGCTGCCCGTCGGCGAGGCGGCGAGCCAGTCGGCGACGCGCGCGGCCGCCCGCGTGCGCGCCGCGTTCCAGCAGCCCTGGCCGTCGGACTGATCGAGATCGGCGCCGCTCGCATGCGGGCAGTTCTTTGACTTCAGGTGATTGACCGCGACCGTGAACGCACGCGTGCCGCCGATGCGCCGGAACGTCTGCGCGAGCGGCGGGCGGTGCCGGCCGCCGAGCGAGACGGTGGCGGCGCGCCCGACCGGCTCGACCGTGCGGCTGTCGTACAGCAGCGCGACCGCGATCGCGTCGCGGCCCAGCCGCGCGGTGCCGGGATCGACCGCGCGCCAGCCGTCGCCGAGTTGCGCGGCGAGCCGACGGATGGCGCTCGCGTCGCCGTGGCCGTTGTTCGCGATTTCCATCAGCCCGATCACGTCGGCGCGCAGCGCGCGCAACGCCGCGACGATCTTCGCTTCCTGCCGCGCGAACGCGCCGGGCGTTTTCGCGCCGCGGTTGGCCGGCGCATCGAATCCGCCGCCACGGCCGTCGCCGTTGAAATAGTTGAAGACGTTGAATGACACGACGCGCACGTCGGCATCGGGATGCCGGGCCGGCGCCGCGGTACGCGGGTTCGCGGCGGCGTCGAATACGGGCGCCGCGCCGGCCACCGGTTGCAGCCGCCATGCGCCGTAGCGCAACTCGAGCACGCCTTCGACGCCGCGGACCGTGTAGCCCGCGCGCAGCGTGTTGGCGGCGCTCAGCGCGGGCGGCGGATAGCGGACGGCCGCCGGGTCGCGGCGGCTCGAACCGTCGTCGAGCACGATGCGGTTCAGTGCATTGGCCGCGGCGTGCGCGGCAGCGTCGGCCGGCGTCGCGACCTGGGTCGGCACGCGCAGCCGGCCGTTGCTCAGCACGATGCTGCCGTAGCGGCCGAGTTCGTAGGTATCGCTGACCGTCAGCGTTTGCGGCAGGCGCACGCGCATGGCTTCGTGCGCGGCCAGGACGGCGGGCGACGCGACAGGCAGCGTGAGCGCGGCCGGCGTGACCGTCTGCCCGCGTGCGCAGACGGCCACGCGGCCCGACAGCGTGAACTGCGTCCGGCCGTATCGCTCGTCCACCTTGCCGGTCAGATGCACGAGATCGCCCGGTTCGGCGCGCGCGTTCGGCGCGTAGACGAACAGGCCTTCCGGAACGCCCGGCCGGCGTTGCCGCTGCGCGTCGGCCTGCTGGACGAAGAAGCCGCCCAGACCGTCGGCGCCGCTGAACGCCGCGGTGACGACCGCTTCGATCGACGTCGTTTGCCCGGCGAGCGGCGACGGCCGGCCGGCGCGGCGGATCTCGGCAATCGCCGTGGCTGCGCCGCCGCAGCCGCTGCTGACCGGCAACGCGGCGGGGGCCGGCCGCGCGAGGAGGGCCACGCACAGCACGACGGACACCACGACGAAAAGCGCAACGGCAAACAGGGGAAGCGGGCGTGACATGGGGCAGTCCACAGGATCAAAATCCGACAGTTCGGGACCGCATCTTGAAGGCAAAATGTCAGGCTGCGGCCGAAATGGCCGTTCGGCCAGTGCCGGTTGGCCAACGATGCGGCAAGCGGCTCCGCGGCTGTTACGCTTTCGCACCGGGCGTCGTGTGCCGCTCGCCCGGCGCATGCCGCCGCGCCCCGTCCCTACAGGAGAAATCCATGTCTTACATGCTGTTGATTGTCGAACCGACCGAACAGCGCGCCGAGCGCACGCTCGACGAAGGCCAGGCGCTCTATGCGCGGATGGTCGATTTCGCCGAGTCGCTGAAGGCGCGCGGCGTGCTGCGCGGCGTCGAGTCGCTGGAGCGGTCGGAGCGCGGCACGCGCGTGCAGGTGCGCGACGGCGAGACGCGGCTGCTCGACGGCCCGTTCGCCGAGGCGAAGGAGATGGTCGGCGGCTTCTTCCTCGTCGACGTCGACACGCGCGAGGAAGCGATCGAGATTGCGCGCCAGTGCCCGGCCGCGCAATGGTGCACGGTCGAGGTGCGCGCGGTCGGCCCGTGCTTCCTGTGAGTGTCGCGACTCGGTATTTACCCTGATTTGTCGTGGCGCGTGTCGATCCGGCCGTCTTCCGCCCGTCGTCCGGGTAAGGCGCCGCGGAACGGGTGCCGTTTTCCACCGACGACAAGGAGTAAACGATGCGATTCATGATCATGATCCGGGCGAACGCCGTCAGCGAATCCGACGCGTTGCCGGACAACCGGCTGGTCGAGGCCATGACGGTCTATCACGAGGAACTGGCGAAGGCCGGCGTGCTGCTCGACGCCAACGGCCTGAGGTCGAGCGCCCACGGGTGGCGCGTGCGCTATACGGGCGGCAAGGGTACGGTGATCGACGGCCCGTTTGCCGAAACGAAGGAGCTGATCGCCGGCTATACGCTGATCCAGGTGCGCTCGCGCGACGAGGCGCTCGAATGGACGCGCCGGTTCCCCGCGCCGTTCGGCGCCGAGCTCGATTGCGAGATCGAGGTGCGGCCGCTGTTCGAGCTCGACGACCTCACGCCGAGCGACGCGGTCGAGCGATTCCGCGATCTCCACGTCGGCCGCAGCCACGCCTGAATCCAACCTCACCGGGAGCACTCGTCATGCACAAGATGGTTTTCATCAACCTGCCGGTAGCCGATCTGCCGCGCGCGAAGACGTTCTACCAGGCGCTCGGCTTCGAGGTCGTGCCGGCCTATACCAACGAGCAGGCCGCCTGCATCAAGATCAGCGACACGATCTTCGCGATGCTGCTCGTGCGGCCGTTTTTCCAGACGTTCACCGACAAGACCATCATCGATCCGGCGACGCACATCCAGGTGCTGTCGTGCCTGTCGTGCGACAGCCGCGCCGAAGTCGACACGCTCGTCGCGAAGGCGCTGGCGGCCGGCGGGGCCGCGCCGCAGGCGCCGCGCGAGTACCCTAACATGTACGGCCACGGGTTCACCGATCCCGACGGCCACACATGGGAGCTGATGGCCATGCCGCTGGATGCGTCCGCCCAGGGGCAGGCGTCGTGACGCATGAGGCGACGCATCGTGCGATCGAAGCGGTCTGGCGAATCGAGGCGCCGAAGATCATCGCGCGCGCCACGCGCGTGGTGCGCGACGTCGGCGTGGCCGAGGAGCTGGCGCAGGACACGCTCGTCGCGGCGCTCGAGCACTGGCCCGTCGACGGCGTGCCCGACAACCCGGCCGCCTGGCTGATGACGGCCGTGAAGCGTCGCGCGCTCGACCGGGTCCGGCAGGAGTCGCTCCATGCGGCGAAGCGCGACCAGCTCGGCCACGAGATGGACGCGCTCGAAGCGCACGTCGTTCCCGACATCGCCGATGCGCTCGCCGACGCGCGCGACGACGACATCGGCGACGACCTGCTGCGGCTGATCTTCACGTCGTGCCACCCGGTGCTGTCGACCGACGCGCGCGTTGCACTGACACTGCGGCTGCTCGGCGGGCTGACGACGGGCGAGATCGCGCGCGCGTTCCTGACGCCCGAGCCGACGATCGCGCAGCGGATCGTGCGCGCGAAGCGCACGCTCTCGGCCGCGCACGTGCCGTTCGAGGTGCCGGCCGCCGACGCGCGGCCGGCGCGGCTCGCGTCGGTGCTCGAAGTGATCTATCTCGTGTTCAACGAAGGCCATGCGGCGACGGCGGGCGACGACTGGATGCGTCCGGCGCTATGCGACGAGGCGTTGCGGCTCGGCCGCGTGCTGGCCGGGCTCGCGCCGGACGAAAGCGAAGTGCTCGGGCTCGTCGCGCTGATGGAGCTGCAGGCGTCGCGCATGCATGCCCGCATCGACGCGCAGGGCCGGCCCGTGCTGCTGCTCGACCAGGACCGCAGCCGCTGGGATCCATTGCTGATCCGGCGCGGCCTTGCGGCGCTGGAGCGCGCGACGAAGCTCGGCGGCGTGCGCGGGCCGTATGCGCTGCAGGCCGCGCTCGCCGCGTGCCACGCGCGGGCGCGGCAGGCGGCGGACACGGACTGGGCGCAGATCGTCGCGCTGTATGACGCGCTCGCCGAGGTCGCGCCGTCGCCCGTCGTCGAGCTGAATCGCGCGGTCGCGGTGGGGATGGCGTTCGGGCCGGCCGCGGCGCTCGAACTCGTCGACGTGCTGCGCGACGATCCGGCGCTCGCGCGCTATCACTGGCTGCCGAGCGTGCGCGGCGATCTGCTCGCGAAGCTCGGCCGCGCCGACGAGGCCAAGCTCGAGTTCCGCCGCGCGGCGGAACTGACGCGCAACGAGCGCGAGCGCGAATTGCTGCTCAAGCGCGCGATGGATGCATGACGTCTTGCCGCATGACGCATGACGCATGACGAGCGCGCACCCCCGTCTTGCCAACCGTCCACCCGCGCACCCAAGGCACACTATCGCCCGCATTGAAAAAGCCTATTGGGTGATGCGAACGCGAGCGCCTAGATTGAAGAGCACGATGCGCGCCCGGCGCATGCATCGTTCCCCACATATCTGATCGGCCCGGCGTCGCACGCGGCCGCGCCGACTCGAACGGAGGCGCAAATGGCTCAACTCAAGGGCAGCAAAACCGAAGAGAACCTGAAGGCCGCATTCGCGGGCGAATCGCAGGCGAACCGGCGCTATCTGTATTTCGCTTCGAAGGCCGACGTCGAGGGGCAGAACGACGTCGCCGCGCTGTTCCGCTCGACCGCCGAAGGCGAAACCGGCCATGCGCACGGCCACCTCGAATATCTCGAAGCAGTCGGCGATCCGGCGACGGGTTTGCCGTTCGGCTCGTCGCGGCTGAACCTCGAATCGGCGATCGCCGGCGAGACGCACGAATACACCGACATGTATCCGGGCATGGCGAAGGCGGCACGCGAAGAAGGCTTCGACGAAATCGCGAACTGGTTCGAGACGCTCGCGAAGGCCGAACGCAGCCACGCGAACCGCTATACGAAGGCGCTGGACGCACTCGTCGACTGACGCGGCCCCCTGCAAGGCCGTACGGCCCGGTCGGAGAATTTCGCCGACCGGCGGCCGTGCGCCGATCGCTGCCCGCACCGCGCGGGCGGCGCGTCCGCGCGCATGCGCGCCACGCTGGAGGGCCCCATGCCCCACAAGGAAGGCAGTCTCGAAGCCCCGACCCGGCATCCGCTCGACTGGCAGTCCGAAGCGTTCTACGACCAGGACGCGATCGACGCGGAAATGACCCGCGTATTCGACATCTGCGCCGGGTGCCGGCGCTGCGTGTCGCTGTGCGGCGCATTCCCCACGCTGTTCGATCTCGTCGACGACACGCCGATGGGCGACATCGACGAAGTGCCGAAGGCGGCGTTCGGCAAGGTCGTCGACCAGTGCTATCTGTGCGACCTGTGCTACATGACGAAATGCCCGTACGTGCCGCCGCACGCATGGAACGTCGACTTTCCGCACCTGATGCTGCGCGGCAAGGCCGCGCGCTACCAACGCGGCGAAGCGACGCTGCGCGACAAGGTGCTGTCGAATACCGATGCGCTCGGCCATTTCGCGGGCATTCCGATCGTCACGCAGGCGATCAACGCGGTGAACCGCACGCCGCCCGCGCGACACGCGCTCGAAGCGGCGCTCGGCGTCGATCGCGATGCGTGGCTGCCGGAATTCGCGCCGCGCAAGTTCCGGCGCGCCGCGAAGCGCTCGGATGGCCCGGCGGTGCGCGACGGCGAGCGCACGCCCGGCAAGGTCGCGATCTACGCGACGTGCTACGTGAACTTCAACGAGCCGGGGATCGGCCACGATCTGCTCGCGATCCTCGCGCACAACGAGATCCCGTACGAGCTCGTCACGCGCGAAGCGTGCTGCGGGATGCCGCTGCTCGAGCAGGGCAATCTCGAGGGCGTCGCCGCGAAGAAGGCCGTCAACATCCCGGTGCTCGAGCGCTATGCCCGCGAAGGCTATGCGCTGGTCGGCGGGATTCCGAGCTGCGTGCTGATGTACAAGAGCGAACTGCCGCTGATGTTCCCCGGCGACGAAGCCGTGCGCGCGGTGGCCGACGCGTTCTGGGACCCGTTCGAGTACGTGATCGCGCGGCATCGGGACGGTTTGCTGAAGACCGATTTCAAGCAGGGCCTCGGCACCGTGTCGTATCACGTGCCGTGCCATGCGCGCGTGCAGAACATCGGCCGCAAGACGGCCGATGCGCTGTCGCTCGTGCCCGATACGCGCGTGAACGTGGTCGAGCGTTGCTCGGGCCACGCGGGCACGTTCGGCGTGAAGAAGGCATTTCACGCGGATGCGATGCGGATCGGCGCGCCCGTGTTCAAGGCGATGGCCGAGCCGCAGCCGGATGTCGTGTCGTCCGACTGCGCGCTCGCCGGCCATCACATCGTGCAGGGCATCGACGAGAACGGGCTGCCGCCGGCGCCGCTCGCGCATCCGCTGACGCTGCTGCGCCGCGCGTACGGCGTCTGACGCTGCCGGCCATCCACGAGGACATCCATGACGCTGACCCGCGATTCCCTGCTGACGCTCGAAGCGTACGCGAAGATCCGCAAGGCCGAACACGCGCGGCTCGTCGCGTACAAGCGCCGCCGCGCGGTGGCGCTCGGCAACCACCTGCGCTTGCTGTTCGAGGACGAAACCACGATCCGCTACCAGATCCACGAGATGTTGCACATCGAGAAGATCTTCGACGAGGCAGGCATCGAAGGCGAACTGGAAGCCTATCTGCCGCTCGTACCCGACGGCACCAACCTGAAGGCGACGCTGCAGATCGAATACGAGCACGAGATCGAACGGCGCGCGGCGCTCGCGCGGCTGATCGGTGTCGAGGATCGCGTGTACCTGCAGGTCGACGGTCACGCGAGCGTCTACGCGATCGCCGACGAGGATCTCGATCGCGACAACGCCGACAAGACGTCGGCCGTGCACTTCGTGCGCTTCGAGTTCGATGCGCCGATGCGCGCGGCGCTCAAGGGCGGGGCGGCGCTGTCGATCGGCTGCGATCACCCGGCCTATATGATGCCGGCGCAGCGCGTCGACGCGGACGTGACCGCGTCGCTGGCCGGCGATCTGCGCTAGCGCTGCCTCTGCCTCTGACGCGTGCCGCGTTCGCCGCACGCCGGCTTCCGCCTTTCCGTTCCGACCCGAAACGTCGCGCCGCACGCCGTGCGGCGCGGCCGCGTGCCGGTCACCGCGAAGATGTAACAAGCGTGACGGATTTGCATGCGGGGACACAGTGGGCGCAATGCGTCAGTGTGTTTTCATCACTCGCAGAGAAACAATAAAGAGATTGTGCACGGAGATAATTTGATTCAACGCAAATTGAATGATTTACCGATTCGTGAATAACTCGTTACGAAATTTTCCCTGATTTACCGATTTTGGGAGGCAATCCCGGGGATTGTTTCCGGGAGGGGCCGGACCGCGCGGTAACAGCCAGTCCAGCGCATTCTTCAGACGCTTCAGCGCCCCGCCAGACGGGCCTTTGCAGCCACCGGCATAAAGATCCCGCAAAAAAATTCAAGCGTAAATGGATCGCCCGCCCATGGCAGGTTGTTTCAGTGCGTAACATTAAGTCATTGTCATATTGAGATAAACCCTGAGGATGGTATGCTTCGTGCACAAAAATTCCCACATTGGAGTGAGACCGCGATTTGTGCGCCATTGCCGGGAATCGCGGCACCGTGAAAGTGCGGTGTCGCCCGGTATGCACAACGTCGGATATCCATAATGTGCAACCTGGCCGCCCCGCGATGCGATGTGTCGCGACGGCGCCGCCAATCGCAGCCCCGGCCTGGCTGCTTGGAGAGATCGACTATGTTCTTCGATGAGCTTAACGATGAAGAGTGGTTTCGCCTTTCAGCGCTGATCGCCGATGAACCCATCCGGCTGAACCGTCGTGGGCGTCCGCGCGCCGAACCGCGCGTCGTCGCCAACGCAGTGCTCTGGATCCTGACGACCGGGGAAGCCTGGTCAAAGCTGCCCGGCCGCTATCCGTCCGGGCCGACGTGCCGTCGTCGCTACGAGGAGTGGCTCGCGAACGGCACGCTGCTGAAGATGATCGATGTGCTGACCCAGTTCAGCGGGCGTACGTTCGCGTATATTCCGCCGCCGCCGGAGGCCGTCGTATCGGCCCGCCGCGCGGAGCCCGTGCCCGACAACGACCGTCTGCGCGGCGTGTTCTGGCAGAACCCCGAGTCGTGGCAATTGCCGGTTGCGCAGGCAAACGTTTGGCAGGGCGAGGGCGCGTCGCTGAGCGCGATGGCGGACGACCAGATGGGCGGTCGCTCCGGCGTGTCGTTCGCCGTGCCCGGCGCGCCGGCCACGGAGTTGCGCCATGCGCGCGCGTCGTCGGCGAGCTTCACCGCGGCCGAGCCGCAGGTCGACGAGTATCGCGGCTATACGATCAGCGGCATCGCGCAGCCCGTGCAGAACCTGATGTATCGCGCGTGGGCCGAGATCTCGCAGGACGACCGTCGGGTCGAACGCTCGGGCCTGATCGGCCCGCGCTTCACCGATGCCGAGGCGGCCGAGCAGTACGCGCTCGACTGGGCGCGCCAGTGGATCGATCGCCACGGTGCGAGCGACGCGCCGGCGCGCGAGCCGCAAGGCGAAGTGCTGGCCGGCTTGTCGGCGCTGGCGCGCGCGGAATCGGACATCAAGCGCTTCATCGCCGAGCGTCGCGCGGGCGCGTTGTCGGAAAGCCGCAACGATCCCGTGCAGTCGGAACGTCGCGAATACGCGTATCGCGTGGGCTGATCGCCGTTGCCGTGCCACGCGCGGGCGGTCGTGTGCCACGATGCCCGCGCGAAAGTCCCGTGTCTCCATGTCTGCCTTGCCCGGGCGCCGCTGTCGAAGCGGCGCCCTTTGGTGCGTGATGCGTTACGGGTGTTACTGCCGGCCGTAGGTATCGTCGAAGCGGACGATGTCGTCCTCGCCGAGATACGCGCCCGACTGCACTTCGATCAGTTCGAGCGGCATCTTGCCCGGGTTTTCCAGACGGTGCGAGACGCCGAGCGGAATGTACGTCGATTCGTTTTCGGACAGCAGGAACGTTTCGTCGCCGCGCGTGATGCGCGCGGTGCCGCGCACGACGATCCAGTGCTCGGCGCGGTGGTGGTGCATCTGCAGCGACAGTTGCGCGCCCGGCTTCACGACGATGCGTTTCACCTGGAAGCGCTCGCCCGTGTCGACCGAGTCGTAGTGGCCCCACGGACGATGCACCTTGCGGTGATCGGTGGCTTCGGAGCCTTGTCGCGCCTTGATGTGCCCGACGATCTTCTTCACGTCCTGCACGCGCGACTTGTCCGCGACGAGCACGGCGTCGGGCGTTTCGACGACGACCAGGTTCTGCGTGCCGACGCAGGCGACGAGCCGGCTTTCCGAATGCGCGAACGTCGATTCGGCGCCTTCGAACAGCACGTGGCCGCGGCCGACGTTGCCGGTATCGTCCTTCGGCGAGATCTGCCAGATCGCGTCCCACGAGCCGACGTCCGACCAGCCCGCGTCGAGCGGCACGACGACGCTTTCGCACAGTTGCGGCAGGCTCGCGAGCGGCTCCATCACCGCATAGTCGATCGAGTTCGACGGCGACGCGGCGAATGCGTCGCGATCGACGCGGAAGAAATCGCCGTCTTCCTTGCCCAGTGCGACGGCCTGTTCGCAGGCCGCGTAGATCTCGGGTTCGAGCTGCCGGATCGCGTTCAGCCACACCGACGCGCGCACGATGAAGATCCCGCTGTTCCACCAGTATTCGCCCGACGCGACGTACTGCTGCGCGAGTTCGAGGTGCGGCTTCTCGACGAAACGGTCGAGGCGGCGTACGTCGAGGGCGCCCGTTGCGGCGTCGCCGAGCGGCGCGCCGACGCGGATGTAGCCGTAGCCGGTTTCCGCGTGCTTCGGCACGATGCCCATCGTCGCGATCTTGCCTTGCGCCGCGCAGTGCACGCCGGCCGCGACGGCCGCGTGAAAGCGCGGTAGGTCCGCGACCGCATGGTCGGCCGGCATCACGGTCATCACCGCGTCGTTGCCGCCGGCGACGAGCCGCAACGCGGCGAGCGTCAGCGCGGGGGCGGTGTCGCGGCCGAGCGGCTCGAGCATGATCGTCGCGTGCTTGGCCGTCAGGCGCAACTGTTCGGCGGTCGTGAAGCGGTGATCCTCGCCGCATACGATTAGCACGTCGTCGTTCAGCGGGTGATCGGCCGTCAGACCGTCGAGGCGCAGCGCGGTGGACTGCAGCAGCGAATGATCGCCGAGCAGGCCGATCAGCTGTTTCGGAAAACGCTCGCGCGACATCGGCCACAGGCGCGTGCCGGAACCGCCGGCGAGAATCACGGGCTGCACGGCGAGGCGCGTGCCGACGGCGGGCGTACCGGCATCGGGCGTACCGGCTGCGGGCGTACCGGCACCGGGTGCGGCGGAAGAAGAATGGCGCGTTTCGGCGACCACTGCCGGAGCATTCATGATGACACTCTCCACGGTTGAAGTCAGTGCCTGTCGTTGTAGCATGAAGTAAATCGACAATAAAACCGGACCCAATGCCGGATATCCGTCACGCCTTCATTCGGGAGAATTTTCCGCGATAGCACCGGCGGGGAATAAAAAAATAAAAAATAATTCCGGGCGCCGGCCAGGCATGCCCGCCCGCAAAGGGCGCGCGGGAAGCGTAAAGATTCCGAAAAAATCCCCGTTCCCGACCGATTCGGGAAAACCTGCCGATTTAATTAAAAAAGATCGCGGCAAGAATTTCCGATTATTTTTCGAAATACTTGTGCGCTTGAGCGGGAATTTTATTGTCGATTCAATAGCGTCATGCAACGTTTGATTCGAATGTGCGGTACGGGCTGCACGAGGCGCTGTTCGGCAAACGCCTGTTCAAAGAAGAGGAAACAGACATGTTGAGCGTGCTGGCGAGAGTCATCGATATCGCGATGGTCGTGACGGGCGCGCTGATCGCGGCCGCGCTGCACGACGGCAGCATCGGGCTCGGCGACCTGCAGCGCACGACGGTGCTGTTCGACTGCCTGCTGGTCGTCGTGTTCTTTCCGGCCTTCGGCATCTACCAGTCGTGGCGCGGCAAGCGTCTCGTCGGGCTGGTGGTCCGCGTGGCGTTCGCATGGCTCGCGGTCGAGCTCGCGGGCATCCTGATGAGTTTCAGTTTTCACCAGTCGGGCGACCTGTCGCGGCTGTGGCTGGGTTACTGGGCGCTCGTGACGATGGCGCTGCTCGCCGGCTCGAAGGCCTGCGTGCACGTCGTGCTGCGGCAGTTGCGTCGTGGCGGCTACAACCTGAAGGCGGTCGCGATCGTCGGCGGCACGCCGGCGGCGCGGCGGCTGATCGCGCAGATGCGGGCACGGCCGGAAGCCGGTTTCAACCCGGTGTGCGTGTACGACGAAAGCGAGGCGCCGGGCGAAGTCGCGCTCGACGACGTGCGTATCGAGCGGCAGTTCGACTCGCTGGTGTGGCTCGTGCGCAGCCGCGCGATCAGCGAGCTGTGGCTCACGCTGCCGATCACGGAGGAGCGCCGGATTCACCATATCGTGACGGTGTTCCGCCACGACTTCGTGAACATCCGCTTCATTCCGGACGTGCGCACGCTGTCGTTCTTCAACCAGGAAGTGGTCGAGGTGCTCGGCGTGCCGGCGATCAACCTCGCGGCGTCGCCGATCACCGACGTGCGGATTCTGCCGAAGTTCGTGTTCGACCGGCTGTTCGCGCTGGCGGCGCTCACGGCGCTCGCGCCGGTGATGGTGCTGATCGCGGCCCTGATCAAGCTGACCTCGCGCGGGCCGGTGTTCTTTCGGCAGAAGCGCAAGGGCATTGACGGGCACGAGTTCGAAATCTACAAGTTTCGCTCGATGAAGGTGCACCAGGAAGTGGCCGGGCAGGTCACGCAGGCGACCAAGAACGACTCGCGCGTGACGCCGGTCGGCCGGTTCCTGCGGCGCACGAGCCTCGACGAGCTGCCGCAGTTCATCAACGTGCTGAAGGGCGAGATGTCGGTGGTGGGGCCGCGCCCGCATGCGCTCGCGCACGACGACATCTACAAGGATCTGGTCAAGGGCTACATGTTCCGCTACCGGATCAAGCCCGGCATCACCGGGTGGGCGCAGATCAACGGCTATCGCGGCGAGACCGACCAGATCGAGAAGATGATGGGCCGCGTGAAGCTCGACCTGTACTACATGCAGAACTGGTCGTTCTGGCTCGACATCAAGATCGTCGTGCTGACGCTGTGGAAAGGCTTCACCGGCAGCAACGCGTACTGACACCGACGCGCCGCCTCACGCAGGCATTCCGGTTTTCCGAATTTCGAATCATTGGTCAAGGGGTCCGACACATCATGAATCTGACTATCATCGGCAGCGGTTACGTAGGGCTTGTCACCGGCGCCTGTCTCGCCGACATCGGGCACGACGTGTTCTGTCTCGACGTCGACCAGGCAAAGATCGACATCCTGAACAACGGCGGCGTACCGATCCACGAGCCGGGCCTGAAGGAAGTCATCGCACGCAACCGCTCGGCCGGCCGGCTGCGCTTCTCGACCGACATCGAGGCCGCGGTCGCGCACGGCGACGTGCAGTTCATCGCGGTCGGCACGCCGCCCGACGAGGACGGCTCGGCCGACCTGCAATACGTGCTCGCGGCGGCGCGCAACATCGGCCGCTACATGACCGGCTTCAAGGTGATCGTCGACAAGTCGACGGTGCCGGTCGGCACGGCCGAGCGCGTGCGCGCGGCGGTCGCCGAGGAGCTCGCGAAGCGCGGCGGCGACCAGATGTTCTCGGTCGTGTCGAATCCGGAATTCTTGAAGGAAGGCGCGGCCGTCGACGACTTCACGCGGCCGGACCGCATCGTGATCGGCTGCGACGACGACGTGCCGGGCGAACGCGCCCGCGAGCTGATGAAGAAGCTGTACGCGCCGTTCAACCGCAATCACGAGCGCACGCTGTACATGGACGTGCGTTCGGCCGAGTTCACGAAATACGCGGCGAACGCGATGCTCGCGACGCGCATCTCGTTCATGAACGAGCTGGCGAACCTCGCCGACCGCTTCGGCGCGGACATCGAGGCCGTGCGCCGCGGGATCGGCTCCGATCCGCGCATCGGCTACCACTTCCTGTACGCCGGCTGCGGCTACGGCGGCTCGTGCTTCCCGAAGGACGTCGAGGCGCTGATCCGCACGGCCGACGAGCACGGCCAGTCGCTGCAGATCCTGAAGGCCGTGTCGTCGGTCAACGCGACGCAAAAGCGCGTGCTCGCCGACAAGATCGTCGCGCGTTTCGGCGAGGACCTGACGGGCCGCACGTTCGCGCTGTGGGGCCTCGCGTTCAAGCCGAACACCGACGACATGCGCGAGGCGCCGAGCCGCGAGCTGATCGCCGAGCTGCTGTCGCGCGGCGCGCGCGTCGCCGCCTACGACCCGGTCGCGCAGCAGGAAGCGCGCCGCGTGATCGCGCTCGATCTCGCCGATCACCCGAGCTGGCTCGAGCGCCTGTCCTTCGTCGACGACGAGGCGCAGGCCGCGCGCGACGCCGACGCGCTCGTGATCGTCACCGAATGGAAGGCGTTCAAGAGCCCCGACTTCGTCGCGCTCGGCCGCCTGTGGAAGGCGCCCGTGATCTTCGACGGCCGCAACCTGTACGAGCCGGAGACGATGAGCGAGCAGGGCATCGAGTACCACCCGATCGGCCGGCCGGGCTCGCGCCAGGCCGTCGCCGCCCGCGTGCCGGGCGCCGCGCGCGCCAGCGCGTAACCCGTTTTCCGTCACTCGTTACGAGACGCCATGTTCCGGAACATCCTGATCGTCTGCCACGCGAACGTCTGCCGCAGTCCGGCGGCGGAAATGCTGTTCAAGTCGCACGCCGCGTCGCGCGGCGGCCCGCGCCCGACGTTCCATTCGGCTGGCGTCCACGCGAACGACGGCGACGGCATCGATCCGATGATGCGGCAACTGCTCGCCGAGCGGGGCGTCGATGCGACGACCCACCGCTCGCGGCGGCTGTCGCGCCGGATCGTGCGCGACGCCGACCTGATTCTCGTCAGCGAGCGCCGACAGATCGCGGCCGTCGAAGCGGTCGATCCGTTCGCGCGCGGCAAGGTTCACCTGCTCGGCAAGTGGGAAGGGGCCGAGATTGCGGACCCGCACGGCGGCCCCGAGGCCGACTACCGCGAGAGCTACTCACTGATCGAACGTCTGGTTCAAGGATGGCTACAGAAACTATGCTGAAACGCCCGATGCGCCCGGTGGCGCTTGCCGTCGCGCTGACGACTTTCCTGTCAGCCTGTGCGACCGCGCCCGGCAACTACCTCGACTCGTCGAACCTGAAGGACGAAGGCCGCCAGGAAGCGGCCGAAACCTATCCGGTTCATTACATCGACGCCAAAGTGGTGATGGACCAGCTGCAGAAAGCGCAGGTCGATCATCCGCTGCCGCCCGGGCGCTATACCGATCCGTCGCAGTACACGTATCGCGTCGGCCCGCAGGACATCCTCGGCGTCACCGTGTGGGACCACCCGGAGCTGACGACGCCGCAGGGCCAGTCGTTCTCGAGCGGCGGCAACACGACGCAATCGGTCGCGGGCGCGCTGCAGCAGCCGTATACGACCGCGCTGCCGGGCCAGGCCGATCCGTACGGCCAGACGGTCGCCGCCGACGGCACGATCTTCTTCCCGTTCGTCGGCCGCATCAAGGTGGCCGGCAAGACGGTCGCGCAGATTCGCGAGCAGATGGCGTCCAGCCTGTCGCGCTACGTGAAGAATCCGCAGCTCGACGTGCGCGTGCTGTCGTTCCGCAGCCAGAAGGTGCAGGTGACGGGCGAGGTGAAGCAGCCGGGCCCGCTCGCGGTGAGCGACGTGCCGCTCACGCTCGTCGACGCGATCTCGCGCTCGGGCGGCTCGACCGCCGAGGCCGACCTGCAGCGCGTGCGCCTGACGCGCGACGGCAAGCTGTACACGCTCGACGCGAACGGCGTGCTCGATCGCGGCGAGGTGAAGCAGAACGTGATGCTGCAGCCGGGCGACATCGTCAACGTGCCGGATCGCAGCGACAGCCGCGTGTTCATCATGGGCGAGGTCAAGACGCCGGTCACGGTGCCGATGCTCAAGGGCAGGCTGACCATCGCCGACGCGCTGACCGCGGGCGGCGGGATCCTCGACACCGATGCGAACCCGCGCAAGATCTACGTGATGCGCGGCATGCGCGACAACCCGACGAAGCCCGAAGTGTTCCGTCTCGACATGACGCAGCCCGATGCGCTGATGCTGTCGAGCCGCTTCCCGCTTCAGCCGCTCGACGTCGTCTACGTCAGCACGGCCGGCTCGGTGCAGTTCAACCGTGTGCTGCAGCAGGTGCTGCCGACGATCCAGACGATCTTCTACATGCGGCAAATCACGCGCTGATAGCCCGCCGGGGCGGCGTCCGCCCCCCCGGCACCACTCAAGCGGGAACGAATGGTGAACACGCAAGCGAAACACTCCTACGCGGACCTGACCGCGAAGACCGAGGAAGAGGACTTCGTTCTCGGCCAGTTGCTCCAGGTGATCATGGACGACATCTGGCTGCTGATCGGCATCGCGGTGACGGTCATCGCGCTCGCCGGCCTCTACTGCTTCATCGCGAAGCCGGTCTACCAGGCGGACGTGCACGTGCGGGTCGAGGGCAACGACAACACGTCGCAGGCGCTCACGCAGACGCAGACGGGCGCGTCGATCAACAGCGGCCCGCAGCAGGCGCCGACCGACGCGGAAATCGAGATCATCAAGAGCCGCGGCGTGGTCACGCCGGTCGTCGAGCAGTTCAAGCTGAACTTTTCGATCGCGCCGAAGACGCTGCCGGTGCTCGGCAGCCTCGCCGCGCGCCTCGCGACGCCGGGCGAGCCGTCGCGGCCGTGGCTCGGCCTGAAATCGTACGCGTGGGGCGGCGAGCTCGCCGACGTCGACTCGATCAGCGTCGTGCCGGCGCTCGAAGGCAAGAAGCTGACGCTGACGGCCGGCCCGAACGGCACCTATTCGCTGGTCGACGAGAACGGCACGCGGCTGCTGGCCGGTCGCGTCGGCGAAGCGGCGCAGGGCGGCGGCGTGACGCTGCTCGTGCAGAAGCTCG
>Ga0209370_1000753_pt1 | contig 36086 bp, 30 predicted proteins | sample AgamicAtPrz_FD_187164 | JGI IMG/M metagenome (GOLD analysis project Ga0209370, IMG submission 187164) | Agave microbial communities from Guanajuato, Mexico - At.P.rz (SPAdes) (version 2) | ecosystem: Host-associated > Plants > Phyllosphere > Phylloplane/Leaf | place: Guanajuato, Mexico...
CATTGATACGATTCGGACGTGCCGTTTGAACTCGTTTTCCGCCTTTAATACCTTATTCCTCCAGTTGTTGAAGACTGCGGCTGCGAATCTCTTGTTGCAGCTTCTCAATCACTTCACTTACGTCCATGCTTCCCAGGTCTTTACCACGGCGGGTGCGAACGGCAACTTTGCCTGCTTCCACCTCTTTATCACCACAGACCAGCATATACGGGATACGACGTAAAGTGTGCTCGCGGATTTTAAAGCCAATCTTCTCATTTCTCAAGTCCGCTTTTACGCGAATGCCCGCATTTTGTAGTTTCTGCGTCAATTCTTTAACGTAATCAGCCTGAGAATCGGTAATGTTCATCACTACCACCTGCACTGGCGCAAGCCAGGTTGGGAAGAAGCCCGCGAACTCTTCGGTCAGGATGCCGATGAAGCGCTCCAGTGACCCAAGGATAGCACGGTGAATCATAACCGGTACCTGACGCTCGTTGTCTTCGCCCACATAGGAGGCGCTTAAACGCTGCGGCAGGGAGAAGTCCAGCTGTACAGTACCGCACTGCCATGCGCGATCGAGGCAGTCATACAGGGTAAATTCAATTTTTGGACCGTAGAACGCGCCTTCGCCCAGCTGGTATTCAAACGGAATACCGTTCTCTTCCAGGGCAACGGCCAGGTCCGCCTCAGCACGATCCCAGGTCTCATCGCTACCGATACGTTTTTCCGGACGCGTTGAGAGCTTGACGACGATTTTCTCGAAGCCGAAGGTGCTGTACATATCGTAGACCATACGAATACAAGCGTTTACTTCGTCACGCACCTGATCTTCAGTACAGAAGATGTGGGCGTCGTCCTGGGTAAAGCCACGGACGCGCATCAGGCCATGCAACGCGCCTGACGGCTCGTTACGGTGACAGCTACCAAATTCCGCCATACGCAGCGGCAGATCGCGGTAAGATTTTAGACCCTGGTTGAAGATCTGCACGTGCCCCGGGCAGTTCATCGGCTTGATGCAGTATTCACGGTTCTCGGATGAGGTGGTGAACATCGCATCTTTGTAGTTTTCCCAGTGGCCGGTTTTTTCCCACAGCACGCGGTCCATCATGAACGGACCTTTTACTTCCTGGTACTGATACTCTTTCAGCTTGGAGCGCACGAAGGTTTCCAGCTCGCGGAAGATGGTCCAGCCGTCGTTATGCCAGAAGACCATACCAGGCGCCTCTTCCTGCATGTGATACAGGTCGAGCTGCTTACCAATTTTACGGTGGTCGCGTTTTGCGGCCTCTTCCAGACGCTGCAGGTAGGCGTTCAGGGCTTTTTTGTCTGCCCATGCGGTACCGTAGATGCGCTGCAACATTTTGTTGTTGCTGTCGCCACGCCAGTAGGCGCCGGCGATTTTCATCAGCTTAAAGTGATGACAGAAACGCATGTTCGGCACGTGCGGACCGCGGCACATGTCGACATATTCTTCATGATGGTACAAGCCAGGCTTATCATCATGGGAGATGTTTTCGTCAAGAATAGCAACTTTGTAGCTCTCGCCACGGTTCACGAAGGTTTCACGCGCTTCGTGCCAGCTCACTTTCTTCTTGATGACGTCGTAGTTAGTTTCGGCGAGCTCGTGCATACGTTTTTCGAGCGCGTCGATATCTTCCTGAGTCAGGGTGTGGTCGAGGTCAACGTCATAATAAAAGCCGTTGTCGATCACCGGGCCGATGGCCATTTTGGCGTTTGGCCACAGCTGCTTAATAGCGTGACCTAACAGGTGCGCACAGGAGTGACGAATGATCTCCAGACCCTCTTCGTCTTTGGCGGTGATGATAGAGAGCTGCGCATCGTTTTCAATCAGATCGCAGGCGTCTACCAGTTCACCGTTTACACGGCCGGCGATGGTGGCTTTTGCCAGGCCAGGACCGATGTTTAGTGCGACATCCATTGGGCTTACAGCGTGGTCGAAATGGCGTTGGCTGCCATCAGGAAGAGTAATAACAGGCATTTTATGTCCTTATTTGCAGTGATGCCCCACACATAAGAGCATATGCAAAGAAAATAATCTTTAATTTACAGTGGATTGCAAGGCCATCTGACCAACAATCGTCAAATTGGCCCACAATCATCCACGGGATCGAAATCAGACTTGTGGAGATTTACGATCGGCTTGCTGATGGTAACACTAACAAAAGGGTGAAAACACCCTTCGGGGTCAGATTGGCCCTTCTGGTACTTTCGGGTGACTTTACGCCCGGACGCTCGCAATGCCTATGCACTGAGCTATTCTTGAACAGGTCCTTTTAAACTTATTGGGGCAAAGTATGAACGTATCAAGTCGAACCGTCGTGGTGCTGAATATTCTTTCTGCGATCGGGGTGGTGCTGATTCTGGCGAACAAATTTCAGTGGTTTTGAGGCTCCCGCTCCTGTTTCCGGCGCAAAGGGGCAACCTGGCAGCTATTTTGGTACACTAGGCTGACACACTGTCAGGGATGCTACTATGCCAACAAAACGCTTTTCAAAAAAACACTGGAAAATGGTGGTCGTGTTAATTGCCATCTGCGGCGCCATGCTTTTATTACGCTGGGCGGCCATGATATGGGGATAGCCTCTCCCCGGCCGTTGGTGCCTCAGAATTAACTGTCTAAACAGAGCCTGTGAAATTCTGCTTTAAATAACTTTACGGCAATATATAAATAAAAAAACCGGTACATCATCATCCGGTTTTTTTCATTCAGCGTTAATACCTGAAGTCAGGCAAATGTCATTAATAATGACCGTCAGGACCATTCACCCGCCACCAGCGTATGCACGTTAAAGGCGTCATCCATCGACTGCCCCGTGGACTGTGAGCCCGGTGCAATGTTAGAGCCTGCTTCAACGTCTGAGGCCTGGGTAATACCGATCTGGCTGTTCATGTTACTGGCAGGTTTATATGCTGAATCAGCGGCAAAAACGCCGAATGAGAGTGCAGAAAGCACCAGTGCTGCAGTAGCAGCTTTGATTTTATTCATGATGATTTTCTCTTGCTGAATTAATACCGTTCTACAGCAGGCAATATTAAGCCCGTAACTGAAGTGTAGATCTGGATCACACTTTTGCCTAGTCAAAATATTTATCAATTCGTGTCAAATATATTGATTAACTGCCGGAACGGTAAATTATGGAGAAAATATGGAGATACCCGCTGAGAAGAATTTTTAAAACGGCGTTTATTATTTATCAGCACAAAAATTAAAAACGGGCCAGCAATTCTGGCCCGCCATAATTACATTTTGTAGCCCAGAGAAATCGACGTTCTGCGGTCGGTATGTTCCGGCGCCGACGCTGGCGGCTCGGAGTTCCAGGTCACGTTATAGGCGACTTTCAGACCGAAATGTTCGTTGATCGCCACGTTGAGGGCGGTTTCAGAGTTGACGGTAGTATCGTCAGCGCCAAATACGGAAACACCCTGCGTAAATTTCGCGGTGTCTGTCATCTGCCATGCATAGGTGCCTGACGCATAGCCCAGCGGCTGGGTTTCATTATCGCCGTCGGTATATTCGTCATAGCGCACGCCCGGACCGAATTCGAAACGGAAGCTGTGCACCGGACCACTCAGGAACTGACGACCGTAACCGAGGGTTGCGACGTCGCGTTCGCGATAGCCGTTGTAACGATCGGTCAGCCAGCTTGCCTGGCCAAACAGATAGTCGGTATCGGTCATGTTGTAACGGCTACGTCCGCCCACCGCATATTTTTCGGAAGAGCGCTCATCGTTAGATGACGTATTGCTGGCATTGCCCCACAGCGACCAGGCGGTGGTATTGCCATACCAGGTCATGTTGGTGTCAGCGGTCAGAGATGAGCTTTTCGTGTTACCGGATTGCGCCAGATAACCTGCGTTAAGGTTGCCTTCAAAAGGTTTCTGCGCAGTGGAGGGATCATCCATGACAGTAAAAACGGAATCATCGGCGCTGGCATTAAGGGATGCAAACGCGCCTCCCGCCAGCATCAGCGCAGCGGGTACTGTCTTTAAGAGCTTCATTTATAAAGAGTCCGTACAACAAAAAAAGAGACCATCACGGTCCCGGAAACTTTCTTTAGGATCAATGAGAAGCCGTCCTCAGAAAGGTAACAAATTATAAAAAGGCTCAAATAACATAGCAATGATTTCTTATTTCATTTTTTGAATAAGAAGGATCTTAAACCAATTTTAAATTCATATATAAACGTCCGGTCTTGTAAAGATATTTATATGAGAAATCATATTGTTAATTACTTTCGTAATCGCCGCATCGGTGCCAGGATTAATGCTGTTCATAGAAAAGGGAGGTTAAAATGATCCGAATTTATACATTGACGCTCTCACCTTCGCTCGATAGCGCCACCATCACCACCCAACTTTATCCCGAAGGCAAACTGCGCTGTAGCGCGCCGGTTTTTGAGCCCGGCGGCGGCGGTATTAACGTAGCGCGCGCTATTACTCATCTGGGGGGTAAAGCGACCGCAATTTTTCCCGCAGGGGGCGCAACGGGAGAGCATCTGGTCGCGCTGCTCGCCGATGAGCAGGTTGCGGTAGAAACGGTCGATGCCCATGACTGGACGCGCCAGAACCTGCATGTCCACGTTGAATCCAGCAGCGAGCAGTATCGGTTTGTGATGCCCGGCGCCACGCTGAGCGACGACGAGTTTCGCCAGCTGGAAGAGAAAGTGCTGGCGATAGAGAGCGGCGCGATGCTGGTCATCAGCGGCAGCCTGCCCCCTGGCGTAAAAACCGAAAAGTTAACCCAGCTAATCAAAGCGGCGCAGCAAAAAGGTATCCGCTGCATTGTTGACAGCTCTGGCGATGCTCTCACGGCGGCGCTGGCGCTAGGAAATATCGAGCTGGTGAAACCTAACCAGAAAGAGCTGAGCGCGCTGGTGAAGCGCGATCTTACGCAGCCGGACGACGTGCGTACCGCCGCCGAAGAGCTGGTAAAAAGCGGTAAAGCCCACCGGGTTGTGGTCTCACTCGGCCCGCAGGGCGCGCTGGCGGTAGACGCCACGGGCTGCGTGCAGGTCGTGCCGCCGCCGATGAAGAGCCAGAGCACCGTAGGTGCGGGCGACAGCATGGTCGGGGCGATGACCCTTAAACTGGCACAGGGTGCCTCGCTGCAGGAGATGGCCCGCTACGGCGTGGCGGCCGGTAGCGCAGCCACCATCAACAAAGGCACGCGCCTGTGCTCGCTGGAAGATACCGAAAAGATTTATCAGTATCTGTCCCGCGCCTAACGCCTACCCCTTCGGTTGAACGGAGGGGTCGCCATTCTGCGTACATCAACTATGCTAAAAATTTCCATCTTAACAATGAGGTGAAATATGAGCAGTGGTGATATCACCCGCTACGTGGTAACCGTAAAAGTTCATGAAGACTCGCTGACTGAACTCAACGAAATTAACAATAATCTCTCGCGCAGCGGTTTTCTGCTGACCCTGACCGATGAAGACGGCACCGTCCACGATCTCGGCCCCAATACCTACGGCCTGATTAGCCCGCTGAGCAAAGAAGAGGTGGCGGCGCTGGCCAAAGGGCTGGTTGAAAGCGCCACGGGCAAAGAGCCTGTTATCGACGTCACCACATGGGAAGAGTGGCATAAGCAGTAGCAATAAATGCGCTCCTGCTGGCCGGGGCGCTCAGATGTGCGTTACATCGAATTTTTTAACCGCCGTTTTACGCTAACGTTATGATCTGGCAGACAACATGGGAGAGAGCACATGTGGCAGGCTATCAGTCATCTTTTACGTGAACAACTGGGCGAAGGTGAAATTGAACTGCGTAACGAGCTGCCGGGCGGAGAGATCCACGCCGCATGGCATTTACGCTATGCGGGACGCGATCTCTTCGTAAAATGTGATGAACGCGAGCTGCTGCCTATATTCACCGCAGAAGCCGACCAGCTGGAGCTGCTGTCCCGTAGCAAAACGGTGCATGTCCCGGAGGTGCTGGCCGTCGGCAGCGACCGGGATTACAGCTTTCTGGTGATGGAGTATCTCCCTGCCCGTCCGCTGGATGCGCATAACGCCTTTATCCTTGGGCAGCAGATTGCCCGCCTGCACCAGTGGAGCGATCAGCCTCAGTTTGGTCTCGATTTTGACAACGATCTCTCCACTACCCCCCAGCCCAACGCCTGGCAACGCCGCTGGTCGACCTTCTTTGCCGAGCAGCGCATCGGCTGGCAGCTGGAGCTGGCCGCCGAGAAGGGGATGGAGTTTGGCAATATCGACGCCATCGTCGAACATATCCAGCAGCGGCTTGCGTCGCATCAGCCTCAGCCGTCCCTGCTGCACGGCGATCTCTGGTCAGATAACTGCGCGCTGGGACCGAACGGCCCCTACATTTTCGATCCGGCCTGCTACTGGGGCGACCGGGAGTGCGACCTCGCCATGTTGCCGCTGCATCCGGAGCAGCCGCCGCAGATTTACGACGGCTATCAGGCCGTTTCGCCGCTGCCGCCGGATTTCCTCGACCGGCAGCCGATCTATCAGCTCTATACCCTGCTAAACCGCGCGATTCTTTTTGGCGGCCAGCATCTGGTTAATGCCCAGAAGGCTTTGGACAGGGTGCTGGCGGTATAACGTCGTGATGCCGGGCAGGTACGTTGCCCGGCTGATGGCCGCTACAGGAATCCGAGCAGCGAAAAGAAGAAGTAGCCGGCAATAATCAGCAGCACCGGCAGCACGTAGAGCGGAAAGATTTGCCGAAAAATGGAGTGGTTAGGCACCACAATGCGCGATTCGATCTGCTCCCGGGTCATCCCCTCCGCCCCTTTTGCCTTCTCAAGGATTAGCGTGTCCTCTACCCCTTCGCGTACAAAGCGGGCCTGACGGCGCATGCGCGCGCCCGAGGCCTGCAAAGCCAGCGCCACAAAGATCAGGGCGTAGATTATCCAGAAGCCGATATTAAGGCTCTGGCGGAAGTCCGGCGTCGGCGAGTTAAACCAGAAAATGTTCAAAAAAGGCGTATTAAAACGCATCATCTCGATCATCACGTGTGCGAAATCAAGCATCACGGCGTTAATCCCGGCCTGCTTTTCACTGTGGTCATACATGAATTTAAGGATGGAGATAATGGTGGAAATCACCGCCGGGATAAAGATCAGCCAGCCGGCTATCTGTTTCAGGATGGCTATGCGTCCAGCTTGTTGATACGTCATTGTTTCCTCTTTGTAGAGACGCTCACATAGTGGCTAAGTCTACCTGCTGGTTGTCATTTTCGCCCGCTCTTTGAAGGCAATATGATAAATTGCCCTCTATGCTCTGGTGAACGATGCCCTGATGGAGAAGTTAAGATGGCGAATTCGCGTCAAATTATTGCTGCTATTTTTGATATGGATGGATTACTGATCGATTCCGAGCCGCTGTGGGATCGCGCCGAACTGGAGGTTATGGCCAGCCTGGGCGTGGATATTACCCGCCGTCACGAGCTGCCGGATACCCTGGGCTTACGTATCGACCTGGTGGTGGAACTCTGGTTTGCCCAGCAGCCCTGGGTCGGGCCCGACCTCGGCGAAGTCACGGATCGCATCATCAGCCGCGCTATCAGCCTCGTTGAAGAGCATCGCCCGCTGCTCCCCGGCGCGCGTGAAGCCATTGCGCTCTGCAAAGCCCAGGGGCTGCTGGTGGGCCTGGCGTCGGCGTCCCCGCTGCGTATGATGGAAAAGGTGCTGGAGATGTTCGAACTGCGCGATAACTTTAGCGCCCTCGCCTCGGCCGAAAATCTCCCTTACAGCAAGCCGCATCCGCAGGTCTATCTCGACTGCGCCGCTAAGCTCGGCGTCGACCCTATGGCCTGCGTGGCGCTGGAGGATTCGGTTAACGGGATGATTGCCAGCAAAGCGGCGCGGATGCGCTCCATAGTAGTGCCCGCCGAGGAGAATCAGCAGGACGCCCGCTACGCGCTGGCGGATGTGAAACTGCACTCCCTCACCGAACTGACCGTCGCCGGACTGCGCGGCTGATCGCCCTGCGGGCAGCGCAATGTTGCCCGCAAATGGGATCTATTTAAAATTTCTGAAACATCATTTCATTTTAATTTGTATTTCTCAAACGCCGCTCCTACTCTTATCTCAGAACGACAATAACCCTACCTTCTGAGGTCTATATGATACTGGATGCCTTTAATCTTTCGGGAAAAGTGGCCATCGTTACCGGCTGTGATACTGGCTTAGGCCAGGGGATGACGCTGGGGCTGGCGCAGGCGGGATGCGACATTGTGGGCGTAAACCGCAAAATTCCGGAAGAGACGGCTCAAAAAGTGCAGGCGCTTGGGCGCCGCTTTATGGCTATTCAGGCCGATCTCAGCGGGCAGGACGCGCTTACCGGGATCGTTGATAAAACGGTCGCCGCAATGGGCCGGGTAGATATTTTAGTTAACAACGCCGGCACCATCCGTCGGGAAGATGCCCTCTCCTTCAGCGAAAAGGACTGGGACGAGGTGATGAACCTGAACCTGAAGTCGCTCTTTTTCCTCTCTCAGGCGGTGGCGCGCCAGTTCATCAAACAGGGCAGCGGCGGCAAAATTATTAATATCGCCTCCATGCTCTCCTTCCAGGGCGGGATCCGCGTTCCCTCCTATACCGCCTCGAAAAGCGGCGTGCTGGGCCTTACCCGCCTGCTGGCTAACGAGTGGGCGCCCCACGGCATCAACGTTAACGCCATCGCTCCCGGCTACATGGCGACCAACAACACCCAACAGCTGCGTGACGACGAACAGCGCAGCAAAGAAATACTTGACCGTATCCCGGCGGGCCGCTGGGGCACTCCGGAGGATTTGCAGGGCGCGGCGGTCTTCCTGGCCTCTTCGGCCTCCGACTATGTTAACGGCTATACCCTGGCGGTGGACGGCGGCTGGCTGGCCCGTTAACAGAATTTGTGACAAAGAGTTACACCGTCACTACTTCCGTCTACTGTATAAAAACCCTATACTGGATGAATCGACAGTTTAGTGGGTTTTATCATGACGGCGGAAGGCCACCTCCTTTTTTCTCTCGCCTGTGCAGTGTTTGCCAAGAACGCTGAGCTTACGCCTGTGCTGGCGCAGGGGGACTGGTGGCATATTGTGCCATCAGCGGTGTTGACCTGCCTGCTGCCGGATATCGATCACCCGAAGTCGCTGCTCGGCCAGCGGCTGAAGTGGATCTCGAAACCCATCGCCCGCCTGTGCGGCCATCGCGGCTTTACCCATAGCCTGCTGGCGGTGTTCGCCGGCCTCACCCTCTTCTATTTACAGGTGCCGGAAGACTGGTTTATTCCGGCAGACGCTATCCAGGGTATGGTGCTGGGTTACCTGAGCCATATTCTGGCCGATATGCTTACTCCCGCCGGGGTGCCGCTGCTGTGGCCCTGCCGCTGGCGTTTTCGCCTGCCGATCCTCGCCCCGCAAAAAGGCAACCAGCTGGAGCGGGTTTTATGCATGGCGCTCTTTGCCTGGGCGGTGTGGATGCCGCAATCCCTGCCCGAAAACGGCGCGGTGCGCTGGTCCTCTGAGGCAATCAATTCGCTGCAAATGCAGTTCAATCGCTTCATTCACCAGCAAAGTGAGCGTTAAACGGCCAATATCGTTCGATTTGGCATAACCCATTCCATTTGGATATAAGCGCCTTTTCCCGATTCTGATACCCTTTTGCCAACAGGATCGGGCCCTGCCCGATCTGATAATAAATCAGGAGAACGGGGATGAACTTTCCATTAATCGCGAACGTCGTAGTGTTCGTTGTCTTGCTGTTACTGCTGGCGCAGACGCGTCATAAGCAGTGGAGCCTGGCGAAAAAGGTGCTGGTTGGCCTGGTGGTGGGTGTGGTATTTGGCCTGGCACTGCAGGCTATTTACGGCGCCGACAATCCGGTGCTGAAAGAGTCTATTCAGTGGTTTAACGTGGTCGGTAACGGCTATGTTCAGCTACTGCAGATGATCGTTATGCCGCTGGTCTTCGCCTCTATTCTGAGCGCGGTTGCCCGCCTGCATAACGCCTCTCAGCTGGGTAAAATTAGCTTCCTGACCATCGGCACGCTGCTGTTCACCACGCTGATTGCCGCGCTGGTGGGTGTGCTGGTCACCAATCTGTTTGGTCTTACCGCTGAAGGGCTGGTGCAGGGTACGGCAGAAACCGCCCGCCTGACCGCTATCCAGACCAACTATGCGGGCAAGGTGGCCGATCTGACCGTGCCGCAGATGCTACTCTCCTTCGTGCCGAAAAATCCGTTTGCCGATCTTACCGGCGCCAACCCAACCTCGATTATCAGCGTGGTGATTTTTGCCGCCTTCCTGGGCGTGGCCGCCCTGAAGCTGCTGAAAGACGATGCGCCGAAAGGCCAGCGCGTGCTGACCGCTATCGATACGCTGCAGAGCTGGGTAATGAAGCTGGTGCGTCTGGTGATGCAGCTGACCCCGTACGGCGTTCTGGCCCTGATGACCAAAGTGGTGGCCGGCTCCAACCTGCAGGACATCATCAAGCTCGGCAGCTTTGTGGTGGCCTCTTACCTGGGCCTCGGCATCATGTTCGTGGTACACGCCATCCTGCTGGCGGTTAACGGCGTCAGCCCGCTGCGCTACTTCCGCAAGGTATGGCCGGTGCTGACCTTCGCCTTTACCAGCCGCTCCAGCGCCGCCTCTATTCCGCTGAACGTAGAAGCGCAGACCCGCCGTCTGGGCGTGCCGGAATCCATTGCCAGCTTCTCTGCCTCCTTTGGTGCCACCATTGGCCAGAACGGCTGTGCGGGCCTCTACCCGGCGATGCTGGCGGTGATGGTTGCGCCAACCGTCGGCATTAACCCGCTGGATCCGGTGTGGATCGCCACCCTTGTGGGGATTGTTACCGTCAGCTCCGCAGGGGTTGCCGGCGTCGGCGGCGGGGCCACCTTCGCCGCGCTGATCGTCCTGCCCGCGCTGGGCCTGCCGGTAACGTTAGTTGCGCTGCTGATCTCCGTTGAACCGCTGATCGATATGGGCCGTACCGCCCTGAACGTAAGCGGCTCCATGACCGCCGGCACCCTGACCAGCCAGTGGATGAAGCAGACCGATAAAACCATCCTGGAGAGCGACGACCACGCCGAACTGGCGCACCGTTAAGCCCATCCGCTATAAAAAAAAACCCTTCAGTCACTGAAGGGTTTTTTTATGGCTGCTAATCTTACCAGCTGTATTTGATCCCTAATCCACCCTCGATGCTGCGGTAATCGCTGCCCCCCTGCTGGGTGCCCACGTTCCCCCACATGCTCCACCGGTTGTTGAATTTCGCCTCCACGCCCGCCTTAACTTCGTAGCGGTGCTGCGGCGTATCCGATTCCAGACGAGTGTTGTCCATGGTGACGGTGTCGGTATAACCGTTATAGAGCCAGTTGGCTTCGATAAAGGGTTTCCACTGGCGGCCCTGCTTATCGGCTGAGTAGCCGTAAACCCGCACGCCCAGGCGGTTGCTGAACCCGCCGTCGTTCTGGCTTTTCACCCTGGTGCCGTTGTCCTCCGTCACGTCATCCGCATCGTAGCGGGTGTAGATCACCTGCTCCTGCGGCTGGATGAAGAAGCTCATCAGCGAGGTGTTATAGACGTTAAAGGCCCAGCCGCCCTCCAGGGAGACGGATTGGGTGGTACTGTCATATTTCTGCTGCGGCAGTCCGTCGCCGTTCACCTTGTTGTTGAACCAGCCATACTGCGCCCAGGTGTCGATATATGGCCCGGTGCCTTCCGGGCGGCCATCGGCAAACCAGGTGCCGTACAGCCCTACGCTGTAACCGTCCACTTCGCTACGGGCCACCGTGCTCTGACCGGCGCTCTGGTTACGGGTGCGGGCCGAACCGTAGCCCGCCATTACGCCGACCTGCCAGCGGTTTTGTACCTGCAGGTTGTTGGCAAGATCGAAGCCGAGCTGCACGCCGTTGCTCCAGGTATCCTGGCCAATCTGGCCCGCGCTCTGGCTGTCGGTGCGGTTGCCAAAGGTGCGGATCCAGGCGGAAGGGGCGTTAACCTGTTCCCCGTTTCCGGTGACGAACAGGCTCTCCCCCAGACGATCGTGCAGGCTGTGGGAGAACATCTCCATTGCCGCGCTCTGGTTACCCAGATAGGCCCCCGCTTCCGGGCGAATCGGCACTACCGGCTGCTCCACGGGCACGCGCAGATACCAGTCGCCGTCGTTGCTGGTTGGCGTACCTTGCAGCAGCTGATAGTCATAGGCGCCAGCGACCACGCGGTTCGCCAGGGTGAAGTCCCCGTTCGATGCGCCGTCCACCTCGATGACCCGAATGCCGTTGACGGTCTGCGCTCCGCTTCCCCCTTTGTTATTGACGTAAACGTCGGTCTTACCGCTGGTATCACCCCGCACCACCAGTTTGTCGGTTCTGGAGTTATCGCCCCCGAGCACCGTATTGAGCACCAGCGTACTGTGGGCGGTATAGTTGCCGGTCACCGTCAGGGTGTTGCCGACGGTATTGCCCGCCAGGCTGACGGTGTTGAAGTTATCCAGGTTCCCCTGAATGGTCAGATTTCCCGCACCGCCGGTTAGCGAGGTGATGGCATCGCCCGCAGAGACGGTCCCGCGGCTGGTCACATTGCCGACGATGGTGCCGTAGCCGCCGAGCGTTGCCCCTTCCTCTACCGTCACCGGCCCGCCGCCGGAGAGCGCCGCCGCGCCGTTTTCCAGCGCCAGGGTACCGGACTCAACCTGAGTCCCGCCGGTGTGGGCATAGTTGCCGGCGAGGGTAACGGTACCGGCCCCCGCTTTGGTTAACAGGCCGCTGCCGGTCATTTCATTGGCAAAGGCCCAGCTATCGCTCGCGTTCAGCACCAGCTCGCCATCGTTAGTGACGGCGGCGCTGCCGAGGTTGGCCGGCTGCTGCACCGTCAGGCGGTTGTCGGCGTCAATATCAACGGCGCCGCTAAAACCGGCGTTGTTGCCGGTAAGGGCGACATCGCTGCCGTTTACCAGGTTCAACGCCCCCGCCCCCTGCACGACGTTGGCGAAGGCTCCGCTTACCGAATCCAGCGCCAGGGTGCCGTCCAGGGCTACGTCGCCGCTGCCCAGCGCCGCGCTATTTTTCAGCCGCGCCGCAGCGCCCTCGGCGATATCAACGTCGGCCGTCAGCGCCTCGTTGGCGTTGCCGACGGTCAGTTCGCCCCCCGTCAGGTTCAGGCTGCCGCCGCCGGTTAAGGCGCCGTCGCTCTGGCCACCGCTGGTAACGGTAAGCGCACCGCCGTTCAGGGCGAGGGTACTGCCCGCCGCGCCGTTAAGCGCGCCGATGCTCTGGCTAAAGCCGTTGATATCGGTGGTGGCGCCGGCGGCGATATTCAGCGCGCTGGTCCTGCCGAGGGTATTGTTGCCGCCCAGCAGCAGCGTGCCGCTGGTGACGATGGTTCTGCCCTGATAATCATTGGCGGTGTTTGCCAGCGTAAGGGTGCCGTCATTGGCGCGGAACTCAAAGTCACCCACGCCGGTAAGCTGCGCGCCCAGGGTGCCGTCCGTTGCGCCGGTCGAGTCAATCACCGCCGTCGTCCGGCTGTTCAGCACTTTGAGCATATAACCGGCATACAGCCCCGGCCCGCCCGGCGCGTTGCCCCCTGCGGTCATTACCGCGGTGTAGCCGTAGGTCGCCAGCACGTCATCGTGGCCAAAGCCGTCAGAAACCACATCGGTCTCGTCCGCCGGGGCCACGCCGTCCAGCAGCAGGGTCAGCTGCGTCCCTTCCGAGCTGACGGTGGTTGCCTTCACGACCTGAATGCCGTTATCCACCTCGTTATCCTGATCGAGAAAGTTGCCGTCCGGTTTGGTCCCGGGCGGCAGGGCGGCGGTCCGGAGGTTAACCACCCCAACGTTCGACGGCGTGGCGGCTGCGTCAACGTTAAGGGCGTTGACCGTCAGGATATTTGCCGAATCGGGCGTCTTCATGCCCACGTCCAGCAGCCCGCCGTTGAAGGTGAGATTGCCGATGCTCTGGTCGCTTGTCAGGGTGGCAATCGCCCCGCTCGCCAGCGACAGGGTGGCGTTGGTTAACGCGCTGGTGTTATCCCCTTCCAGCGCCAGGGTACCGCGACGGAGATCCAGGGTGCCTCCAAAGGCACTTCCCGCCGATGCGGCAAAATCAAAGGCGTCGGTGGCGGTGGCCATGGTCGCCGCCAGCCTGCCATCGCCGCTCAGGGCATTAGTGAAGGTAAAGCCGCCGCTGGCGGGGCTGACGTTGAGTATGCCGTTTAACTGCACCGGCGAACCGCCGAGGTTTTGCTGGGTACTCACAAAGGCCTCGCCGCTGCGGGTGATATCCCAGCTGCCGCTGAAGCCGCCGTTATTCCCGGCGAGGGTGGTTTGCAGGGCGCTGACGCGGTTGATGCCGGAACCGGTGATATCCGTGTTAAGGGTATTGCCGCTGCCGGTGACCTCCAGCAGGCCGTTGTTATCGACCGCATTGGCGAAGGTGGCATCGGCAAACGCCAGCGCCAGGGTCGCGCCGCTATCGACGGTGACGGCGCTGGAGCCCAGCGCGGCGGCGTTGGCCGCGCTTAAGGTGCCGGCGCTCACCGTGGTGGCGCCGCTGTAGGTATTAGCCCCGGCCAGCGTCGTCTGATTAGCGCTGACCTGCTCCAGGGTCCCGGTGCCGCTAATCACGCCGCCGTAGCCCCAGTCGCTGCGGTTGAACTGCAGCGCGCCGTTGTTAACGATATCTCCGGAGACGCTGCCGTCCGTGGTGCCATCGCCAATGCTCAGGGTCCCCCTGTTGATAACCACCGGGCCGGTTACCGCCACGTCGCTGTTGACAAACAGCGTGCCGGCGCCGTCCTGGTGCAGTTCACCGCTGCCTGTCACCCCGCCCGTCAGGGCGAGGTTATCGCTGCGGTTAAAGGTCAGGGTGCCGTTAGCCACCACCGGACCGGCATAGCTGCCCGTCGTTCCGCCATTGCCGACCAGCATCGTTGCCCCGTCGTTGATGGTGGTCGCCCCGGTAAAGGTATTGGCCCCGGTCAGGACCAGCGTGCTGCCGGAGAGGGTCAGGCTGCCGGGCGCGCCGCTTATCGCCCCGCTAAACACGCCGCCGTTGCTGATGGTCAGATTGCCGCCGTTAATCGCCAGCCCCCCCTCACCCGCCAGGACGCCGATGGTCTGGGTCATGCCGTTGATGTTGGTAGTGGCGCCGCTATTGATGTTGAGCTGGCTGGTGTTACCGAGCGCCTGGTTGCTCCCGAGGCGCAGCGTGCCGCCCGACACCGTGGTGATCCCGGTATAGCTGTTAGCGCTGTTATTGAGGGTGACGGTCTGCCCCCCGGCGGCGCTGGCGTCAACGTCCAGATTACCGCTGCCGGTGAGCTGCGCCGAGAGGGTCGCGTCCGCGCCCGTAGCGCCCGCGTCCGGCGTCAGGTGCAGGGTCCGGGCCGCGAGTAGGTCAAGCGTCGTCAGGCCGTACTGAACGTACAGGCCGTCGTTTTGCGTGCCGGTGCTCAGGGCATAGTTATAGGTGGCGTTAGCCACGGCGGTGCCGGCCTCGGTTATGGCAAACTGCTGCGGATCGCTGATCGCATTGCCATCGTGGTCAGTAAGAGTAAGGTTTGCGGCCGAGCCCGTAACCGTGCCGGAAGCGGAGACCAGCTGAGAGAGGATCTCCCGGTCGTCCTCTTCCATCAGGTTTTGCCCGGACGGCGCCGGGTTAGGAATGCCGGCCGTCGGCGCCCCGGTGCGGATTTGGCCGCTGGTCAGGGTTAAATCCTCCACCGCCACCGAGCCGTCCGGCTGCCCGGGCGGCACCTCGCCGCTGAAAATCAGCGCGCCGCCGTTCATGGTCAGGCTGCCGATGTTCTGGCTCCCCGCCCCCACGGTCGCTTCGCTGTTGGCGTCAAGCTGCAGCGTGGCGTTGGTCAGGGCGGCGGTGTTGTCGCCGGAGAGATCAAACAGCCCTTGTCCCAGCGCAAGCGTGCCGGTATACGCGCTGCCCACGCTGTTATCGAAAGCAAAACGGCTGCCGTCGGCGAGGGAGACGTTCATCAGGCCCGCCCCGGTGAGGGTATTGGTAAAGGTGTAGTCGCTGGCCGGCGGGGCAACCCTGAGTACGCCGTTAAGCTGCACGGCCGCATCGCCCAGATTCTCTGCGGCGGCCACGTTCGCCGACCCGGCGCTGGTAATATCCCAGTTGCCGGTAAAGCCGCTGTTATCGCCGCCAAGGGTATTATTTTGTCCGCTGATGCGGTTAACGCCGGTGCCGGTAATGGCGCCGTTAAGGGTGTTGCCCGCCCCCGTAACCTGCAGCAGCCCGGCGTTGGCGATGTTGTTGGCAAAGGTACCGTTACCAAACGCCAGGCGCAGCGTGGCGCCGTCGTCCACCGTTGCCGCCCCGCTGCCGAGCCCGCTGGCGCTGGTGGCTTCAAGGGTGCCGGACTCCACCGTCGTCCCGCCGGTATAGCTGTTCGTGCCGCTGATAAGGGTGGTGCCGCTGCCGGTCTGCACTATCCGGCCATCCCCGCCGATGGCGTTGGCGACCGTCAGCAGGTTGCTGCGATCGAATGCCAGGGTCGCGCCGCTGTTGATGGTCACCGCGCTTGCCGCCGCCAGCCCGCCGCTGGTGCCGCCGTTGCCGAGCCGCAGCGTTCCCTGCTGGACGGTGGTCGCTCCGGTCCAGGTATTATTCCCCGTCAGGGTGGTGGTGCCGGCGGCGGAGCTGTTCTGGGTCACGGAGCCTGAACCGCTGATTACCCCCGCCAGGGTGACGTCGTCGGACCGGTTGATCACCATCGCCGCGTTGTTCACCACGTTGCCGACCAGCGAGCCGCTGGTGCCGCCTGCCCCAAGCTGTAACACCCCGCCGCTGATAGTCGTGCCGCCGGTCCAGCCGTTGTTGCCGGTGAGGATCCATCTCCATTATGCCGGTAAAGAGGTTTCCTACGCTGCTGGTAAACGCAAAGGCGTTGCCGCCCGTTATCGCTATCTTTAACAGCCCGGCGCCGGAAAGGGGATTAGCAAAGACGAACCCGCCAGTGACAGGCACCACGTTTAATACCCCGGCCAGCTGCACCGCCCCGCTTCCCAGGCTTTGCGCCGTCTGGGCAAACATCGACCCGCCGCTGAGAATATTCCACAGGCCGGAAAAACCGCTGTTATCACCGCTAATGGAGGTATTTGACGCGCTGATGCGGTTTTCGCCGGTGCCGGTAATCGCGCCGCTAAGGGTATTGCCCGTATCGGCCATATTTAGCAGGCCGTTATTGGTAATGGCGTTGTCAAAAATGCCGCCGCGAAACGAGATGGCCAGCGTGCCGTCGGGGTTAATGGTGACATTGCCGGTTCCGAGCGCCTCGACGTTAGAGGCGTTCAGGGTGCCCGCATCCACTACGCTGCCGCCGGTATAGGTATTAGCGCTACTCAGGGTTGTCTCGCCGCTGCCGGCCTGGTTGACCGTGCCGCTGCCGCTAATCAGGTTGTCGAGGGTGACGTCATCGGTACGGGCAAAGCGCAGGGTACCGTTATTAACGATATTCCCGGTCACGCTGCCGCTGGCGGTGTTGTTACCGAGCTGAAGCACGGCATCGGGGTTAATGGTCGTTCCCCCGCCGGTGCCATCATGGCTCAGCGCGCCGTTAAGGATCAGGGTGCCGCTTTGCACCAACAGCGCCTGATCTGTGGTGCCGGTAGTGCTCATGGTCGCGCCGTTAAGCGTCCAGGCCAGAGCGGGATCGGCCGCACTAATAATACTCGCGACGCCGGTAATATTATCCCCTAAGGCCCCCTCACCGTTCAGGGTTAAGGTATTTCCCGTTCCGGTTGCGTTTATCACCCCGGCTATTTCGCTGCCGGTATTTAGGGTGACGCTATTATTATTACCGCTTAGCAAAATAGCCGTTCCGCCATTACCGGTAATGGCCCCGCTGTTGGTCAGCGAATGCCCGGCGGTAGACAATACAACGCCGGTATTGCCGGCAATCGTTCCGGCATTAAAAATACTCACGGCGCCGGATGAACTAATATCGATCCCGTAATTGGAGGTACTGGTTGAATTAATTATCCCGCCGCTCTGATTAGTAAAGGTGCCGGAGGCGGTGTCACGAAACCAGATACCGTTATGCAGGAGGTCAATAGAGCCGGCGTTACTCACGGTCGCGATACCGGCATCAACAATAACACCGTACCCGCCGCCAATAGACGATGTACTGTCGCCGACGTAAGTACTGGTGCCCGAACTGAGATAGACCGAGGTTCCGCCGTCGCCGCCGCTCACCGACCCGCTGTTATTTATCGTACCGCCTCTCGTTAAATAGATTCCATCGCTGTTACTGTCGATGGAGCCGGTAGACGAAATATTAAGAGTTCCGCCGTTGTCTAACTTAACCCCGGCGGCGCCCCCGCCGGAGCCGCCGCCGCTGGTAGTTACGTCACCGCTGAGGTTAATGACGGCTCCTCCCGTGGCAGACGACAGATTGAGGCCAAAGCCGACGCCGTTGACCGTTGCGCCATCATCAATGGTCACCTGCCAGTCCTGGGAAGTATCCCCGACTATTCCCGAACCCGAGGGCGCGTTGATGCTGTTTGGCGCCGGCATAACGAAGGGCCCGGTACCGGAAAGGGTATAGGTAGAGTTCTGGGAAGGAATAGTAGTTTCAGCACATACCGGCAGCGAGGCCAGGACCAGAACGGGGATCGCGTTTTTAATTGCGACCGCCAGACGAGAAAGGTTATAGCGCGTTACTGGAGACGAAGAATAGGTTTTATTCATTTTTCTATCCCGAAAGTATTTAACAGACGCAACACATAAAGGATAGGAAAGAATGAAATTAATAAAACACTGGATTAGATTATATTTTTATTAAGTGGATCATGGTGTTAGATAATAAAAAATAAAGAAAGAGAGTTTAATCACAAAAAGGCATCATAAAAAAGTATTACTTTCATGGCTAATTAATTCTAAAAAGGAATGCCTAAATTATTTACTATGAAAAAAGCCTATATAAATTATTAATAACTAATCCCACTTATAAAAAGCGGGATTAACAAAATAACCTTAATTCTGAATATCTTCATCCTGGCGGATCTGCTCGGCCCAGCGCTGGGCCGATTCCGGCACCGTAAAAACGGGAGAGCGGCGGAAGTGTTCGCCCTGCAGCACAAAAGCCACATATTTTCCGCGTAGCTGCCAGACATCACGAAAACCATCCACCTTGTGGGCATGTTCGGGCGGAGCGGGTTCAACGCGGGGTACGTAGCTGATAACCTGGCGGTTTTGTTGACGAAGAGGTTTCATAAGCGACGGGTTCACTAAAGCAAATTCTGAAAACGGTAAAATCCTATCATAGCCGATTGCCCCTTCTGCGTCGCGTCCGGCCTTGTATTTGTTACAGATTACTAAGAATAACCTCCACTACAAACGAGTCGGCGGCGGGTGATGTTCTATAGTTAACAGGTTTGAGGTCAAAACAAGCGCGTTTCAGCCATAAAAACAGGAGACGATTGCAATGTCGAACAATGATAAGCCCCATCAACCGCACCAGGCCCCGGTACATGACGACACAGAAGCAAAGCCCGGACTGGATTCACTGGCACCGGCCGATGGCTCCCACCGCCCCGTCGCCGCTCCCAGCGCCCCCGGTGAACAGCCCACCGCGCCAGGCAGCCTGAAGGCGCCGAACACCGGTAACGAAAAGCTTAACGCCCTCGAAAGCCTGCGCAAAAACGGCGAAAATTATCCGCTGACTACCAATCAGGGGGTGCGCATCGCTGACGATCAAAACTCCCTGCGCGCCGGCACCCGCGGCCCTACCCTGCTGGAAGACTTTATCCTGCGGGAGAAAATCACCCATTTCGACCATGAGCGCATTCCCGAGCGCATCGTGCACGCGCGCGGTTCCGCCGCCCACGGCTATTTCCAGCCCTATAAGAGCCTGAAAGAGATTACTAAAGCCGATTTCCTTTCCGATCCGGATAAAATCACCCCGGTATTTGTTCGCTTCTCCACGGTACAGGGCGGCGCCGGCTCGGCCGATACGGTACGCGATATCCGCGGCTTCGCCACTAAGTTCTACACCGATGAGGGCATTTTTGATCTGGTCGGGAACAACACCCCGGTCTTCTTTATTCAGGACGCACACAAGTTTCCCGATTTTGTTCACGCCGTAAAACCCGAGCCGCACTGGGCCATTCCCCAGGGCCAGAGCGCGCATGACACCTTCTGGGATTATGTATCGCTCCAGCCGGAGACCCTGCACAACGTGATGTGGGCGATGTCCGACCGCGGCATCCCGCGCAGCTACCGCACCATGGAAGGCTTTGGTATCCACACCTTCCGCCTTATCAACGCCGAGGGGAAAGCCACCTTTGTGCGCTTCCACTGGAAGCCGGTCGCGGGTAAAGCCTCGCTGGTGTGGGACGAAGCGCAGAAGCTTACCGGCCGCGACCCGGACTTCCACCGCCGGGAGCTGTGGGAAGCCATCGAGGCGGGCGACTATCCGGAATATGAACTTGGATTCCAGCTCATCCCGGAAGAGGATGAGTTCAAGTTCGACTTCGACCTGCTGGATCCTACCAAGCTGATTCCCGAAGAGCTGGTACCGGTACAGCTGGTGGGCAAAATGGTGCTTAACCGTAACCCGGATAACTTCTTTGCCGAAAACGAGCAGGCCGCGTTCCACCCGGGCCATATCGTGCCGGGGCTGGATTTCACCAACGACCCGCTGCTGCAGGGGCGCCTCTTCTCCTACACCGACACCCAGATCAGCCGCCTTGGCGGGCCGAACTTCCACGAAATTCCGATCAACCGCCCGACCTGCCCGTACCACAACTTCCAGCGCGACGGCATGCACCGCATGGAGATCGACACCAACCCGGCGAACTATGAGCCGAACTCCATCAACGATAACTGGCCGCGCGAAACGCCTCCGGGCCCGAAACGCGGCGGGTTTGAGTCCTACCAGGAGCGCGTGGAAGGCCACAAAGTGCGCGAGCGCAGCCCGTCGTTTGGCGAATACTACGCCCAGCCGCGCCTGTTCTGGCAGAGCCAGACTCCGGTCGAGCAGCAGCATATTATCGGCGCCTTTAGCTTTGAGCTGAGCAAAGTGGTGCGGTCATACATTCGCGAACGCGTGGTCGATCACCTGGCGCGCATTGATATCACCCTTGCCCAGGGGGTGGCGGAAAACCTGGGGATTACCCTGACCGACGAACAGCGCCATATCGCGCCGCCAAAAGACGTTAATAACCTGAAGAAAGATCCTTCTCTGAGCCTGTATGCCGTGCCCGGCGGGGATATTAAGGGCCGGGTAGTGGCGGTACTGCTGAACGCCAAAACCCGTTCAGCGGACGTGCTGGCAGTGCTGCAGGCGCTGAAATCCAGGGGCGTGCACGCCAAACTGCTCTATGCGCGCATGGGCGAAGTGGTCGCCGACGACGGCTCGGTGCTGCCGATTGCCGCCACCTTCGCCGGCTCGCCGTCCCTGACGGTGGATGCGGTAGTTGTACCCTGCGGCGATATTCAGAGCCTGCTGGATAACGGCGACGCCAATTACTATCTGCTGGAAGCCTATAAGCACCTTAAGCCCATCGCGCTGGCGGGGGACGCCCGGCAGTTTAAATCGCTGCTTAAGGTGGCGGATCAGGGTGAAGAGGGGATCGTGGAGGGCGACAGCGCAGATAGCGCCTTTACCGATGAGCTGCTGAACCTGCTGGCGGCGCACCGGGTATGGTCGCGCAGCAGTAAAGTTGCCTCTATTCCGGCATAAAATATGCGCGGCATAAAAAAGCCGGGTGGTTTATCCACCCGGCTTTTTTTATAAATCGCTGAAGTTTCCCAGCCGGTATCCCCGCCCGACAATCGCCTTTTTAAGCGACGCGGAGGTTAACACCTCCAGCTCGGACAGCCGTGGCCAGCAGTAGGCGCTTTTCCGCAGGGTATTGTCGATCAGCGCCGGATGGGCCATCACCTCAAGGGAGCGCTCCCCCTGAGCCAGCGAGCGTTCCAGCACCTGCAAAAACAGCGCTTCGCTAATCTCTTCGCCATAAAACGCGCTGCTGAACCCGTCGGTGGTGGCGGGCAGATCGGGCACAGACTTCCAGGCCTTCTCCCCGCGATCGACGCGCAGGGCCACCCCTTTACGCCGGGCAAACTCCGCCACCAGCGGGAAGATGGCCGGGATCATATGCACGTGATGATGGCTGTCGATATGCGTTGGCGCGCGTCCGAAGAGATCGACAAAGCGGTTAAACTGGCAATCCAGCTCCCGGGCAATCTCCTCCAGCGGCAGGCTGCCCTGCTCCGCCATTTCCCAGATCCATTTCCCCAGCTGCCCGTCGCGGGTCAGCCCCGGCATTGCCGTCAGCGGCATGCCGAGGGTCAGCACAAAGTGCATCCCGATGCCGAACCCGGGCAGATCCCGGCTCAGGGCAACAGCATGGCCGATGGCCTCGGCGTTAACCATCGCGGTGGTGGAGGTGACCACCCCGTACCGGCAGGCCTCGACGATGCCGTAGTTTTGCCCCTTCGACAGGCCAAAATCATCGGCATTAACGATCAGCACATTGTCCATGGCGACTCCTTTTAGCGCTGTTCGCTTTTCAGTTTATCGACGGTAGCGGCAAAGGCCGGGAGCCATTTTTCATGGGCGAGGATCAGCTCCCGCGCCAGAATTTCCGCGTCCCGGTCGGAGTGCACCAGCGGGCTGAGGTTAAGCGCCAGCAGAACATCGTTCAGCTCACCGCTGAGCGCGGCCTGGCTGGCGGCCACCTCAAAACCTTTGATGGTGTGAATCAGCCCCAGCACCTTGTCATCGAAGCGGGTAATGCGCGGATGCGGCGTGGCGCCGTCGCGACCGAGGATGCAGGTCATCTCAACCGCCCAGTCGGCGGGAATATTCTCGACGTGGCCGTGATGCGGCACGTTGACGTAGTGTTCCGCCTGCTTGTCATTATAAATCGCGTTGATCACCTCGCAGGCGGCGTCGGAATAGTAGGCCCCGCCGCGCTGCTCCAGCTCCTTCGGCTTAACGTTCAGCCCGGGATCTTTGTACAGCTCAAAGAGCTGTTTTTCGACCTTCTGCACCACCTGGGCCCGGGCGCCGCCCTTATAATATTCGCCCATTTCGATGGCCAGCATCTCCTTCTGCTTAAAGTAGTAGAGCAGATAGGAGCAAGGCAGCAGATTTAACGAGCGGATCAGCCCTTCGCTGAAGGGGAGATCGAAGATATTTTTCACCGAGGCGGCCTTCAGGGTGCCGCTGGCCACCCCGTCCAGTAGTTCAGCAAAGCGCGACCGCCCGTTCACCAGCACATCTTTAATAAAGACCATGTGGTTGAGGCCGAACAGATCGATGGAGAGGTCATCACTTGCATTCAGGGCCAGCACGTCGCGAATAAACATCTTCATGCCGATAGGAATGTTACAGACGCCGATAAAGCGTTTAAAGCCGGTATGGCGATAGACCGCTTCGGTCACCATCCCGGCCGGGTTGGTAAAGTTAATCACCCAGGCATTGGGGCAGATCTCCTCCACGTCCTTAATAATGTCGAACACCACCGGAATGGTGCGCAGCCCTTTAAACAGGCCGCCTGCCCCGTTGGTCTCCTGGCCCAGATAGCCGTGGCTCAGGGGGATACGCTCGTCCAGCTCGCGGGCCTTCAGCTGTCCGACGCGCAGCTGGGTAGTGACAAAATCGGCCCCCTGCAGCGCCTGCCGGCGATCCAGGGTTTTATGCACGGTTAGCGGCACCCCGGCTTTTTTGACCATCCGCTGGCAGAGGTCAAAAATAATATCCAGCTTCTCCTGCCCCTCTTCCACGTCCACCAGCCATAATTCGCTGACCGGCAGTTCGTGATAGCGCTTAATAAAGCCTTCGAGTAATTCCGGGGTATAGCTGCTGCCGCCACCGATAGTGACCACTTTTAATTTCTTTTGCATATTTTTCTCCCTGAGGGCCGCCAGTGAGTATAGCGCCCCCCTCCCATGCGTTATGGGCAAGTTTTAAAGTCGATATTTCCGGCGGCCACGCCGCCGGAGGTTAATTAATTACCGTGAGACTTTTGCGATAGCTATTTGGGGTAAATGAGGTAAATTTTTTAAAGGTTTTAATAAACAGGCTGGGACTGCTATAACCCGCTTCATAAGCAATATCGGTGACCGAATAATTGGTTATTTCCAGCTGCTTCTTGGCGAAATTAATGCGTATTTCATTAATAATCTGCACCGGCGTTTTACGGTAATAACGCTGGGTCGCGCGGGTGAGATACTCCTGCGACTTCCCGGAGAGCATCACCATATTTTCCAGCGCGTTTTCGCCGAACTTCAGTTTGTCGTGCATCACCTCGACGGTGGAGCGCAGCCACTGGGGAATGTCATCCGCCACCTGCTGCTCTTCACGGTGGTGGCGCAGGCGGTTAATAACGTAAAACGAGACGGTTTCGATGAATTCATCAAACTCGCTGTCGCGGAAGTTCAGCGAGGCGATCACCGTTTCAATCCAGGTGAGAAATTCGCTCTTAACGTGGTAAATCTGCGAGGCCACAAAGCAGAACGGCAGCAGCGGCAGGTAGTGCTTTTCAAAAAAGCGTTTACTGATGCCGACGTTCAGAATGCGGGTGGCGCCAAAGTCGTAGAAGCTCTGGTGGTGCGACCCCATCGGGATGAAGACAAAATCGCCGCGCTCCAGCAGGACCCGCTTGCCGTTGATCTCCTGGTAGTAGCGGCCGGTCAGCACAATGGTGAACTCATAGTAGTCATGCTGGTGCAGGCCACTGATGCTCTCTACCTTGTTGTAAATGAACACGTGAAAATTCTTGCCGTTGAACAGCTGTTGCTCGTATGCGGTTTTGATTTCCATCGCGCTGACCTCCCTGAGACGCAGATTTACTGAATTTTTTCGTGCAGATCGATGAGCTCGGTCACCAGCTCCCTGGCCAGCATCGAGGTCATCAGGTGATCCTGAGCGTGAACCAGCACCAGGCTGAGCTTCATTTTACCCTCGCCCTGATCCCCTTCAATCAGTTTTGTTTGCACCAGATGGGCTTCGTTGAGCGCCAGGCGCGACTGCTCCATCATGGTTCTGGCGGCGACAAAATCGCCCTGCTTGGCCTGTTTCAGCGCGGCGTAGGCCAGGCTCCGGGCCTGTCCCGAGTTGATGATAAGGCCCATCACCACCTCTTCCAGATCGTTCTCTTCTGCCGCTTCCGCTACGATATTGTCTAAATCAAACATCTTTTTCTCCTTTTGCAGGCGCGGTTGCCCGCGCCGGTCGACATCAGAATTTCAGGGCAAGGGCGATATCTTCTTCGCTCTCTTCTTCATCGATGGTGGTCTGCGCCTTGTTAGCGATAGCCACAAACGGCATATAGAGCAGCGTCGCCACGCCGAGGTTGAATATCGCCACCAGGAAGGCCGCTATGCTGCCGTTGGTGTTGAAAAACGCGCCCAGGCCGACCGGCATGGTCCAGGGGGCCATATTGGTCACCGGCGGGATAATGCCCAGGTAGTAGGCGGTCAGGGTGATGGCCGCCAGCAGCGGCTGCACCAGCACGAACGGGATAAACATCACCGGGTTCATGATAATCGGCATACCAAACAGGATCGGCTCGTTAATCTGGAAGAGGCCTGACGGCAGGGCCAGCTTCGCAATTTGGCGATGATCGGCGCGGCGAGAGGTAATAAACACCGCAATGATCAGGCCGAGCGTCGCGCCGGTACCGCCGAGGAAGATGTAGGAGTCGAGCATCGGTTTCGCCCAGACGTGGAAGGTCTTGCCCGCCGCCAGCGCCGCATCCACCGAACCGTACTGCTGGTACAGGGCCATGTTTTCCAGCGCCCAGGGGGTCATGATGCCGCTGTCCAGCGCGGCCAGCGCCAGCGAACCATGCACGCCGAAGAACCACAGCAGCGAGGTGAAGATAACGTAAGCCCAGCCCACCACGCCGCCCATCGACGCCAGCGGCGTAGAGATGGTGTCCATAATAATCTGGTGGAAGTTAGTCCCCCAGTGGGAGAGCGCCCAGGCGATGGTCCCCATGATGGAGAGGATGATAAAACCCGGGATCAGCGCCGAAAACGAGCGTGAGACCGAGGCCGGCACGCTGTCGGGTAATTTAATCACCCAGTTGCGGCGGATAATAAAGGTAAACATCTCCGCGACGACCAGACCGATCACGATACCGGAGATAATATTGGCCCCGCCCAGCCAGTTAGCGCCCACCGCATAGGCTTCGCCCACGCTGTAGGGGGTGACGGTCATAAAGGCCGCCACCGCCAGTAGCCCGGCGGCCAGTGAGTCGACTTTGCGCTCTTCGGCCAGCGCCATACCGATAAAGAAAGGCGCCATCAGCGACATAATTCCCAGCGTACCGTTATAAACGTTGCCGCCAATGGCCTTAAAGCTATTTAAGTTCTCAATGGTGGAAGCGTCTAAGCGAATACCCAGGGAATAAAAGAAAGATCCCTCGCCAAAACTAAGGAAGACGTTATTAATTAAGACGAACATGGCGCCAGCCAGGGTTAACGGCATTAATTTAATAAAGCCGTTTTTGATGGCATTAACGTGGGGTTGTTTTCCTATTTTGACAGCAAAAGGAAGGAGTACCTTTTCTAGTGCACTGATGACTCTACTCATAGAAAATACCCTTAAATGCCGCAATATAATTGCGGCGTAAGTGATGTTGAAATTGCTCTTTGACGGGAAAAATAAATAATTAAATTAATTTGCAGCTTTTTTAATAGCTGCAACGGCAGCTTTAAGAACACCTAAACCATCGACCTTGCCGTACAGGGCAGAATCGATCACTTCAACCGGCTTATTGGGTAACAGCCGCTGGATTTCTGGCAGCATATAGGCAATCTGCGGCCCCAGCAGCACCACGTCGGCCTGCTGGCCCTTTTCACCTGCCAGCGTCTCCGGAAAGGCTTCGATCACTACGGGGACTTCATACTTCTCGGCCTGCGTGCGCATTTTGGATACCAGCAATGACGTTGACATGCCTGCAGAACAAAACAGATAGATATTTTTCTTTTCCATCGCAACTTCCCTCTAATATGCCCACCGTATCATGACATCCTGGCCTTACGTGGCGCAGGTTCTGCCGTGGCGTCTCTGGATGAGATGAGTATACGGCAACGGATAAGCCCGCGGTAATCTTCCGGGATTTAGAATTGTCTCTCATTGACCTTGCGTTATGACTGCCTTCACATTTCAGCCAAATAATTCGCGAAAAGAAATAAGATTGCGGAGGGTATAAAAAAACCGGCCAGGCGGCCGGTTCAGGGAGTTGCTCAGAAAACGTCTTACTGGGCTTTAGGCGCCTGCGGATCGGTGTCATATTCCGCACAGGTCTGGTAGCCCGAGTTGATCACGTGACCGGTATCGTCCAGCGCGACAAAGTAGGTTTCTGCCTTACCATTACGTTGACCCAGGATATAGGTCTGGCAGGTACCGCGAGCGTGGATCATAGAGACTTCTGAAGAAGGTTTACCCGCAATCTGGGCAACCTGCGAACGGCTCATCCCTTTCTTCACATCTTTAACAACCGGCTGTGTAAATTGATCTGCTGTGCGATCGTAAGCTGTACAGCCTGCCAGCATTGTCAGTACTGCCGCTGCACCCAACATTCCTGCTACGTTCTTGTTCATATTCCGTCCTCTTGTTTATCAGCGTGTTATAAGCCTGGAATATAAAACGTCTTTTTTCAACCCTCAGCGAAGCGCGAAAGTTTTTTCGGAAAATTCTAATAAAACAGATATAAGCTGCTAAATCGGTCTCTTTTGCCACACTCAAAACTGTGATCCTTGTCGTTTCAGGCCTGACAGAGTAGTTTTAACGAATCATTCATCAAACATATTTGGGTAACGGAGGGGCTAAATGGCTCTACAGCAAGAGATTATTCAGGCGCTGGGTACTAAACCTCAGATTAACGCGGACGAAGAGATCCGCCGCAGCGTTGATTTCCTGAAAACCTATCTAAAAACCTATCCCTTCCTGAAGACCCTGGTGCTGGGCATCAGCGGCGGTCAGGACTCTACCCTGGCGGGCAAACTGAGCCAGATGGCTATCAGTGAATTGCGCGAAGAGACCGGCGACAGCGAGCTGCAGTTTATCGCGGTACGCCTGCCCTTCGGCGTGCAGGCCGACGAGCAGGACTGCCAGGACGCTATCGCCTTTATCCAGCCGGACCGCGTGCTGACGGTGAATATTAAAGAGGCGGTAGTTGCCAGCGAAAAAGCCCTGCGCGATGCGGGCATTGAGCTGAGCGATTTTGTCCGCGGCAACGAAAAAGCGCGCGAGCGCATGAAGGCCCAGTACAGCATCGCCGGGATGACCAAAGGGGTGGTGGTGGGTACCGACCACGCGGCGGAGGCGGTTACCGGCTTCTACACTAAATACGGTGACGGCGGCACCGACATTAACCCGCTTTTCCGCCTCAACAAACGCCAGGGCAAACAGCTGCTGGCCGCCCTCGGCTGCCCGGAGCATCTGTATAAGAAAGTGCCGACGGCGGACCTCGAAGACGATCGCCCTTCCCTGCCGGATGAAGCCGCGCTGGGCGTAACCTATGAAAATATTGATGATTATCTGGAAGGCAAAACGCTGGATGAAGGTACGGCCCGCATTATTGAAGGCTGGTATCTGAAGACGGAACATAAGCGCCGTCCGCCGATCACGGTATTTGACGATTTCTGGAAACATTAAAAGTAGAGAGGCGGCGCATGCCGCCTCTTTTTTAACCATTATCAAGCTGCTACACTGTATGCCTGAACAGTATCAGGAGTAAGTTGTGAGCAGGCGTCAATCCGCACCGCGTCTCGATTTTGAGGCGGCTGCCATCTATGAATACCCCGAACATCTGCGCCCGTGGCTGGAAGCGTTGCCTAAACAGCCCGGCGTCTACTTTTTCCACGGCGAGAGCGAGGCTATGCCGCTCTATATTGGAAAAAGCGTCAATATCCGCAGCCGGGTATTGTCCCATTTGCGCACGCCGGATGAGGCCGCCATGCTGCGCCAGTCCCGGCGCATCACCTGGACCCAGACCGCCGGCGAGCTCGGTGCCCTGCTGCTTGAAGCCAGGCTTATCAAAGAGCAGCAGCCGCTGTTTAACAAGCGCCTGCGCCGCAACCGCCAGCTCTGTTCCCTGCATATTGCCGACGGTAAACCGCAGGTGGTCTACGCCCGCGAGGTGGATTTCTCCCATACGCCTAACCTGTATGGCCTGTTTGCCAACCGCCGGGCGGCGTTACAAACGCTGCAAACCCTGGCCGATACCCAGCAGCTCTGTTACGGCCTGCTGGGGCTGGAGTCGCTCACCCGCGGCCGCGCCTGCTTCCGCTCGGCGCTGAAGCGCTGCGCGGGGGCCTGCTGCGGCAAAGAGAGCGTGGAGGCGCACCAGGCGCGTTTGCTGGCGGGGCTGGAAAATATCGGCGTCACCTGCTGGCCCTGGGACAGCGCGATTGCCCTGAAGGAGTCGCGCGCCGAGATGACCCATTACCATATCATCCATAACTGGCTCTGGCTGGGGGCGGTCGACTCTCTGGACGAGGCGGCGGAGCTGCTCCGCACGCCGGCCGGTTTCGATCAGGATGGCTATAAAATTCTCTGCAAGCCGCTGCTGTCGGGCAACTATGAGATCATCCCGCTCGCTGACCTGGTAACCAGATAATTTCGCTGTAGAGCAGCTGGCCTTCGTCCTTCAGCAGCCGCAGCGTATGCCTGCCCTCCTGCCAGCAGGCACCCTGATCGGCGGTAAGCAGCTTTTCGCCCATCTGCCAGGCGCCGCTCAGGATAAACACCACCCCGCCCCGGGAGGCAAAGGTGGTGAAAGTGCGATCGGCTACCCGCACCTTCGCCCGGCAGCGATCGCGGCGGGTCATGATATTAAAATCCATCGACATCTGCCCCTCCGTCAGCTGCGCTTTTACCGGCATGTCGCCGGCGAAACTGAACGGCTGGTGGCGCACCAGCTTATGGCTAAAGGCGCTGCCGCCGTCCAGGTCGACTTCGCCCCCCTCAAGCAGGGTGATCACCCGGTCGACGCCCGGAAATAGCGAGAACTCGCCGTTGCTGGCGATAGAAGCGATGCTGGCGCGCCAGTTGAAATCGCGGGTTGCGGGGGGAAAACAACAGATTTCTCTCGTCTCACCGGCGCCGTTGCGCCAGAGATTAACCGGCATTTTACGGATATCAAAGAATTCCATCACCACTCCTGAATGGCGCAACACGCGCCAGGGCGCCCGTTTTGCAACGGTCGCTGATTTGGTTGTTATCTTATGTTTGGGCCAGACTGGTTATCGGCAGGGATGCAGGCGGGCGTTAGGGCGTCGCGAAAAAAAACGCCGCCAAACAGTCACGTACATTCAAACCGTTACAGGAGAATACCGCGCTTCTGGCGGCTGGCAAGAGGGCAAGAAAGAAAAAACCGCCGGACCTGTCCACGGCGGTTTTGCTTTCGTGAACAGGACCCGGCGGTCTTGAGAGGGTGGCCGATTATTCGTCGGCAGGTGCTGGCATTTTACCTTCTGGCGCGTGACGTTCTGTCAGACGCTTCTCAAAATTGGCATTGAACTGTTTTTTCTGTTCCGGCGTCAGGATGTTGTAGATCTTGTTCTGGGTTTCCATGTGCGCCAGCATGCGGGCTTTGTGCTGCTCGGCCATCTTATCGATCTGCGCTTCAGCTTTCGCTTTGTCGAAGGAGTCGCTGGCAATGATGTCGTGCATCGCGCGGCGCTCTTCCAGCGGCGGACGTTTCATCTGGTCGCGCTGGCTTTTCATGATGTCGCGAACCTGCTGTTTCTGCGCATCGGTCAGATTCAGATCCCTAAACATCATGTCGTGGTGCATGCCCGGCTTGCCTTTATGGTGCATCATTTTGCCTTCGGTCGGCGCCGCCGTGGTGGTGGCGGTGTCCGCAGCGAACGCCATGCTGGTAGCGCCCAGAGCCAGGGTAGAAGCAACAAACAGTGCAGTTAATTTACGCATATTCTTGTCCTTTCTTTCAGTTATTCTTCGGCGCTGTGCCGTGTTGACGAGATCAACTTTACGGGGTTTATCGTCAATTTGTCAGAGCAAGGGTAAAACAATGAAAGTGTAAAAAATACTTTTTGTCCAAATATGAAGAAAATAAGGAAAAAACGTGGAGAGTTGAAAGGAAAATATTCAATAGACTGATTTTTAATAGATTGTGGAGGAGTATACCGACTGGGCGGATATTAATAAAGCAGTTATCCAGGAATATTCCGCAAAAAGAGTTGAAGGCATTTAAAAATAAAGCTCAGGGAAATTACCGCCCCGCCCGGGGCGGATTGTCAGGTTAATTTTTCCAGCATAAGACCGGCGCGCAGCCCGAACGCCACGCCGGGATTGGGGAAAAGCACATACTCGGTGCTTTTCTGCACTTCGTAGCGCTCGTCGCCATCCTCCGCCAGCAGTACCCCCTGGCGAAACGGGGTAAAGTTGAGCGTCTTTGGCCCCATATGCAGCCGGAAGGCTTCGCTGCGCCGGGTGATCTGCTGCACCACCTTATAGCGCTCCACGAGGCCATCCTGATGCTGCGGCTCTTCTGCGCTTAACAGCGCCCGCAGCGCCTGGTGGGTGGTGGCAAAACAGCGCAGGTCGTTGTGGCCGAAGGGCAGCGCTTTGCCCAGTTCAAGGGTACAGGCCAGCGCGCCGAACGCCTCGCAGCTGAAGTGGGTAAAGGTGCCGCCCGGCGTCTGGTGAAAGACCAGCGCCTCCAGCCCCGCGTCCCCCAGCCAGCGCAAAAAGGCCTCGTCCCAGGGGGTGTCCCGCTGGGGCAGCACGCCAAAGCGCAGGTGGTAAGAGGCGCGAATGGCGGTATGCAGATCCAGATGCCAGCGGTCGGCGCCCGCGTCGGCAAAGAAGTCCCCTACCAGCTGCTCCAGCTTCTGGGCACGTTTCTGCTCCTCACCCGGCGGGAACTGCGCCCAGCGGCCGCCGAACATGCGGTTTATATCCCACTCCCGGTAGCGTTTATTCTCCACCAGCGCCTGCGGATGGCCGAAAATCGCCAGCAGGCGGCAGCGGAGGGTTATCTCGCCGCGAAACAGGGCGCTTAACAGCAGATCGACAATCTCCACCGGCGCCGTTTCGTTGCCGTGGATCCCCGCCGACAGTACCAGCGAGCGCGTGGCGTTCTCCTCTGGCGTCAGCTCCAGCACGCCGCGCGCCAGCCAGCGCCAGTGAAACGACGGCCCGTCGCCTTCGCGCCTGGCGGGGGTGGCATCCGCCAGCGTCAGGGCTAGTAAGTTTTCCATAACGCCTCCTTTATTGCTGGAACGGGTAAACCGGGCCAAGTTGCAGAATGCGGGTCAACGCCTCCAGCGCCTCGCGCCCTTCGCGCAGTAACTGCGGATCCACCAGGTCGGCCTGGGTGAGCCGGTCCCGGTAGTAGCGATCCACCCAGTCGTTGAGGGTATTGAACAGGGTATCGTTCATCATCACCGCCGGGTTCACCGCCCGCTGCTCCTCCTGGGTGAGCACCACCCGAAGACGCAGGCACGCCGGGCCGCCGCCGTTGGCCATACTTTCCCGCAGATCGAACACCCGCAGCTCGCTGACGGGGTTATCCTCCTCCAGCAGCCGGTTGAGATAGCGCCAGACCCCCGGGTGATTTTGCGACTCCTGGGGCAGGACCAGCATCATGCTGCCGTCGGCCTTGCTTAACAGCTGGCTGTTAAACAGATAGGTCGCCACCGCGTCCTGCACCGATACCGCCTGCGTCGGCACCTGGATAGGCGTAAAGTCCGGCAGCTGGCCGCGCAGGGTGCTGAATAACACCTCCTGGCCGACAAACGCCTGCTCGTGGCAGAACAGCACCTGGCGGTTTGAAACGGCTATCACGTCGTTATGAAACACGCCCTGGTCGATCACCTCCGGGTTTTGCTGGGCAAAAATCACCTGGCCGGGGTTAACCTGGTTAAGCCGGGCCACGGCCTGGCTGGCCGCCAGGGTCTGACGGGCCGGATAGCGCGACGGCGTGGCGATACCCACCTCGTCGCGGCCATAAACAAAGAGCTGAATCCCCGGCTCGCCGTACTCCATGCCGAAGCGGTTGTGGTTGGCGGCCCCTTCGTCACCGAACATGGCTACCTGCGGCAGGGCTTCATGGACGCTAAAGCGCGATCCGTCGCGGAAGATGGCGCGCAGCAGCCGTTCGGTGGTGGGGGCCTCGGTGGCGCGGTGGAATTTATTGTTCAGGTTGGCGACGGTGAAATGTACTTTCCCGTCCAGGGTATCCGCCGAGGGGGCCACGGTGGCGGCGTTCGCCACCCACATGGCCGAGGCGGAGCTGGCCGCCGACAGCAAATGCGGCTGCTGCGTTCCTGCCTTCTCAACCACCTGCTCATCGCTGCCGCTGAAGCCGAGCTGGCGCAGCACCGCCACGTTTGGCCGCTCGTGGGGTGGGATCACCCCCTGCGGAAAGCCGGCGTCCGCCAGGGCTTTCATTTTTAACAACCCCTGCTTCGCCGCCAGGCGGGGATTGGAGACCTGCAAACGGTGTTTGGTCGAGGCCTCGTTGCCAAAAGAGAGCCCCGCGTAGTGGTGGGTCGGCCCCACCAGCCCGTCAAAATTGACCTCACGCGCTTTCATGGCGCCTCCCCTGGGTAAAATCGAGCCCCGGGCCGAGCTGCTCCGGCAGCGCGATCTCGGCGGTTTCAAGGCTGGCCATCGGCCAGGCGCAGTAGTCTGCCGCATACCAGGCGCTGGCCCGGTGGTTGCCCGAGGCGCCTACCCCGCCAAAAGGCGCGGTGCTGGCCGCCCCGGTAAGGGGTTTGTTCCAGTTGACGATCCCGGCCCGGGCCTCCAGCAGCAGCCGGTCAAACTTCTCCCGCTCCGGCGAGATCAGCCCGCACGACAGGCCATAGCGGGTGGCGTTGGCCATGGCGATGGCGTCGCTAAAATCGTCATAGCGCCAGACGCCGAGCAGCGGGCCAAAGACCTCTTCATCCGGCGCGTTCGCAACGCCCGACATCTCGACAATCGCCGGGGTCAGCAGCGAGGTGCCGGCCCTGACCAGCCGCGGCTCCAGCAGCGGCACGCCGCCCCGGGCAATCTGTTCGCGCCAGGCGTTGTAGACCTGCTTCGCCGCCTGCTCTGAGATCAGCCCGCCGATAAAGGGCTGATCCGCCGCGTCCCACTCGCCGGGCAGCAGCCGGGCGCTCACCTCTACCAGCCGGGCAAGAAAGGCATCGCCCTCGGCGCCGCGTTTGACCAGCAGGCGACGCGCGCAGGTGCAGCGCTGTCCGGCGGTGATAAAGGCCGACTGGATGGTGAGATGCACGGCGGCGTCGATATCCGCCGGATCGTCGACGATCAGCGGATTATTGCCGCCCATCTCCAGCGCCAGAATTTTTTCCGGCTGTCCGGCAAGCTGGCGGTGCAGCTGATAGCCGGTGCCGGCGCTGCCGGTAAACAGCAGGCCGTCAATGTCGGCCAGCGCGCTGAGGGCCTGGCCGGTGTCGCGGCCGCCCTGCACCAGATTAAGCACCCCCGGCGGCAGGCCCGCCTGCTGCCATAATTTCACCACCGCCTCGCCGCTCCAGGGGGTAAGCTCGCTGGGCTTGAAGATCAGGGTATTGCCCGCCAGCAGCGCCGGGACGATGTGGCCGTTTGGCAGATGGCCGGGGAAGTTATAGGGGCCAAATACCGCCAGCACCCCGTGCGGACGATGGCGCAGGGTGGCGGCGCCGTCTGCCAGCTCGGTACGCTGCTCGCCGGTGCGGGCGTGGTACGCCTTCACGGAGATGCCGATTTTGTTGATCATCGCGGTGATTTCGGTGGCCGCCTCCCAGCGCGGTTTGCCGGTTTCACGGGCAATGACGCTGGTCAGTTCGGTTTTGTTGGCCTCCAGCAGGGCGGCAAATTTTTCCACAATCGCCTGGCGGGCGGCAAAGGGCTGCTTCGCCCAGGCCGGGAAAGCGGCGCGCGCGGCGCGACAGGCCTGTTCAACCTGCGCCTGGCTGGCATCGTTGCCCTGCCAGAGCGTCTCCTGGCCTACCGGGTTGGTTTTGCTGCGCATTTCACCTTCACCGGTTACCCAGTCGCCGTTAATCCATAAGCTCATGCTGTTTTCTCCTCGGGGCACAGGCGCACCATGCGGATACGGTCGCCGGCGCGGCATTTCAGGGTATCCAGCTGCGCCGGGGTGAGCACCAGGCGCTCACACTCCGGGTCCACGCGGATCAGCGTGGCGCGGAACTGGTCGTACTGTTCATTGGCCACCAGGCAGGCGGGCCACTCCCCCGGCGCGGGCTGGCCTTCTGAAACCTCCACCAGCCGGCTCTTACGGATGGCGCGCACCCGGTCGATATCGCACTCCAGCGTCGGGCCGCCGTCAAAGATGTCGACATAGTTCTGGTAGCGGAACCCCTCTTTCTCCAGCACCGCGCGGGCGGGCGCGGTATGCGGATGCACCTCGCCAATCACCGCCTGCGCCTCTTCGCTGAGGAAATGGGTATAGATAGGGTGTTTAGGCATCAGCTCGGCGATAAAGGCTTTTTGCCCGGTGCCGCAAAGGTAGTCGGCGCGGCTGAACTCCATAGAGAAGAAGCGCTCGCCGAGGCTTTTCCAGAAGGGGGAAAAGCCCGTTTCGTCGATCACGCCGCGCATCTCGGCCACCACCTTTTCATTAAAGCGGTCGCGGAAGGCGGCCATAAACAGAAAGCGCGATTTCGACAGCAGATAACCGTTGCCCTCTTTGCGCCAGTCGGGATCGAGAAACAGGGAGCAAAGCTCGCTGCTGCCGGTGTGGTCGTTGCTGAGAAACAGCGTGGGCAGCGCGTTATAGACGTTCAGCTCTTTTGAGGCGTGCACCAGGGTGCCTACCCGGTAGTTGTACCAGGGATCGTTCAGCCCCACCGCCACCTCGATGGCGCAGATTCCCGCCACGGTGCCGGTTTCGCTCTCCTCCAGCACAAACACGTAACCCTGCTCACCTTTATCCAGCGTCCCCTGCCAGGTTGCAATGGAGCGCTCAATGCGCGCCGAGAGCGTCTTCTCATCAACGGGCAGCGAGGTCAGCCCGCCCCCCGTTTTGCTGGCAAGCTGCATGAGCGCGGGCAGATCGCCGCGCTCAATGGGACGGATAACCATCATGATGACACCCCGGACTTCACGCGTTCACAGGCCTGTGCAAAACGGTCTAACCCGGTTTGCACCTCTTCT
>Ga0209370_1000755_pt1 | contig 36080 bp, 31 predicted proteins | sample AgamicAtPrz_FD_187164 | JGI IMG/M metagenome (GOLD analysis project Ga0209370, IMG submission 187164) | Agave microbial communities from Guanajuato, Mexico - At.P.rz (SPAdes) (version 2) | ecosystem: Host-associated > Plants > Phyllosphere > Phylloplane/Leaf | place: Guanajuato, Mexico...
CCGACAGCAGGCCCGCGACGATGCACGACAGCAGCGCGACGGGCGTCGGCGCGGCCGTCGTCAGCGGAAACAGCGGATCGACGCCGAAGAACACCGCGCGTGCGAAGCCGGCCACCGCGCATGCGAGCGCGACCGGCAGGAAACTGCGCGGACGCCATTCGAACAGCAGCAGTTCGACCGCGAGCAGCACGGCGGCGACCGGTGTGCCGAACACCGCCGTCATGCCGGCGGCCGCACCGGCGACGAGCAGCGTCTTGCGCTCGGCGGCGGTCACGTGCACGCATTGCGCGATCAGCGAGCCGAGCGCGCCGCCTGTCATGATGATCGGGCCTTCGGCGCCGAACGGGCCGCCGCTGCCGATCACGACGCCGGACGACAGCGGCTTGAGGATCGCGACCTTCGGCGACATGCGGCTCTTGCCGAAGAGGATCGCCTCGATCGCCTCGGGAATGCCGTGGCCGCGGATCTTTTCCGAACCGAAACGCGCCATCAAGCCGACGATCAGCCCGCCGATCACCGGAACTGCAATCACCCATGCGCCAAGCATGTTGTTCGCGGGCGAATGGTCGGCGAACGACAGTTGCTGGAAGAAGAACAGGTTCGTGAACAGGCGGATCAGGCTCAACAGCACGAACGCGGCAAGCGTGCTGAGCAAGCCGATCCCGGCGGCAAGCAACGCGATCCTGGGCAGGCGTTCGTTGGTCGAGAAATCGCGTTTGTGTGGTGCGTTCATCGGAGTGGCAAGGGTCAGTAATCGATCTGGGGAACCTGGAACGTGCCCTTGAGCGACTTCAGCTCGGCACGATGCATGGCCGCGAGGTGGGCGAGCAGCGTTTCGCCCGCTGGTTCGAGGTGGACCTCGACCTGGCGGCGGTCGGCCTCGCTCGGCTTGCGCTTCACGAGCCCGAGCGCTTCGCAGCGCGTCACCAGCGCCACGACGCCGTGGTGCTGCGCCTGCAGGCGTTCCGCGAGTTCGCCGATGGTCGCCCATTCGCGCTGCGGATAACCCTTGATGTGCAGCAGCAGCAGGTATTGCAGCGGCGTCACGCCTTCGCTCTGCGCGGCGCGTTCGGAGAAGCGCTCGAAGCGGCGCATCTGGTAGCGGAACTCGGACAGTTGCTGGAAATCGCTTTTCGTCAGTGCGCGTCGGGTATCGGTCATCGAGGTCGGTCGGGCAGTCGGTTACGGTGGCGATAAATATATCACAATGTGATATAAATGGCCGAAATGGGGCTGAGTAGTTGCATTCCGCGTTCCGTGGGCGGCTACTTGGCGTGATGCGTGCTATGCGGCGTCGAGCATCTGGGTCTGCTGATAAAGGCCCGTGACGAGATCCGTCTGCGTCATGATGCCGACGAGCCGGCGCGATGCATCGACGACCGGAATATGGTGGTGGCCCGAATGCGTGAACAGCGGTACGAGCGCCGTGATCGGCATCGTTTCCGGCACCGACACGACGTCGCGCGTCATCACGGACGCGACGCTCGCAGGCTGGCCGCCGAACGCTTGCGGCAACCGTGCGGACAGGCGCTGCCACAGCGGGGTCGGACGGCGCAGCGAGCGCGTGAGATCGGCGCGCGTGACGATGCCGGTCAGGCGGCCTCCGCCGTCGACCACGGGCAGCGCCTTCACGCGGTGGCGATCGAGCAGCGTGAGCGCGGCCGTGACCGACGTCGACGGCGCGACCTCGATCGCATGCTTCGTCATCAGGTCGGCGCACTTCAGCTGGCCGAACGTGCGCGCATAGGCCTGCATTTCGGTTTCGCGCAGCAGCGTTTCGAGATCGTCCGGATCGACGTCGAGCCATTCGCCGCGGCGCTTCAGCACCGCATCGAGGTCGCCGCGCGTGAAGCCGCCGCGCGCCGGTGCGGCGCCGGCCTGCGGTTTCGCTTCGGGGCGCACGCCGCCGTGCGGGTAGCGGTGCCCGGTCAGCGCGTGGTAGACGAGCGCGGCCGACAGCAGGATCGCCGATTGCAGCGCGATCGGCTGGAGCACGAAGCCGAAGCCGAGCGCATGGATCGCGGGGCCGCCCACCACGGCCGTGAGCGCGACGGCGCCCGACGGCGGGTGCACGCAGCGCAGCGCGAACATGCCGCCGATCGCGCAGGCGATCGCGACCGCGGCGGCTGTGACCGGATCGGCGATCCATTGCGCGCACGCGACGCCGACCGTCGCCGCGACGAGATTGCCGCCGATGATCGACCAGGGCTGCGCGAGCGGGCTCGCCGGCACCGCGAACAGCAGCACGGCCGACGCGCCCATCGGCGCGACGAGCAGCGGCACGAGGCCCGGCACGCCGGGCAGCAGCCGCATCGTGACGCCGACCGTCGCAATGCCCACGAGCGCGCCGGTGCACGAGCGCAGGCGCTCGCGCCAGCCGAGTGTCATCGGATGGGGAATGAAGCTGTGCAGCCATTGCCGCAACGTGCGGCGCGACGGGGAGGAGTCTGGCGACATGAATGGCAAGCGGTAAAAGTGACAGCGCGTGGGCGCGACGACAAGCGCGGAATTATATCGCGTTGTGATATAAATTGTCGCGCTGCATCAGACCGTTGCAGACGCGTGATGCGCAAGTCTTGCAAGAACCTTTCATCGGATGGAAGCTTGTGCATGCGTAACCGCGCAAATTTGTCTGCAGCGGCGTACAATTCGGCGCAGTCAATTCCCCCGTCATGCCAGAACCCGTCCCCCGATGCCCGCTCTCCCGCCTTCTCCCCGGCACGGTGATCGATTCGGCGTGGTTCGCGGCCGCGTTCCGTTTCCCCTCTGACGCGAGCGCCGCCGACGCCTCCCCACTGACTCTCCCCAAGCCAATTCAATGGACATGCTCGAAAACATGCGCCTGTTCGTGCGCGTCGTCGAAGCCGGCAGTTTTACTGCGGTCGCGAAGGAAATCGACGCGACCACCGCGCAGGTGTCGCGCGCGGTCTCGAACCTCGAAGCTCACGTACAGACGCGCCTGCTGCATCGCACGACCCGCCACCTCGGCCTGACCGAAAGCGGCGAGCGCTATTTCGAGCGCGCGAAATCGATCCTCGCGGAGCTCGACTACGCGAACGCGGAGGCGCGCAACGCGCTGCTGCGGCCGAGCGGCAAGATGCGCATCCACGCGATGACGGGGCTCGGGCAGAGTCATGTCGTGTCGTCGATCGTGCGCTACCAGGCGGACAACCCCGACGTGTCCGTCGAGCTGACGCTGGCGCAGCGGATGCCGAATCTGGTCGAAGAGGGCTATGACGTGTCGATCGTGACCGCGTCGCAGTTGCCCGATTCCGGCTATGTCGCGCAGACCTGCGGCACGAGCTGCAGCGTGCTCGTCGCGTCGCGCGAATACCTGGCGCGGCACGGCACGCCGCAGACGCCCGACGAGCTGCCGAACCACGTGTGCCTGCGCCTCGACACGCCCGCGTCGCCGGCCGCCGAATGGCGGCTCGAGCGCAGCGACGGCGAGGAGACCGTCTACGCGCTGCAGCCGGCGCCGTTCCAGGTCAACGTGCCGGATGCGTTGTGCGTCGCCGTGCGTGCCGGGCGCGGGATCGCGTGCGTGGCGTTGTATACGGTGCTCGACGATATCCGCGCAGGGCGCCTGATTCGCGTGCTGCCCGAATACCGGCTGCAGACGGTGAGCGTCTATGCGGTCTACGCGACGCGTCGTTATCTCGATGCGAAGATCCGCACCTTCCTCGATCACCTGCGCACGACGCTCACGCCCGCGCTGGAGAACGATCTGCGCGAACTCGACCGGCTGACGACCGAGCACGCGCCGGCCGGCCGCCAGCGCGCGTAACGGTGCGCCTGCGCGCCGCCGCGACGTTCATGCGGCCGGCGCGATGCGGATCCGCTCGAAGCGGCCCGCGAGCCACCCGTACGCCGCCATGCCGATCAGTCCGTGCGCGGCGACGAACCACAACGCGCCGGCGAACGAACCCGTGCTGGCGACGAAGTAGCCGATCACGAGCGGCGTGACGATCCCGGCGATGTTGCCGAGGCCGTTGAAGACGCCGCCGCTCAGCCCGACCATGCCTTCCGGCGCCGTGTCGGCGAGCACGGCCCAGCCGACCGCCGCGAGCCCCTTGCCGAAGAACGCGACCGTCATCAGCGCGATCACGACCGCGTTCGACGATGCGCCGTTCGCGAGCACGAGCAGGGTCGCCATCGCCATCCCCGCGACGAACGGCGTCTTGCGTGCCTTCGACGGATGCATGCCGCGCCGGATCAGCCAGTCCGACAGCACGCCGCCGAGCACGCCGCCCGTGAAGCCGCAGATCGCCGGCAGCGCGGCGACCCAGCCGGCTTCCATGATCGTCATTCCGCGCCCTTTGATCAGGTAGATCGGAAACCACGTGATGAAGAAGTAGGTGAGCGCCGTGATGCAATACTGGCCGATGTAGATCGCCCACAGGTTCCGGTGGCGGAACAGTTGCAACACGTCGTGCCACGACGCGCGCGGCCGCTCGCGCATACGGTTCGCCTCGAGATCGACGAGCGCGCCGTGGGCGCGCAGGTAGTCGCGCTCCGCGTCGGTCATGCGCGGGTGGCCGTGCGGCTCGCGATACCACGCGAACCACAGCGCGGCGAGCGCGATGCCGAGTAGCCCCATCCACAGGAACACGTGTTCCCAGCCGAGCGCATGCGTAAGCCATGCCATCGCCGGCGTGAACAGCACGACGGCCATGTATTGCGCGGAATTGAACAAGGCCGACGCGGTGCCGCGTTCGGCCGTCGGGAACCAGCATGCGACGATCCGCGAATTGGCCGGAAACGCCGGCGATTCGACGAGCCCGAGCATGAAGCGCATGACGAACAGCGCGAGCGTCGCGGCCGCGCCCTGCACGGCGAACGCACCGACCGTGCCTTGCAGCATCGTGAATACCGACCACAGCAACAGGCTCAGCCCGTACACGCGCCGCGCGCCGAAGCGGTCGAGCAGCCAGCCGCCCGGAACCTGGCCGATCGCATAGGCCCAGGCGAACGCCGAAAAGACGACGCCGAGCTGCACGGGCGTGAGCCCGAGGTCGCGCGCGACGCCGGTGCCGGCGATCGACATCGTCGCGCGGTCCGCGTAGTTGACGACGGTGACTGCGAAAATCAGCGCGAGGACCGCATAACGGACGCGGCCGATCGTGCGCGATGCGGCGGGCGAGGCGGCGACGGCGGCGCCGCTGGATCGATTGGACATGCGTGTCTCCTGGCCTCCGTCGTGCGGAGGCATCCGGTGTCGTAATGGAAGGGGCGGTGCCGCGCTCAGCGCGTGACGCTGGTCGGCGGGTGCCGGCCCGCGAAGCACGCGGCGAGGTTCGCGAGCACGATGCGGCCCATTGCCTCGCGCGTTTCGTGCGTGGCGCTCGCGCGGTGCGGCTGCACGACGACGCGGTCGAGTTCGAGCAGCGCGGCCGGCACGTGCGGCTCGTTCGCGAACACGTCGAGACCGGCGCCGGCGATCGTGCCGTCGGCCAGCGCGCGCACGAGCGCGGCTTCGTCGACCAGCTTGCCGCGCGCGACATTGATCAGGAATCCTTTGGGGCCGAGCGCGGCGAGCACGTCGGCCGTCACGAGCACGTTGCCGTGATCGGCCGACGCCGCGATCACGAGCACGTCGCTGTCGCGCGCGAGCGCGGCGAGGTCGGGCACGAAGCGATAGCCGCTGTCGCGATGCTCGCGCGGGCCGAAGTAACTGACGGGCATCCGGAATGCCTGCGCGCGCTGCGCGATCGCGCGTCCGACGCGGCCGAGCCCGACGATGCCCAGCCGCTTGCCCGTGACCTGCGTCGCGAGCGGCTGGGCCGCTTTGCCCCAGCGGCCGGCGCGCACGATCCGCTCGCCGGCGCCGAGGTCACGCAGGGTCATCAGGATCAGGCCCAGCGCCATGTCGGCGACGTCGTCGGTCAGTACGTCGGGCGTCGTCGTCACGTGGATGCCGCGCGCCCGGGCGCGATCGAGATCGACCGCGTCGGTGCCGATGCCGTTGATCGCGACGATCTCGAGCGCGCCGAGCCGCTCCATCAGCGCGGCGGACAGGCCGTTCGCGCCGCCCGTCACGACGCCGCGAATGCGCGGCGCCACGCGTTCGAGCAGCGCGTCCGGTTGCTCGGCCGCGTACAGCCGGTGCACGGTGTAGCGGGCGGACAGTTCGGCGTCGATGGTGTCGGGAAGCGGCTGGGTCAGCAGGATGTCGATGGTCATGAAGGTCTCGGTCGTCGTGCGCGGCGCGGGCCGCACATCAGGTGGAACCGAGTATAGAAATCGCATCGATATGCGTCTAACATCAAAAGACTATCGATTGATTCAAGATTTGAATGATAGAACTGCACCAGCTTCGCTGCTTCGTCGCGGTTGCCGAAGAGCTGCATTTCGGCCGCGCGGCCCGGCGGCTCTTCATGACCCAGCCGCCGCTCAGCCGGCAAATCCAGTTGCTCGAGCACGCGCTCGGCATCGCGCTGCTCGAGCGCAGCAGCCGGCAGGTCAGCCTGACCGCGGCCGGCGAGCGCTTTCTGCGCGATGCGCGGCACATCCTCGAATTCTCCGCGCGCGCCGAGCAGGCCGCGCAGCGCGTCGCGCATGGCGGGGCCGGGCGCATCACGTTGGGGTTCACGGCCGTCAGCGCGTACCGGATGATCCCGGTGCTGCTCGCGCACGCGGCGCACGCGTTGCCGGACGTCGACGTCGAGTTGCGGGAGATGGTGTCGACCGTGCAGATCGACGCGCTCGCGTCACGGATGCTCGACGCGGGTTTCGTGCGCCAGCGTGCCGCGCGCCAGCCGCTCGAATACCGGCTCGTGCAGCGCGAGCCGATGCTCGTCGCGGTCGCGGAAGGCGCGCCGCTTGCGGCCTACGAGCAGATCGGCCCCGACGAGCTCGACCGGCAGCCGTTCATCGCGTATTCGCCGAACGAGGGCAAGTATTTCCACGACATGATCTCGGGGATGTTCGCGGGCGCCGGGCGGCTGCCGAACTACCTGCACTACGTCGGCCAGACGCATACGATCCTCGGCCTCGTGCGCGCGGGGCTCGGCGCGGCGCTGGTGCCGGCGTCGGCGCGCGAGCTTCATGTCGACGGCGTGGTGTTTCGGCCGCTGGCAGGCGTCAACGTGGCGGCCGAGCTGTATCTCGCGTGGCGCGCGGACAACGACAACCCGGCGCTGCCGGTGTTCAACGCGATGGTCGAGCGGTTTCTGACCGAGAGCACCGACGACGCGGGCGTCTAGCGGCGCTTGCTCGCCCGTTCCGCGTTGCGCGACGCGCCACGTGCGATGGCGGCCAGCTGACGGCGGCGTGAAGCGAGGGATGAGGGCGGGGGCTTGAAGGCGTGCGCGCGGCCCGACGGAGCGCATCCGCCGGGCCGCGCGCACTGGCACGTCAGTGAGTGATCGACAGGAACAGGTACGCGGCGAACAGCGCGACGTGCACGACGCCGTGCAGCACCGTCGTGCGTCCCTGGCTCAGCGTGAGCGTGCTGACCAGCAGCGTGAGCGCCAGCAGCACCGTTTCCATCGCGCCGATGCCGAGCGTGAGCGGCTGGCCGACCCAGATGAACACGGCCGCGACGGTCGGGATCGTGAGCCCGATGCTCGCGAGCGCCGAACCGAGCGCGAGGTTCATGCTGGTCTGCAGCCGGTTCGCGCGCGCGGCGGTGACGGCCGCGAGCCCTTCCGGCAGCAGCACGAGCGCGGCGATCACGATACCGACCGCGGCTTCGGGCGCGCCGAGCTTCAGCACCGCATGCTCGACGGCCGGCGACAGCAGCTTCGCGAGCAGCACGACCGCGACGAGGCTCGCGAACAGCAGCACCATGCTGATGACCGCGGTGCGGTTGCTCGGCGCCGCCGCGTGCACGGCTTCGTCCGCGCTGTCGTGCGCGGCGAGGAAGTAGTCGCGGTGGCGCACGGTCTGCACGAACACGAATGCACCGTACAGCACGAGCGATGCGACGCCGGCGAATGCGAGCTGCGATTTCGAGAAGAACGGGCCGGGCGCGGCGCTCAGGTAGTTCGGCATCACGAGCGACAGCACCGACAGCGACGCGAGCACCGCGAGCGCCTTGCTCGCGCCGCGCCCCTGGAAGTCCTGTTCGCCGTGCTTCCATGCGCCGACCAGCAGGCAGATGCCGACGATGCCGTTACAGATGATCATCACGGCGGCGAACACGGTGTCGCGGGCGAGGCCCGATTTCTCGGGGCCCGCGCCGAGCATCACCGACACGATCAGCGCGACTTCGATGACCGTCACGGCGACCGCGAGCACGAGCGTACCGAACGGTTCGCCGACGCGGTGCGCGACGACTTCCGCATGGTGGACGGCGGCGAACACGGCGCCGGCGAGCGCGGCGGCGAACACCGCGATGACGAGGCCTTCGGCCGGCACGACGCGCGACAGCGCGAGTACCAGCCACGCGGCAAGCGGGGCCCAGAGGGTCCAGCGCGGGAGCTGGTTGGACGAGAGCGGCATGAGGGTTTCCTTATGCGAGTGGCGGCGCGCGACGCGCCGTCACGGGTTGACGAAGCCCGGCCGTACTATCCGCCGAACGAGGACGATGAAACCGATGGGTGGCGGCACGCAGCGGCGCTGCCCTGGGTTCGCTGCCGTGAGGCGGCGAGGGGCGCGGGCGGGCCGAAGCCCGTCGCGGGATGAAACGGTTCGATGCGGTTGCCGACAGATGGCGAGACAAGCACATGTGGCGACGCGCGGCCGGCAGCTTGATTCGACCCCGGAAGGGAGCGATGGACGGCGGTGACGGCGCGACACGCGTTTCCCCCTGGAATCCGGCAATTTGTCGAATTTTATCAGGCGTTCGCGGGTCGCTATCTCATATTCGAACCCTTACGTTGACCTTTCTGTTTACAAAAAGTGCCCCGATCGTTCGATTTTTTTGTCGTTGCAGCTTCCGTAACGGTCTCTTGCACGACAAATTCGGGCTCGCCCTGACATAAATCTACCGACCGGTCGGTTTATAATCGCTCGCACTTCCACTTCATGACGGATCGCAAGCGATGGCTGTGTCCTCTGCACATTCGGTGAATTCAGGCGCGCTGACGCCGTCGGCCATCGTCGGCGTGATCGGCGCCGGCGCGATGGGCGCGGGCATTGCGCAGGTCGCGGCGGCGGCCGGCCATCCGGTGCTGCTGTACGACCTGAACGAAGCGGCCTGCGACAAGGCGCTGGCCGGTATCCGCGCGCAATTCGCGCGGCTCGCGGAGAAGGGCCGGCTCGAACCGGCGCAGGCCGACGCGGCCGGCAACCGGATCCGCGCGGTGCGCGCGCTGGCCGATTGCGCGGGCGCCGCGCTGATCGTCGAGGCGGCGGCCGAACGGCTCGACGTGAAGCGCGAGATCTTCGCGAGCCTCGAACGCCATGTCGGCGACGCATGCGTGCTGGCGACCAACACGTCGTCGATCTCGATCACGTCGATCGCGGCCGGGTTGCGCGTGCCGCAGCGGGTCGCCGGCCTGCATTTCTTCAACCCGGCGCCGCTGATGGCGCTCGTCGAGGTGGTCAGCGGGCTCGCGACCGCGCCCGAGGTTGCCCGGATGCTGCATGCGACCGCCGCCGCGTGGGGCAAGCAACCGGTGATGGCGAAATCGACGCCGGGCTTCATCGTGAACCGCGTCGCGCGGCCGTATTACGCGGAGGCGTTGCGCGTGCTGAACGAGCAGGGCGGCACGCCGGCCACGATCGACGCGGTGATGCGCGAAGCCGGCGGGTTCCGGATGGGACCGTTCGAGCTGATGGACCTGATCGGCCACGACGTGAACTTCGCGGTGACCGAGTCGGTGTTCCGCGCGTACTTCAACGACCCGCGCTACACGCCGTCGCTGATCCAGCAGGAACTCGTGAACGCGGGCTTTCTCGGGCGCAAGTCCGGGCGCGGGTTCTATTCGTATGCGGATGGCGCGACGCCGCCCACGCCCGATCTCGAACCTTCGCGCACCGCGCCGGCCGACGTCGTGCTGTTTGCGCAGGACGGCCCGGCCGCCGCGCTGCATGCGCGTTTCGCCGAACGTATCGAAGGCGCGCGGCGCGACGACGCACATGCCGACGAACTGCTCGCCGTCGCCGGCCGTGCGTCGATCGCGCTGACCGACGGCCGCACCGCGGCCGCGCGCGCCGCCGAGACGGGCGTGGCGGATCTCGTGCTCGTCGACCTGGCGCGCGATTACGCGCAGGCCGGGCTCGTCGCGCTGACGCGCGCGCTCCAGTGCAGCGACGCCGCGTATGCGGACGCGGTCGGCCTGTTCCAGCAGGCGGGCTTTCGCGTCGTCGGCATCGCGGACGTGCCGGGCATGGTCGCGATGCGCACCGTCGCGATGCTCGCGAACGAGGCGGCCGACACGGTCAACCAGGGCGTGTGCTCGCCGGCCGATCTCGATCTCGCGATGGAGAAGGGCGTGAACTACCCGTGCGGCCCGCTCGCGTGGGCCGATGCGATCGGCATCGGCCGCGTGCATCGCGTGCTGTCGAATCTCGCGGCGAGCTACGGCGAGGACCGCTATCGCGTGTCGCCGCGCGTCGCCGCGCTGCATGCGGCCGGCCGTACGTTCCGGTCATGACAGCCTTGTCACCTCGAACACGACAACGACATCACTCCATTGGAGGAGCACCCCGATGACTCACCCGACGCATCCCGCCGCCGCCCTCGAGCCGATCGAGACCGCCAGCCGCGACGAACTGCAGGCGTTGCAGCTCGACCGCCTCAAGTGGTCGCTGCGCCACGCGTACGACAACGTCCCGCACTATCGGCGCACGTTCGATGCGGCGGGCGTGCATCCGGACGACCTGAAGTCGCTCGCCGATCTCGCGAAATTCCCGTTCTCGACCAAGAGCGACCTGCGCGACAACTATCCGTTCGGCCTTTTCGCGGTGCCGCGCGAACAGGTCGTGCGCGTGCACGCATCGAGCGGCACGACGGGCAAGCCGACCGTGGTCGGCTACACCGCGCGCGACATCGACACGTGGGCGAACGTGACCGCGCGCTCGATCCGCGCGGCCGGCGGCCGCCCGGGCGATACGCTGCACAACGCGTTCGGCTATGGCCTGTTCACCGGCGGTCTCGGGATTCATTACGGCGCGGAGCGGCTCGGCTGCATGGTCGTGCCGATGTCCGGCGGGCAGACCGAGAAGCAGGTGCAACTGATCCGCGATTTCGAGCCGAAGATCATCCTCGTCACGCCGTCGTACATGCTGAACCTGATCGACGAGATGGTGCGGCAGGGGATGGACCCGGCCGAATCGTCGCTGAAGATCGGCATCTTCGGCGCCGAACCGTGGACGCAGGCGCTGCGCAATGAAGTAGAGACGCGCGTGGGCATCGACGCGCTCGACATCTACGGGCTGTCGGAAGTGATGGGCCCGGGCGTCGCGTGCGAATGCGTCGAGACGAAGGACGGCCCGGTGATCTGGGAAGACCATTTCTACCCGGAGATCATCGACCCGGTCACCGGCGAAGTGCTGCCCGACGGCAGTCAGGGCGAGCTCGTGTTCACGTCGCTGACGAAGGAGGCGATGCCGGTGATCCGCTACCGCACGCGCGACCTCACCGCGCTGCTGCCGCCGACCGCGCGCGCGATGCGCCGGCTCGCGAAGATCACGGGCCGCTCCGACGACATGCTGATCGTGCGCGGCGTGAACGTGTTCCCGAGCCAGATCGAGGAGATCGTCGTCGCGCTGCCGCAGTTGTCGGGCCAGTTCCAGATCACGCTGTCGCGCGACGGTCACATGGACCGGCTCGACCTCGCGGTCGAGTTGCGCTCCGAGGCGGCGGCGTCCGTCACCGACGGCGATCGCGCGGCACTCGCGCGCGAGCTGCAGCACCGGATCAAGACGATGGTCGGCGTGTCGTCCGGCGTGACGGTGCTGGCAGCCGGCGGCATCCCGGCGACCGCGACCGGCAAGGCGCGCCGCGTGATCGATCGCCGCCAGGCCGCGTGATGTCGATGTGTGCGGTTCTACCTGAGGAAACCTGTTCGATGGATGGATTCAAGACCCTGGCCGTCGCGATCGATGCGCGCGGCATCGCGACCGTCGCGCTGCAGCGCGGCGACGTGCTGAACGCGTTCGACGAGACGATGATCGCGGAGCTGACCGACGCATTCACGACGCTCGGCCGGCGCGACGACGTACGCGCGATCGTGCTGCGTTCGGACGGCCGCGCATTTTGCGCGGGCGCCGACCTGCAGTGGATGCAGCGCGCGAGCGCGAACGACGCGGCCGCGAACCTGCGTGACGCCGAGCAGTTCGCCGCGATGATGCGCGCGATCCGGCAGTGCCCGAAACCGACGGTCGCACGCGTGCAGGGCCACGCGTTCGGCGGCGGCGTGGGCCTGTGCGCGGCGTGCGACATCGTGATTGCGAGCGACCACGCGCGCTTTTCGGTCAGCGAGGCGCGCTTCGGCATCCTGCCGGCCGTGATCGGCCCGTATCTGGTCGAGGCGGTCGGCCAGCGCCAGGCGCGCCGGCTCGCGCTGACCGCGACGCAGCTCGCGGCCGCCGAAGCCGTCGCGATCGGGCTGATTCATCAGGCCGTGCCGCTCGATGCGCTCGACGACGCGCTCGACCGGACGCTCGCCGAACTCGGCCGCAACGGCCCGCACGCGCTGATGGAGATCAAGCGCTTTTTCGATGCGATCGGCGAGTATCCGCCGTCGGACGAACGCGCGGCGTTCACCGCGCAGACGATCTCCCGCGTGCGGGCGACGCCGGAAGCGAAGGAAGGCTTCGCGGCCTTCTTCGCGAAGCGGCCGCCGGCGTGGGAGACGAGCGCCGAATGAGGCCGCGCGACGAACATCCACGACGATCGACGGTGGAACCGGGCCGGCCGCATTTTGCGTCTGGGGCGCGAGCGCTTGCACTACAATGCGTGACCCCCGGCGCGTTGCCGGCCCCGTCCCGACCGATGCCTCGCCCGATGATCGTCAATCGCCTTGTCTCCGAGATCCTGTTCGGCTTTACCGGCCTGATCGGCATCATCAATCCGATCGGCATCGCGTTCCTGTTTCTCGAACGGACCGAGGCGCTCACCGCGCACGAACGCGATCTGCTCGCGAGGAAGGTCGCGTTCAATGCGTTCGTCGTGCTGATGGTCGCATTCTTCGCCGGCACGCCGGTGCTGCATTTCTTCGGGATCTCGATGGAAGCGTTGCGGATCGGCGGCGGCTTCGCGGTTGCCGTGGCCGGCTGGCAGATGCTGAACGAGCCCGACGGGCCCGGCGGCGGCGATACGCCGGTCAAGCCGATCGACGCGAACGCGATCATGACGCGCGCGTTCTTCCCGCTGACCATGCCGCTGACGGTCGGCCCCGGCTCGATCGCGACCGCGATCGCGCTGAACGCGAACCGCACGCACAAGCTGTCGGAGTTCGCGCTGTCGAGCATCGTGTCGATTGCCGTCTCCGTGCTCGTCGCGCTCGTGATCTGGCAGGTCTACAGCCGCTCCGCGCTGCTCGCGCGCTACCTCGGCAGCGAAGGGACCAAGGTCGCGAAGCGCGTATCGGCGTTCCTGCTGCTGTGCATCGGCGTGCAGATCATGTTGACCGGCTTTTCCGCGTTCCTGCAGCCGATCGCCGACCAGGCCAAGTAACCGGGGCTGCCCGGTTCGTCCTTCGAGGTTCATCCTTTCAGGCGGCCTGCGCGCGGCGCGCGGTCATACGCGTTCGCGGCATGCGGGATACCATGCGACGTCTGGCCGGATGCGCGGCGCGCATCCGGCCGCAACCCCAACTTGAGTGGCGAGGCGTGCAATGGAATACGTGAAATTCGGGTCGACCGGGATGGACGTGTCGAAGCTGGTGCTGGGCTGCATGACGTTCGGCGAGCCGTTGCGCGGCACGCACCCGTGGACGCTGCCGGAAGCGGAAAGTCGCCCGATCATCCAGCGGGCAGTCGAGGCCGGCATCAATTTCTTCGATACCGCGAACATGTATTCGGACGGCACGTCGGAGGAGATCGTCGGCCGCGCGCTGCGCGATTTCACGAAGCGCGACGACGTCGTGATCGCGACGAAGGTGTTCTACCGGATGCGGCCGGGGCCGAACGGCGCGGGCCTGTCGCGCAAGGCGATCATGACCGACATCGACCAGAGCCTGAAGCGGCTCGGTACCGACTACGTCGACCTCTACCAGATTCACCGCTGGGACTACGGCACGCCGATCGAGGAGACGCTCGAGGCGCTGCACGACGTCGTGAAGGCCGGCAAGGCGCGCTATATCGGCGCCTCGTCGATGTTCGCGTGGCAGTTCGCGAAGGCGCTGCACACGTCGAAGCAGAACGGCTGGACCCGCTTCGTCAGCATGCAGAACCACTTGAATCTGCTGTATCGCGAGGAAGAACGCGAAATGCTGCCGCTGTGCGAGGACGAAGGCATCGCGGTGATTCCGTGGAGCCCGCTCGCACGCGGGCGCCTGACGCGCAACTGGGACGAAACGTCGGAACGGCAGCAGAAGGACGACGTCGGCCAGCGGCTGTACGACGCGACGGCCGATGCCGACAAGGCGGTCGTCGGGGCCGTCGCGGCGATCGCCGCCGCGCGCAACGTGCCGCGGGCGCAGGTGGCGCTGGCGTGGGTGGCGCAAAAGCGCGGCGTGACCGCGCCGATCGTCGGCATTTCGAAGCCGCAGCAACTGGACGATGCGCTCGGCGCGCTCGCGCTGAAGCTGACCGACGACGAGATCGCCACGCTCGAACGCCCGTACGTGCCGCACGCGGCGGCCGGGTTCAACTGAGTTCGGCGGGAGAAACTGCGGGATGCCGCGGGATGCCGCGGCCGTCCGCGGCGCTCGGCATTCAGCGCGCGGTGGCGAGCATCGGGTAGGTGAACAGGCCGAAGTGGACGACGTTCAGCCCCGCATGCGCGAGCGCGGCGGCGAGCAGGCCGCCGCGCCGCCAGGCAAGCCCGTAGCCGACGCCGGCCACCGTGCCGAGCACGATCCATGGCCAGCCGCCGGCCGCGTGCGCGGCGCCGAACAGCACCGCGCCGGCCGCGAGCGCGACCCACGGGCCCCATGAGTAGGCGCGGAGCACGCGCGTCAGCCCGCCTTGCACGTAGCCGCGGAACAGCGCTTCCTCGGCGAGCGTCACCAGCAGCAGGTTGTTCACGAGCCACAGCCAGCCGGACGGCGGCCATTTGGGGGCCCAGCCGACCATCCCGAACGCGAGCGGGCCGGCCAGACACGCGGCAGCCGTTGCGACGGCCGCCACGACGCCGGTGCGCAGCGCGCGCGACAGCGCGACGTCCGGGGCAACCCACGGCAGCGCCCACAGCAGCCACAGGCCGACGAGCGGCTTGTCGAAATTCAGGTACATCGTGAACGGCACGGCGTCCGGCGTGAAGCGGATCGGCCCGATCACGCGCGGATTGTGGAAGCCCGGAATCAGGTGCAGGCTCAGCGCGATCGCGAGCGCGGCAAAGACGAGGTGCGCGACGATGCGCACCGCGAGCGGGCGCTCGGGCAACACGCCCCAGCCGGCCGCGATCAGCAGCGCGAACGGCGCCAGCGTGATCGGCGCCAACTGGCCGAACGCCAGGGCGCCCGCATAGCCGAGCGCGGCAAGGCCGATGCTCAGGCCGTGCAGCGGGCGATGCCACGCGAATGCGGCCGCCGCGAACAGGGCGATCCAGATCGTGGCGCACGGAAGGAGAGAAAGGGACATGACGGGAAACGGATCGGCGGACGAGACGCCGCGCATCATACAGCAGGCGCCGTGACACGCCGCTTGCCAGCGGGCCAGCCGCGTGTCAGCGGCCGGCGGTTTCGGTGACGCCGCTGCGGCCCGGGATGTCGACGCTGTTGCGCACGCGCATCCGCCGCCGGTACCAGAACGTCCACAGCAGCAGGCAGCCAAACACCGTGTAGCCCATGACCGGCGACACGACGAGCACGCGCTCGACCGGCCAGTTGACGACCATCCACCAGCGCAGCAGCATCTCGAGCGTCATGATGGCGCCCCACACGAACGTCATCAGCCGCAGCATCTGCCGCAGGCCCGGCTGCGCGTCCCAGACGGCTTCGAAGTGCGCGGCGCCGCCGTCCATCTCGCGGGCCACGGTGGCGCGGGCCAGATAGTAGATCAGCGGGCGTTCGCGGAACAGCGACAGCAGGAACACGACGCCGATCGTGCCCGATCCGATCGATTCGCGCATCAGCAGCGTGCGCGGGCTGCCGCCGAACGCCATCCCGACGATCGACAGCGTGATGCCGAGCAGCACGATGGCCGCCACCGCGTCGATGCGGCGCGACCGGATGAATTCGACGATCGACCAGATGATCGGCGGAACCGCCGACGCGTACAGCGCGCCGGTTTCGCCGAAATACGGATGCGCGAGCCGATAGGCCACCCAGGGCAGCACGAGGTTGACGAAGAGTTCGAGAATCAGTCCGGTTCGCGGTTTCACGGTGCGCCATTCCACGCAGGTCGGGGCGGACGCGCGAAAGGCGTGGTTCCCCGCGGTTGCCCCGAAAAGGGTTCGGTCCAGTATATCGAAGAATCGCGCGGGGTTGCGGTGTCGCCTGCCGCGACAGCGATCTGCCGTACTCGGGTGCAGGGCCGGGCAGATGGATCGGCGCACGCGACGGCAGGGCCGGGGCGCCCTGCGCGATCGCGTCGTCGCGTCGCGGCACGTCGTCGATCGGGATGCGTGTGCGGTACGCGAGCCTGCGCGGCGCGGCGTGAATCGATGCCGCGGCCGCGCGCGTGCGGTCAGGCGACGGCCGGCTGGACGATGATCTTCACGTTGCGGTCCTTGTGGTTGACCAGTTCCTCGAAGCCGCGCGTGACGATGTCGCCGAGCGCGATGCGCCCGGTGATCAGCGGCTGCACGTCGATGCGGCCGTCGGCGATGAAGCGGATCACGTCCGCGAACTCGCCGTTGTACGCAAGCGAGCCGATCACTTCCTTCTCGGTCGACACGATGTCGAAGAAGTTGAACGGCGCCGGTTCCTCGAAGATGCCGACCATCACCGACTTGCCGGCCTTGCGGATCACGTCGATCGCGAGCTTCGCGGTGGCCGTGTGCCCGATGCACTCGAACGACACGTCGGCGCCGTAGCCGCCCGTCAGTGCCTTGACTTCGGCGATCGCATCGGACGTCTTCGGATCGATGACGACGCTCGCGCCGACCTCCAGCGCCTTCTGCTTGCGCGCGGCCGACATCTCCAGCGCGATCACGCGCCCGGCGCCCGCGGCCTTCGCGCACATGATCGTGCACAGGCCGATCGTGCCCGCGCCGACCACGACGACGGTCTGCCCGACGATGTTGCCGGCCTTCTTCACCGCATGCAGCCCGACCGCGAGCGGTTCGATCAGCGCGCCGGCCTCGGTCGGGAAATCGTCGGGCAGCTTGTACAGCAGTTCGGCCGGCACGTTCACGTATTCGGCGAACGCGCCGTTGTTCATCAGCCCGGTGAACGCGAGGCTCTCGCAGATGTTGTACAGCCCGTGCCGGCAGTACCAGCAGGTGCCGCAATGCTGGCACGCGTCGGCCGTCACGCGGTCGCCGACCGCGAAGCCCGATACGCCCGCGCCGAGTTCGGCGATCTCGCCGCTGAATTCGTGGCCGAGGATGCACTGGCCTTTCAGGCCGGTCAGCGGATGCGGCGCGTCGACCGGGATGAACACGGGCCCGGCGACGTATTCGTGCAGGTCGGAGCCGCAGATGCCGCACCAGTGCACGCGAATCGTGACCCAGCCTGCGGGCGGGCGCTCCGGAACCGGAACCTGTTCGACGCGGATGTCGTGGCGGCCATGCCAGACGGCGGCCTTCATGCTGGGCGGGGTGATCGATGCCGGTGTACTCACGTTGCTGTCTCCGTCAGGTTGTCGTCGGGCGCGAGGCATGACTGCCGGTGCGCCCGTCGCGCGATTGCGCGATCGACCGGTATGCAGGAACGGGGCCAGCGTGAATCGTGGCGGTGCGGGGCGGTCGGCGGTGCGCGCGAAGTGCGCCGCACCATTTCGCTTTCTTCCGATCGGACAAGGCTCGGAAGGAATGGCGTGTCGAATTTGCTGCGATAGCGAAACAGCGCGTCGAGTGAGACGCCGGGACGTTCGTCTCACCGTGATGAGACGAATCGCGAGACGAACGGTGACGGCGGACGCGGTTCGGTCCGCGTTCAGGCAACCACTTCGTCCACGGCAACCGCGGCGAGCGGCGTGAATCCGGCGGCGCGGTACAGCGGCTGGCCGGCCTCGGTCGACATGAGCCACACGCGCTGCGCACCGCGGTGCCGTGCGTGCGCGACGATCGCGGCGAGTAGTTGCGTCGCAAGGCCGCGGCGCCGGTATGCGTCCGCCGTCCCGACGCGGTCGACGACGATATCGCGCGGCGACGCGAAGCCGTAGCGCGCGGTGGCCGCGATCTGCCCGTCGAGCCGGTGCGCGAACAGGAACGCGGCCGGATTCGGCTGGAACGGCGGGAAGGCGCTGGCGTTGAAGGCGGCGATCGCGTCCGGCGTGTCGCAGGCGAGTGCTTGCGCGAGCGCGTCGTCGCCGGACAGCACGCCGATATCGGCGGCCATGAAGTGTTCGTTGGTCAGCCGGCGCGTCCTGCCGTGCAGCGCGGGCGGCAGCGGCGCCGCGCCGTAGCGCGTGATCCACGCGCCGATGGCAAACGGGCCGGCGCCGGCTGCGGGCGCGCCTTCGATCATGAAATGCTCGAACGGCCGGCCCATCGCGCCGTCGAACTGCACGACCTGGCCGTCCGGGGCGTCGTGCAGCGTCGCGTCGCGCTGGTCGCGCGCGGCGCAGTACCCGGCGATGAAGGTGCGTACGGCCGCCTTGCGGCGGGGGAAGGCGGACCAGGCTTCGTTGAGCGGGAACAGCGTGGCCGGTGCGGGGGAGGCGGTCGGCATGCGTAGGTGTTCAGCGTTGTCGGGGGCGAAGCGGACAAGCTTAGCCCAGGACGCCGTCGCGCGTCGCGCCGGCCATTGTCGCCATCGCCGAAACGGATCGTTGCGCACGCCACCTCTTTACTTGAAGTTAACTTCAATTTGTATCATGTGCGCCAGTCCGATTGCGGCCGCGTGAGACATCCCGTTGCACGCGGCCGTATCAACGGAGGGGAAGATGACCGAATCGCCTGTCGCGGCCGACGCCGTCGCGCTGCCGTCGCGCGGCGGCGTTGTCGCGCATCCGCTCGTGACGATCGGCCGTGCGCCGATTCCGGCGCACGCGACGGCCGCGGCGTCGCCGTTGCGCCCGCAACTGTTCGTCACGGTACTGGAGGCGGGCGAAGACGCACTGCTGGTGCGATGGGTCGAGAGCGGCCGCTGTCATTACGGCGAGCAACGCTGGCGCCTGCGCGTCGCGTTGCAGCCCGGTCGCTGCGCGCTGTCGGGGCAGCCGATCGAGCCGGGCGAGCCGGTGTTCCGGCCGGTGCGGCGGCCCGTGCCGGCCAATGGCGACGAAATGATCCGCCCGGCAGCGGTGCCGGGTATGGACGGTGCGGCGTGCGACGGCACGCCGGCGGAGGTCGACGCACGCGATCCGGCCGATGTGCATGGCTGAACATCGGCCGTCAGGGAGCGACGTTACTGCTTCAGATCGTGCCGGTACTGGATGAAACCGGCGTTGTTCGCGAGCTTGTCGTACAGCGCGCGTGCGGTCGTGTTGGTCTCGTGCGTGAGCCAGTACACGCGGCTCGCACCGGCTTCGCGGGCCCGTTCGTACACGGCCTCGATCAGCGCGCCGCCCGCGCCTTGCCCGCGCGCATCGGGCGCCGTGTACAGATCCTGCAGGTAGCAGTACGGCCCTTCGGTCCAGCACGAGCGGTGGTAGATCGCATGCACGATCCCGACCAGCGCACCAGACGCGTCGAACGCACCGAGCACGAACATCGGCTCGGCCGGATCCATCAGGCGCGCCCAGGTCGTCGCGAACACCGCGTCGCTCAGCGCGGTGTCATAGAACGTCTGGTAACCCTGCCACAGCGGACGCCATGCGGCTTCGTCGGCGGCGACGAGCGGGCGCACCGTGACGCGCGTGGCGTCGTTCGCGCGGCCGGCGGCGTCGCGTGCGGCGGCTTGCGCGTGGCGGATCGTGGTGAGCGACTGGCGCTGGTTGCCTTCGGCGTCGAAGTTCTCCGGTGCGAGCCACGCGTCGAACGCGGCGCGGACATCCGGCCATTCGCCATCGATGATCGAGAACCACGCGGTGTCGCGATTGCGGCCACGGTAGACCATCGCCTGCCGGAACGTGCCTTCGTAGCGGAAGCCGAGCCGTGCAGCCGCCTTGCGCGACGGCGCGTTCCGGTCGTCGCACTTCCATTCGTAGCGCCGGTAGCCGAGCGTGTCGAACGCGTACTTCATCAGCAGGAACTGCGCTTCGGTCGAGACCGGCGTGCGCTTGAGCAGCGGCGAGAACGTGACGGAGCCGACCTCGATCACGCCGTTGGCCGGATCGATGCGCATCAGCGCGAGCGTGCCGACCGCGCGGCCCGTGGCGCGGTCGATCACCGTGTAATGCAGCGGATCGGTGCTCGCCTGCGCGCCGCGCGCGTAGTCGCGGTAGCTGGACGCGTCGGTGTACGGACCGTGCGCGAGATAGGTCCAGTCGCGGCCGTCGGCCGCCTGCGCGTAGGCGGCGTACAGATCGGCTGCGTGGCGCTCGGCGTCGAGCGGTTCGAGCCGGCAGTAGCGGCCTTCGAGCGCGATGCGCTCGGGGCGCGGACGCGCGGACCAGTCGGGAACGGGGTGGCCGATGGGCTGCTGGAAAGCGTTGGTGAGCGTGGGCAAGGTCGATCTCGCTTCGGTTGGCGGCCGGCGACATGCCGGCATGCAGACGATCGTAGTCCCGGCGAGGTACCATGAGAAGCGCCAGAGAGCGGCAAATTTATGGTGCCACGAGCTGGGGCCGTCAGCCGCATGCCGTGCCCCGTTCGCCGTCCGTCCCGTTCCGACTTTTTCACGCTGCGATGCTCCGATGACGACTGCCTTTCCTTCCGGCGACGCGCCGTTGCTGCCGCTCGATGCGCCGCTGGCGCGCACGCCCGGCGCGCCTTCCCTGCAGCGCCAGTTGCTGCGCCGCGTGCGCGACGCGATTCTCGGCGGCGCGATGCCGGCCGGCACGCGGTTGCCCGGCACGCGCGCGCTGGCCGACACGCTCGGCGTGTCGCGCAATACGACGGCCGCCGTGTACGAGCAGCTCGTCGCCGAAGGCTTCCTGCAGTCGGACCGTCGCGGCACGCGGGTCGTCGGGCTGTCGCGGCCGGCGCCGCCGCGCCGGCGTGCCGCGCCGCCGGTCGTCGCGCAGCGGCTCGGCCGGATTCGCCCGAGCCTCGTCGGCACCGGCGAATCGGAGGGCTTCCGGCCCGGCGTGCCCGCGCTGTCGCATTTCCCGGTGGACGCGTGGCGGCATGCGATCGACCGCGCGCTGCGCCGCGCCGGCCGCGACCTGCTGGCGTACGGCGATCCGCTCGGCGAGCCCGCGTTGCGCGAATCGATCGCGCGCCACCTGGCCGTCACGCGCGGCGTGCGCTGCGACCCGGAGCAGATCGTGATCACTGAAGGCGCACAGGGCGCGATCGCGCTGTGCGCGCAGTTGCTGACGAATCCGGGCGATACGGTGTGGGTCGAGGAGCCCGGCTATCGCGGCGCGCGCACCGCGATGCAGGCAGCCGACCTGGACGTCGTGCCGATGCCGGTCGACGCGGAAGGGCTGCGCGTGGAACCGGACGACTGGCGCGAGCGGCCGCCGCGCCTCGTCTATACGACGCCGTCGAACCAGTTCCCGACCGGCGCTGTGCTGTCGATCTCGCGCCGCCTCGCGCTGATCGATGCGGCGCGCCGCCATCGCGCGTGGATCATCGAGGACGACTACGACAGCGAGTTCCGTCACACCGGCGAGCCGATCGGCGCGATGCAGGGGCTCGCGCCCGATTCGCCGGTCGTCTATCTCGGCTCGTTCAGCAAGACGATGTTTCCGGCGCTGCGGATCGGCTTTCTCGTGCTGCCCGACGCGTTGCTGGCCGCCGTGCGGCCGGCGCTGCCGGAGATGCTGCGCGGCGGGACGCGCCACGTGCAGCTTGCGCTCGCCGATTTCATCGAGACGGGGGAGTACGGCCGGCATCTCGGGCGGATGCGCCGGCTGTATCGCGACCGGCGGCGTTTGCTGCTCGCCGCGCTCGACAGCAGCCTGAGCGTGCCGCACCAGGTCGAGGGCGGCCCCTGCGGGCTGCATCTCGCGCTGCGGTTGCCGGCGCGTTATCGCGATCGCGCGATCGTCGAAGCGGCGCGCGCGCATGGCATCGGGCCGTTTCCGCTGTCGGGTTTCGCGATCGATGCGGCGCGGGCCGGCAACGGGCTCGTGCTCGGTTTCGGCAATACGTCGGCCGACGCGTTCGAGCCGATGTTGCGGATGGTGTCGACGATCGCCGAGCGGGTGGGCGCGGGTGACGCGTGATGGTATGGTTTCGCGATTTCAACTTCCTGCTGCCCGATCATGATGACGCTGCGCCCATCCCTGCTGTTCGTTGCCGTTGCCTGCACGTCGCTGGCGGCCGTCGCCGCTCACGCCCAACCGACGCGCGACGGCTTCATCTGCGATACCGACAAGCATCACGTCGTGATCGACCACGCGGCGGATCGCGCATTGCGCTACCGCGCATGGAACAAGCCGCATTCGGTCGATCGGAAGCCGGACGTCGAAGTGCGCGGCGGCACGGAAACCACGGGTGGAACGGATCCGTGCGTGAGCACGGACTGGTCGTTCAAGCGCGGCAATATCGTGTACGAGGTATCGGACAGCGCCGCCTGCACGGACGGCAAACCGCCGCGCGGCGCTTACGGGACGGTCTCGGTGACAATCAACAAGGAATTCGCGGCGCGTTACTGGTGCGTCAAGTAACCGGTGCTTTAAAACACCGAAAGGCCGCGCTGGCCGAAAACCATTCAATATTTCAAAAGATCGGCCGATATCTCGATATTGACGTTTCCTGAGCGCGCAGTCTGAACCGAAAAGTTTGTGCTGTCGATCGTCAAGCATGGTCAATGTCGCTTGCCACGACTCATGCCATGGGCGACGATCCTTCTCCGTAACAAACGGTTACTTTTCCGCGATGACCGGATAGTGGAGGACGAAGGCCGGGCAGGTCGGGATGCGTCCGGTTGGCCGGGCGCTCCAACAAATAAAAATGCCGATCGGACGAGATCGGCCGCAGGCATCCGAGCGCACGATCACCGCGTATGCCGCCTGCGAAATCATACAGAACCAGATGAAATCCGATTCAAGCCGCTACTGCTTCCCGAATCTGCTGGAAGCATTTTTTATCGTCGTCGTGCTGAACCTGGTCGAGTATTTGATGAACTCGATTATCTGGTCGCTCGGCCGCAGCGCAGGGCTTCAGACGATGGCAATCGTCAGCATCGGGCGGGTGCTCGCGAATGGGCTCGTATTTACGGTGCTGCTTCATCACGGCAAATTGACCTACCGTAGCCTGCTGCACGACAGCGTCGATTCCTGGCGAACGACGATCGCGCGATTTCTCGTACCTGTTTTGCTGATCACACCGGCACTGCTCGTGGCGATGAGCGTGCTGGAAGTCGGCGTCGGGCAGTTTTTCCCGTCGAGCGGAAGCCGGGATGAAGCCCGCGAGGTTTATGTGAATGGCGGGCTCGGCCTGATCGTGTTGACCTGCGTGATCGCGCCGGTACTCGAAGAGATGCTGTTTCGCGGCGTGCTGCTGCGCAGCTTCTTGCGACAGTACCCGGAGGGAACGGCGATCGCCCATTCGGCCGCCGTGTTCGGTCTCGCGCATTTGAATGTGTATCAGTTCGCGCTCGCATTCGGACTCGGTTTGCTGATCGGGAAGCTGTATGCGGCCACCCGATCGCTGCTGCCGGGGATGTTGATTCATGCCTGCTACAACACGGCCGTGGTGATCGTCGCACTGAAATCGCCGTTCGTCCTCACCCAGGAGAGCCTGCTCGAGATCTGGCCGACTTCCTGGTGGTTCGGCGCGCTCGCATTGGGTGGCGTCGGCGCATGGCGGCTGGTCAGGTCGGTGGATGCGTTGCGCATGGCGCCGGCGAGTACGGCAAACGACAACGGCGCGAACTGAGCGCGCGCGGTGATGGGTTTCCACAACGAGAAAACGAGACGAAGCATGCGGGGCAAGCAGGTGTGTCTGGTGCGGCTGACGATTGGCCGCAGACCGCGACGATGACGCTGGCACGCGCGCCGATGCGTGGTGGATGTTCGGATTGACGAACCGCGCGCTTTGTTCGACACGAACGCTGTCGCGGTTCCGCCGCCGCGGCGCCTCCCGGCATACGGGTTTCGATTCGTATGTGCCACCCGGCGCGTGGGCTATAAATGGTTGGATGGACCGGTGCTGGTCGGGCGCCTGCGCGGCTCGCGCAGGGTGGCGTCGCGGCTGCCGGGGGAGGTGGCGCCGTGGTTTGCCTGACGCTTGCTCGCGCCGTGCTTCGCACCGCGTTGATCGGGGGCGTGTTTGCCGGATGTTTGCCGCCGCCCGCCGCCGTTGCCGGCACCCTCGCGCCGCACGCCGCACCGCCGGCGATGAAGGCGCGGCCGTCCGCCGTGCCTTACGCGATGCCGGTCGATTTCCCGGCCATCGTCGAGCGTTACGGCCCCGCGGTCGTGACGATCACGACCGCGCTCGAACAGCAGACCGGCGGGCCGTCCTTCGCGATCCTCGATACCGACGATCCGCTCGCCGCGTTCTTCCGGCGCGGCGCGCCGGCGCCCGCGCAGGGTGCGCAGGCGCCGACGCCCGACCCGGTGCTGCGCGCGGTGTCGGGCAGTGGCTCGGGCTTCATCGTCAGTGCCGACGGCCTGATCCTCACGTCCGCGCACGTGGTCGACGAGGCGACCGACGTGACGGTGCGGCTCACCGACCGCCGCGAATTCAAGGCAACGGTGCTGGCCGTCGATCCGCAAAGCGATGTCGCCGTGTTGCGTGTCAATGCAACGAAGCTGCCGTTCGTGCGCGTTGGCGATTCGGCGAAGGTGCGTGCGGGCGAACCGGTGATGACGATCGGCGCGCCGGACGGGGCGGGCAACACGGTCACGGCCGGGATCGTCAGCGCGACGTCGCACCAGTTGCCGGACGGCAGCGCGTTTCCGTTCTTCGAAACCGACATCGCGCCGAATCCCGACAACTCGGGCGGCCCCGTGTTCAATCGCGCGGGCGACGTGATCGGCATCGCGGTGCAGGTCTATACGGGCGCGGACCGCTACGCGAGCATGACGTTCGCGATCCCGATCGCCTTCGCGGCAAAGGTGCGCACGCAGCTACAAACGCAGATGCAGGCGCAGCAGGCGCCCGCGCCGGGCGCGTCTTCCGCCAATGTGCTCGGCGTCGACGTGCAGGACGTCGGCGTCGGGCTGGCCGCGGCGTTCGGGCTGCCGCGTCCGGCAGGCGCGCTCGTCAACGGCGTCGCGCCCGGCTCGCCGGCCGCCGCGGCCGGCCTGAAGCCCGGCGACGTGATCGTGAAGATCGGCGACAAGGCGATCGGTCGCTCGGCCGAACTGGACGACCTGGCGGCCGCACTGCCGCCCGGCGGGAAGACGCCGTTGCGCGTGATTCGCAACCGCGCGCCGGTGAAGCTGACGATCACGGGCGCCGACGACGCGGGCGGCAGCGCGGCCGCGACGGTCGGCATGGCCGCGCCGAAGGCCGCCGCGCGGCCGGGGCCGGGTGCCGGCGACGCAAATGGCAGCGGCGACCACGGTGATCGCCTCGGGCTGACGATGCACGCGTTGAGCGACGACGAGCGCCGGTCGACGGGGCTCGCGGTCGGGATGATGGTGGACGCCGTGCACGGCCCGGCCGCGCGCGCAGGCATCCAGCCGGGCGACGTCGTGCTGGAACTCAACGACACGCTGCTCGAGACACCGGACGACGTGCCGATGCTCGAAGCGAGCGGCGGCAGCGTGATCGCGGTGCTGATCCAGCGCAACAACGCGCGGAAGTTCGTGTCGGTGCGGGCGCGTTAGGGCGTTGACGCGGCGGCTAGCGTCCGCCTAACATCGTCCGGTACCGCTGGCGGTTCGCCACGCATTCAGGAGCCATTCGGCATGAAAACGGCTTGCTTCAACGTAGTAGTCCACAGGCGCAGGGTCCGGTAGCGGCACCGCGCCGGCACCCATGCGCCCCCGATTCGTTCGGGGGCTTTTTTTTGTGTTGCGCACGGCCGTGCGGCCGGTGCGCGGGAGGGCATCCGCTTGTCATCGAACCTGTCGACCGCTTCCGACCCGGCGTCGCTGCGACACGCCACGTTGGTCCTGCTGTGCGCGTTGTCGGTCCTGCCGTTGAGCCTGTTCCTGCCTTCGCTGCCGGCGATCGTGCGCGACCTGCACACCGACTATGCGCTCGTCGCGCTGTCGCTCGGTGGGTATGCGGCGGTGGCGGCGTCGCTCGAATGCCTGACGGGGCCGCTGTCCGACCGGTTCGGGCGGCGGCCGATCGTGCTGACGAGCGTCGCGATATTCGCGCTCGGTTCGCTCGGTTGCGCGATGGCGACCGATATCCGCGTGTTTCTCGGCTGCCGGCTGATGCAGGCGGCGATCACGTCGGTCTATCCGGTGTCGATGGCGGCGATCCGCGATACCGGCGGCGGCGCGCGTGCGGCGAGCCGGATCGGCTATGCGGCGATGGCCGCCGCATTCGCGCCGATGCTCGGCCCGACGCTTGGCGGCACGCTCGACCAGACGGTTGGCTGGCGAGCGAGCTTCTGGTTGCTGGGCGCGGTCGGCATCGCGCTGTTCGCCTGGTGCGCGCTCGATCTCGTCGAAACCCATACGCGCCGGCCGTCGAGCTTCGGGCAGCAGCTTCGCGCGTACCCGGCGCTGCTGCGTGCGCGCCGTTTCTGGGCCTATGCGTCGTGCATGGCGTTTTCGACGGGTGCGTTCTATGCATTCCTGGCCGGTGCGCCGCTCGCCGCGAAAACGTTGTTCGGCATCGCGCCGGCGGAGCTCGGCTTCTACATGGGGACGATCACGGCCGGTTTCGTGGGCGGCAGCTTGCTGGCCGCGCGGGTCGCGCGCCGCCATGCACTGGCCACGACGATCCTGTGCGGGCGGGTCGTCGCGTGTGCGGGCCCGCTGATCGGGCTTGCGCTGATCTTCGGCGGCGCGACGCACGCGCTCGCGTGGTTCGGGCCGTGCGTGCTGGTCGGCATCGGCAACGGGCTGAGCAATCCCGGCGCCCATGCGGGCGCGGTGTCGGTACGCCCGGAACTGGCGGGCAGCGCGTCGGGGTTGGCCGGCGCGATGACGATCGGCGGCGGCGCCGCGCTGTCGTCGCTGACGGGCGCGCTGCTGACACCCCGCAACGCGGGCTACCTGCCGCTCGCGATGATGCTGCTGTCGGCGGCGATCGCGCTGGCGGCCGCCATGTGCGTGCGGGCGTTCGACGGGCAGGACGCCGGGCGGTGAGCACGGGTGCGCCCCGGTACCGGCGCGCGGCCGAATGACGGACAATCCGCCGCATGGCGGGAGACGGCGCACGATCCGCGCGCCGCGTGCCCCGGCGAGCGCGAAGGGCGACGGGACGAGGATGCGATGAGCGACTTTTCTGATTTCCAGCGGGACATTGCCGATGCCGCGAGGGCGACCTTCAGGGCGCTGCGGGCGTTGCACCCGGACGAGCATTTCTACGCGTTTGCGCTGTATACCGACAGCGGCGCGATGACGGTGGTGCCGGCCGCCAATTCGGTCGAAGGGCTGCGCCGGATGCGCGCGCAACAGGCGGTTGCGGACGACGATCCGTGGTTCGTGTGGGGCGTTGCCGAGTGGGCGTACGCGGCGGCCGAGGCGTCGCCGTTCAACGCGATCTGCGGCAGGCTGGCCGACGAAGTGCTGAGCCCGCAGTTCGTCCGGTCGCGCTTCACGGAATTTTCCCGGCAACTGCACACCGACATGATCGAGGCATTGCGGCTGCTCGATCGCGACGGCGTGTTCGGCACGGGTGACGACAGGGCGGCCATCACGTTGTTCGTGTCGATCAGCGACGACGACGCGGCCGAGGCGCTGGAAAACGCGTCGGCGAAAGCGCTGAATCCGCCGGCCGTCGCCGACGCCTTCCTGCGCCGCTACGACTGACCGGTATCGGGATCCCGCCCGGCGGCCCGGGCACACGGCCGCCGCGCGTGCCGCGTTACGGCTTCGCGCCGACCACGAATTCGAACGTCGCGATGCCGTCGACACCGCCCGTCACGCGGTCGCCCGGCTGCAGCGCGCCGACGCCGGCCGGCGTGCCGGTGAAGATCAGGTCGCCGGCCTTCAGCTCGACCGAGCGCGACACGTACGCGATGACGTCGGGCACCGCCCAGATCATGTCGGCGAGATCGCCTTGCTGGCGTGTGTCGCCGTTGACCGCGAGCCAGATGCGGCCGGTCGCCGGGTGGCCGGTGGCCGTCGCCGCGCGCAGCGCGGTCACGGGGCCCGACGCGTCGAAACCCTTCGCCCAGTCCCACGGCCGGCTCAGCTTCTTCGCTTCGGCCTGCAGGTCGCGGCGCGTGAGGTCGACGCCGACGCCGTAGCCCCACACGTGCGACAGCGCGTCGGCCGGGTCGATCGACCGGCCGTCCTTGCCGATCGCGACGACCAGCTCGATTTCGTGGTGGAGATCGTTCGTCAGCGGCGGATAGGCGACCGTGCCGCTGGCCGGGACGATCGCGTCGGCCGGCTTCGTGAAGAAGAACGGCGGTTCGCGGTCGGGGTCGGCGCCCATTTCGCGGGCGTGGTCGGCGTAGTTGCGGCCGACGCAGAATACGCGGCGCACCGGAAAGCGCGCGGACGACTGTTCGACTTCGACGGAAGGACGCTCGGCGGCGTCGATGACATAGGCGGACATCGGATTGGCCTCGTTCGGTAGGAAGACGGATGGCCGGCGCATCGGCCGGCATGCGTGCAACGATACCCGACGCGCATGCGCCCGGATGCGACGCAACTGCGTTTTACCGGGACAAAACTACGCGTCGGCGGCCGGCGGCGCGTCGTCGGCGGCGGGCAGCGCGGCGTTCGCGTCGCGGTACGCCTTCGGCGACACGCCGACCCGCGCGCGGAAGCGCCGCGCGAAATACCCTTCGTCGCGGAAGCCGACCGAGCGTGCGATGTCCGCGATGCGCCGGCTGGTATGGGCCAGCAGCGATTGCGCGAGCGCGATCCGGCGCTCGGTCACGAGATCGGTGAAGGTGCTGCCGGTTTCCTTGCGCACCAGGTGCGCGAGGTAGTTCGGCGAGAGAAACGCGGCTTCGGCGGTCGCGGCGAGCGTCAGGTCCTCGCGGGTGAGGTTCGCGCGTACGTGACGCAGGACGCGGGCCAGCGCGTCGCGCCGGCCGGCGCGCTGGGCGCCGCGCTGCGCGAGCTTGTCGAGCGCGCCCGCGTACTGCGTGCAGACGAGCCCGATCAGTTGCAGCAGATAGCCGCGCAGCAGCGTGGTGGAGCCGAACGTGCGCACGCGATCGGCATCGAGCATGCACAGCGCGAGGCGGCGCGCTTCGTCGTACGTATCGCCGGTCAGGATGAAATCGAGGTGCTCCTGGAAGCGGAACGGCGTCAGCTCGGGGAAGCGGTGCGCGGGCACGTCCTCGAGATCGAGCGGATCGACGTCGAGATCGGCGCGCAGGAACGCCTGGCTGAAATTGATCACGATGAAGTGCGCGCCTTCCGGATGCGGGATCAGGTGCTCGCGGTGCGGCAGCACGAACGCGAGCGCGCCGCGCGGAAACGGCCGGGTGACGCCGCCGATGCGCTGCTCGGTGTCGCCGCCGAGGTTGAACTGGATCTGGAAATACGCGTGCCGGTGCGGCTCGGTGATCGCCTGGCGCGACGCCTGGTCGCGGATGTAGAAATCGAGCCGGTCGCTGCGTTCGGGCATCCCGTACAGGCGCGGCGGGGCGGTGGAGGGCATGAAGGATTGTGCTGTTCGTGACGCGGTTGAGCCGCGATGGTACAGCGAACCGGGCGCGACGGCGACGGATGCGCTCGCGCGGTCAGCCCGCCGTGAGCGGCGCGACTCGACGCCGCAGCTCGGGCACGACCTCGGCGTCGAACCACGGATGGTGCTTGAACCATGCCTGGTTGCGCGGCGACGGATGCGGCAGCGGCAGGATCGCGGGGCCGTAGTCGCGCCAGGCGTGCACGGTATCGGTCAGCGTCGCCTTGCGCGTGTCGCGCAGGAAATGCCGCTGCGCGTACTGGCCGATCAGCAGCGTGAGCCGGATCGACGGCAGTTCGGCCAGCAGCCGGTCGATCCACAGTGGCGCGCATTCGGGGCGCGGCGGGTTGTCGCCGCTCGCGCCGCGGCCCGGGTAGCAGAAGCCCATCGGCACGATCGCGAAGCGCGTGTCGTCGTAGAAGGTCTCGGCGTCGACGCCGAGCCAGTCGCGCAGCCGCTTGCCGCTCGCGTCGTCCCACGGGATGCCGCTTGCATGGACGCGCGCGCCCGGCGCCTGCCCGACGATCAGGATGCGTGCGTCGCGATGCGCGCGCACGACCGGGCGCGGGCCGAGCGGCAGGTCGGCTTCGCAGGCACGGCACGCGCGGATTTCGGTGAGCAGCACGTCGAGCGGCGCGCGCGTTCGTTTCGGCATCGATTCGGAGCGGGGGCGGAGTGGCAAGGCGGTGTCGTACGCGCGGCATGGGCGGCACAGGCGGGCAGCGGCCGGGCGCCCGGCTCGGCGTGGCGCGGGCGCGCGCCGGCTGCACTGCGCGGTGCGTCGCTACACGCCCTACACCCGCGACGGGCCCGCTGCGCCGCCTTCGGCGACCGCAGCATCATACAACGCGGTCTGCGCGATCGCCGCGGCGATGCCCGCGTCGTCGTGCGAGCCGTCGAGCATGCCCCAGCGCCGGTATTGCGACAGGAACCACCGGCCCTCGCGCGGATCGGGCCGGTTCACCGTGCCGCCGTCGTGGAAGCGGATCGGCAGCGGCGGCGTCGCGAACGGCCCCGCGCCGTAGTCGCCGAGCAGGCGCGGCGCGATCAGGCGGGCCGGCACGCCGAGCGCGTCGGGCGACGCGAGCCAGTCGGCCGCCTCGCGGCGGTGGGCGGCGCTGTCGAGCCACGCGCACGCATCGACGAGCGTACGGACCAGCGCGCGTGCGGTGGCCGGATACAGCGCGACGAAATCGCGCCGGGTCGCGAGCACCTTCTCCGGATGATCGGGCCAGATCTCGCTCGTGACGGCGACGGTGCGGCCCGCGCCGCATGCTTCGGCCACCGCGTGCCACGGCTCGCCCGCGCAGAAGCCGTCGAGCTCGCCGCCCGCGAGCGCCGCGACCATCTCGGGCGGCGGAATCACGACGCTGCGCACGTCGCGCAGCGGATCGATGCCGTGGGATGCGAGCCACGCGTTCAGCCACATCGCATGCGTGCCGGTCGGGAAGGTCTGCGCGAGCAGCGGCTTGCGGCCAAGCGTCGCGAACGCGGCGCGCACGCTGGCGGTTTCGCGGTAAGCGTCGGCGAGGCCGCGCGACAGCGTGATCGCCTGGCCGTTGCGGTTCAGCACCATCAGCGCGGCCATGTCGGCCTGCGGGCCGCCGATGCCGAGCTGCAGCCCGCAGACCAGCCCGTACAGCGCATGCGCGGCGTCGAGCTCGCCGCTGAGCAGCTTGTCGCGCACGGCCGCCCACGAGGGCTGGCGGCTCAGTTCGAGCGTGAGGCCATGACGCGCGCCGAGGTTCAGGCGCTGCGCGACGATCAGCGGGGCCGCGTCGCTGAGCGCGACGAACCCGAGGCGAAGATGCGCGCGTTCCGGCGCGGCGGGAGGAGAGATATTCATGGGACTCATGACGGGGGTGACGCGTCGAGCAATTGTCGCGCGACGTCGACGATGCGCAGGCCCTGATCCATCGCGCGCTTGCGCAGCGCCGCATACGCATCGTGTTCGGACAGCTTGCGCTGGTCCATCAGCACGCGTTTCGCGCGGTCGATCAGCTTGCGTTCCTCGAGTTCGCGCTCGACGTCGGCCAGCCGGCGGCGCAGCGCATCGTCGTGCGAAAAGCGCGCGAGCGCGACTTCGAGAATCGGCGCGAGGCGCTCGGCCGACAACCCTTCGACGAGATACGCACTGACGCCCGCGCCGACCGCCGCGCGGATCAGTTCCTGATCGGCGTCGTGGCTGAACATCAGCACGGGGCGCGGTGCAGTCGCATGCATGACCGCGAGCTGTTCGAGCGTGTCGCGCGACGGCGAATCGGTATCGATGATCACGACGTCGGGACGTTGCTCCTCGACGGCCGCCGGCAGGCGCGCGGGCGTCGCGACGTCGTTCAGCATCTCGTAGCCGAGGCGCGCGAGCGCGTCGCCGAGTTCGCCGATCGGCTTGTCGGTGTCGGTGACGAGCAGCACGCGCAGGCGGGCAGGCAGGGCTGACGAACTCATGAGGCGGGTAGCAGGGGCAGTGACGCGTCGGTGCAACGGGCGAACGATGCACGCAGGCTGCACGCGCGGCCGGGGCGGAAGGAAACGGGGAGCGGCCGAAGCCGCGCGATGCCGTGCATGTCAGGCGGCCCGCGCAAGGGCCGCGCCGGCTGCCGCGTCCGCACCTTGCGCGGCCGCTTCGCCGATCGCGCCGCCGACGAGGATCACGGCCGGGCTGCCGAGCCGCACGGCTTCGATGCCGCGCGCGAGCGTGCCGAGCGTGCCGGTCCAGCGGCGCTCGTCGGGCGTGCCGGCCCATTGCACGGCCGCCGCCGGCGTCGACGCGGGGAGCGCGGCGAGCAGGCCCGCCGCGATGCTGTCGACGCGGCTCATCCCCATGTAGATCGCGAGCGTGGTGCCGGTCGCCGCGAGCCGTGCCCAGTCGGGTTCGCCGTGGTCCTGGCGGTGCGCGGTGACGAACGTGACGCCCTGGCAGTGCTCGCGGTGCGTGAGCGAGATGCCGAGGCTCGCGGCGGCGGCGAATCCCGACGAGATGCCATTGACGATCTCGACCGGAATCGCGGCCGCGCGCAGCGTCGCGAGTTCTTCGCCGGCGCGCCCGAACAGCAGCGCGTCGCCGCCTTTCACGCGCACCACGTGCGCGCCGCGCAGCGCGTAGCGGCGCATCAGTTTCTCGATGAACGCCTGCGGCGTGGAGCGGCAGCCGCCGCGCTTGCCGACGCGGATCACGCGCGCCTGCGGCGCGAGTTCGACGATGCCGGGCGCGACGAGATCGTCGAGCAGCAGCACGTCGGCGGCGGCCAGCGCCTTTACCGCCTTCAGCGTGAGGAGATCGGGGTCGCCGGGGCCGGCACCCAGCAGCGTGACTTTGCCTGTCGTCATTGTCGTGTTCCTGTGCCGCATCGCATCGCTGCGGCGGTCTGATGTCGCGTTGTTGCGCGGCGGCGGCGGGCGGTCGAAACGCACCGGCATCCGGCCGTGCCGTGCACGGGAGGACGCCGTTGTCCTGAAGGACCCGCCGTGAAGGGCGGGCAGGTTTTTGCGGGGACTGCCCACCGGCGCCGTTGCCGGTGATGCATGGCGTTCAGCAATATCCGGGCCAACCGGCGCGACGCGCGGCCATCGCGTGCCGCGGCGCACCGCGCGGTGGCCGCACGCGTGCATGCGCTTGCCGCGCACGGGCCGCCGTCATGCCGCATCGGCGTGCATCGTGCGCGGCCCGCGCGCACCGCGATGTCGCACGATGGCAGTGCTGCAGCGCACCACATCTGTGCCTCGCTGCATCACGACGCGTCGCGCGCGATGCGTCGGTTCGCGTCGCGCGCTGTCCGGCAAGCCTTGTGCGACAGGGCTCTGGGCCCGATTCGCGCCGATATGGCACGGCGTTTGCGTTAGCTGGCTCGGGCGGATCAACGGCGATTCGCCCTGCAGTACCGATCAACAGAAGCGCCCGGCAACGGGCTTCATGGGCAACGGCGTCCTACGCATCAGGTCTCGACGAGACCGGGTGCGCAGGACGCCGTTTTTCGTTTGGGCGGACGACATGACCGACAAAGCAACCCGTATCGATCTCTTCAGCCTCCGCACCGCGCCGATGCGCGCGTTCCATCTGACGTGGATGGCGTTCTTCGTATGCTTCTTCGCGTGGTTCGCGTGCGCGCCACTGATGCCGCTGATCGCGCGCGAATTCCATCTCACCGCGGCGCAAGTCGCGAACATCAACATCGCCGCGGTGGCCGCGACGATCGCCGTGCGGCTGCTGGTGGGCCCGCTGTGCGACCGCTTCGGCCCGCGCCGCGTGTATGCCGGGCTGCTGCTGCTCGGTGCGATCCCCGTGTTCGCCGTGTCGTTCACGCACGATTACTTGTGGTTCCTGATCTGCCGGCTCGGCATCGGCGCGATCGGCGCGGGCTTCGTGATCACGCAGTACCACACGTCGGTGATGTTCGCGCCGAACGTGGTCGGCACCGCGAACGCGACGACCGCCGGCTGGGGCAATGCCGGCGCGGGCGCGACGCAGGCGCTGATGCCGCTGCTCGTCGCCGCCGGCCTGATGCTCGGCTTCGGCGAGGATTCGTCGTGGCGCATCGCGCTGGTCGTGCCGGGCGTGGCGATGCTCGTGATGGCGTGGGCGTACTGGCGCTTCACGCAGGACTGCCCGCAAGGCGATTTCGTCGCGCTGCGCAAGCAGGGCGTGACGGTCGACAGCGGCAAGAAGGGCGGCTGGGCGAGCTTCTTCGCGGCCTGCGGCAACTATCGCGTGTGGATGCTGTTCGTCACGTACGGCGCGTGCTTCGGCGTCGAGGTGTTCATCCACAACATCGCCGCGCTGTACTACGTCGATCACTTCAAGCTGTCGCTGAAGGATGCCGGTTTCGCGGTCGGGATGTTCGGGCTGCTCGCGCTGTTCGCCCGCGCGCTCGGCGGCTGGCTGTCCGACAAGATCGCCGCACGCCGCAGCCTCGACGTGCGCGCGGCGCTGCTGTGCGCGCTGATCATCGGCGAAGGGCTCGGGCTGATCTGGTTCTCGCATGCGCAAGGCATCGGCATCGCCCTCGTCGCGATGCTGACCTTCGGCCTCTTCACGCACATGGCGTGCGGCGCGACCTACGCGCTCGTGCCGTTCATCGACCGCAAGGCGCTCGGCGGCGTCGCGGGGATCGTCGGCGCGGGCGGCAACGTCGGCGCGGTCGCCGCGGCGTTCCTGCTGAAGGGTGTCGGCGACGTGCAGCACACGCTGAGCCTGCTCGGCCTTGCCGTGACCGCGACCGCATTGTGCGCGATGGCCGTGCGCTTCAGCGAAGAACACAAGGCGCGCGAAGCCGAGCTGCGTGATCGCGCGCTGGCCGCCGCCAGCGCCGCGAACTGATCGATCGAAGGAACCGTCATCATGAAACTCATCGTCATCGGCCACGGCATGGTCGGCCACAAGCTCCTCGAATGCGTCGCGGCGCAAGCCGGCGCGGCGAGCGCGCTGCAGGTCACGGTGCTCGGCGAGGAGCCGCGTCCGGCGTACGACCGAGTGCACCTGTCGGAATTCTTCGCGGGCAAGTCGGCGGACGACCTGTCGCTCGTCGAACCCGGCTTCTTCGAGCGCCATCCGCAATTCGACCTGCGCCTGAATGCTCAGGTCGCATCGATCGACCGCGCCGCGCATACGGTCACGCTCGCCTCGGGCGAAACGCTCGCGTACGACAAGCTGGTGCTCGCCACCGGCTCGCGTCCGTTCGTGCCGCCGGTGCCGGGCCGCGATCGCGCGGGCTGCTTCGTGTACCGGACGATCGAGGATCTCGAAGCGATGCAGGCGTGTGGTGCGAACGCGAAGCGCGGCGTCGTGATCGGTGGCGGGCTGCTCGGCCTCGAATGCGCGAAGGCGCTACGCGACATGGGGCTCGACACGCACGTCGTCGAATTCGCGCCGCGCCTGATGGCCGTGCAGGTCGACGACGGCGGCGGCCGGATGCTGCGCGCGAAGATCGAGGCGCTCGGCGTGACCGTGCATACCGGCAAGAACACGCTCGAGATCGTCGACGGCGACGAAGGCGCGCACCGGATGGCGTTCGCCGACGGCACGCATCTCGACACCGACATGATCGTGTTCTCGGCCGGCATTCGGCCTCGGGACGAACTGGCCCGCGCGTGCGGGCTCGACATCGGCCCGCGCGGCGGCGTCGCGATCGACGACGCATGCCGCACGAGCGACGCCGACATCTATGCGATCGGCGAATGCGCGGCCTGGAACGGC
>Ga0209370_1000756_pt1 | contig 36078 bp, 23 predicted proteins | sample AgamicAtPrz_FD_187164 | JGI IMG/M metagenome (GOLD analysis project Ga0209370, IMG submission 187164) | Agave microbial communities from Guanajuato, Mexico - At.P.rz (SPAdes) (version 2) | ecosystem: Host-associated > Plants > Phyllosphere > Phylloplane/Leaf | place: Guanajuato, Mexico...
TCAGCGCCATACGCCGTCAGAGACGCGAACATCAGAGCGGCGGCAATCAGGTTCTGCTTCATGCCAACTCCTTACGTGACAACGATGCGGAAAAGAGACCAGCGTCGCTGGGAAACTGGCCCCCCCCACACCTGACTAATGACTGCTCCCGGTCGCGCTCGAGTCGCCCTGGCTTCCGCCCGATGCGGACGGCGAACCGGCTGGACCGGTACTCCACACGGTCGACGAGTTGTAGTGATTCGAGCCCGTGATCGCGCCCGACCCGCCACCGCCCGTCCACCCCACGGCACCCGCGTTGGCATTGCCGTGGTCGTTCGCGCCCGTGGCCGTGTAGTGGTTCGCGCCGAGTACGATCGTGGCGGTCACCCCTCCCGAAAGCGCATTCGCGTTCTCGTTCGTGCTGCCGTTTCCAGCGAACGAGCCCGCGGCACCGATACCGCCGCCTGCCGCGAACGCGCCCCCGTTCGTGCCCCAACCGCTGGCCGTCGAAGTCGAGTTGTGATACGCGGACGCCGTGCCGGCGGAGCCGGCGGGTGTCACGGTACTGCCCGCATTCGCGCCGGCCGTCGAAGTCGAATTGCTGGTATAGCTGCCGGAACCGACCAGCACCGAACCGGAAACACCCGCCGCGACGGATTGCGTCTGGTTGGTCGTGGACGATCCGGCCGCCAAAGCAGCGGACGAAATGACGGTGAGCGCTGTCGCTAATATGACTTTGGCTTTCATAGCAATTCCTTGCTGTGAGGAAGTTCGACGGTGGCGGAGCCGGGCCTGCCCTCGCGGGGCAAGACCCGGCATCCGACCCGCCAGCCAATGACGAACGCTATGCGTCGCGGCTTAGTGGTGATACGTCCAGCCGGTCGAGCCCGCGTTCGCGCCGCTGCTGCCGCCCGCTTGTGCGCCGCCGAAGCCGAAGCCGCCGACCGTCGACGTTTGCGTGTGGTTCGTGTACGAGATCGAACCGCTGCTGCCGCCACCGGCCGCTGCGCCGGCTGCGCCGAGCGCCGAGCCCGAATCGGTCGCGGAGAAGTGGCCGAACCCGGCAACCCCGGCCATCGTCTGGCCACCGCTCGACGAAGTGCTGCTCGACACCGTGCCGCTGCCGGCAAACGCTGCACCCGAAACCGCCAGAACTGCTGCTGCAATCAGAAGCTTCTTCATGGTGGACTCCTAACGGCGTGGAGAGAATGAGCACGGAAGATCGCACGCCATCGACCTTCCAGCCGCGAGCAATCCTTAAAAGTAAGGATTACTATAAAATTGATAAATCAGTACTTTATCGAAAGTCGGCGCTTTATTTTTACAGCCGAATTCTAGTTTTATGTTTTTAAGTTGGCCAAAGTTTATTGGTAGGTGTTTTCTATTATTTTTACGATCATTGAGATGACCAAAAAACACCCTTGATTCAATTAACCAAAATGACGCGCACATCTTTCCGGCTCGCGATTTTCAATTCCAAGTCGAAAACAAATGCCGGCACTGGCGCCCGTTTCCGGAATTGAAAATATGCGATTATATTGACTACCGCAAAATACAGCGCCCGCTCGACAGGCACCCTTCATCCGGGCGATAACGGGCCGGCATTGCAGCCAGACGACATGTCTGCTCCCTGAGCTGACGAAGAAAGGCCTTCCGGATAACCGGCCGACGCGCGTTCGATCTAGTCCGGCCGGCACCGGGGCTGGCCCGGCGCGATCGAAACGGCGCTGCACGGTTGAAGAGGAATCGGCGCCACGCTGTCCGGCACGAACAGCAGGCCGCATCCGGGAATGCTGAATGAAGTGGAGCGCCGCTGTCGGCGGGTGGCCGCGCGAAGCGACGAGCGCGCCACCACGCGGCGCGCGCGGAGGGCGGCAAACAGGCAACGCGCTACCGACGACGCTGGCACGGCGTCGCAAGCGCTACCCCGATCGTTCCCACTACCCCTTTGGTGCGCAAGAAATGCGCGGATCATGCCACTGCTTATAGTGTTCATCGCCGTTTCCCCGACAGGCATGTGACGAACTGGCCGCCCCCACATCGTTGTTGCATCGTGTCGACCGCTCGCCGGTGCGTCCTATATCGCAAACCCCATGCCATGCGATATTCCACCGAGCATTGCATGCGGTGTGCGGCCGCCAGGCCTGATCATTTCTCCAGAAACGGCGTTTTTTCGTTTCATGAATGTATCGCGATAATGAGGCGCCCCCTACAGCGATCATTGAAGATCGTGACGCAATATCGTGATTTGATGGAAGAATCCGGCTCGCTGGGCATTGGCGGACACCCGTGTGAACGGGTGTTTCAATCTTGAGAGGCGAATCTCGACTCACCGCTCGGGGTTCGTGCGTTTCCACTGACAAACCGCGTGTTGCGGCATGCCAGCAGCCGTCCATTACCCCGACGAACCAGGGCCGGTCGCTCGATGCTTCACGCCGAACGGCCGCCGATACGGCCGGAACACGGGTTCACCGAGAAATGCAAAAGGAATTTGATTCATCCGTGAAAATACCCGCACGATCACGCGGCGAAAAATCGTGCCATCCGGCGTGTTGCAGTCGCAATAACCGAACGAATGAAAACGTCCAGTTCCGACACAAACGGGCGCCTTCATTTTTCCCCGTTCGATTCACCTTCGCGCACGAAGCGACGACGATCGATTCATCGAACAGACATCTTCATTCGGTTATCCGTTTGATTCTCATCACTGAAACATTTCGATTCAAGACGGCTTTCACGTCTTCAATCTCGTGAAAGCCTGATTCATCGCGCGTTTCGTCGCATCGAGCCGTAACGATCCAGCACTCTCCGTGGGTGCTTCCCTGTCCCCACGGCTCGCGCGTGAGACACAAACGTTCGATTTCGACGAAGGCCTGCGTCGGACGGGTGACGATTACAGTCGCGAACCGTGGCGCGACTGGCACTACGCAAGACCGGAGCGCGCCGCCCGTCAGCCGAGCAGTTCCTTCTTGCGCAGATGCACGACGTCGCGCATCGGCGGCGCGCCGAACAGCCGGCTGTATTCGCGGCTGAACTGCGACGCGCTTTCGTAGCCGACGACGGCCGCCACCGACCCGACGTCGCCGCCCTGCCGCAGCAACAGCAGCCGCCGCGCCTCGTGCAGCCGCAGTTGCTTCTGGTACTGCAGCGGGCTGAGCGTCGTCACGTGCTTGAAATGATGGTGCAGCGACGACACGCTCATGTTGACCGCCTGCGCGAGCGATTCGACGCGCATCGGCTCCGCGAAATGATCGCGGATCCATTCGATCGCGCGTGCGATCCGGTGCGTCTGGCTGCCTGCGATCGCCATGTGCCGCAGCCGCGTGCCCTGCCCGCTCGTCATCAGCCGATACAGCACCTCCTTTTCGATCAGCGGCGCGACGACCGCGATGTCGGCCGGCGTATCGAGCAGCCGCAGCAGCCGCAGCGCCGCGTCCAGCAGCGGCGGCGTCAGCTCCGCGAGCGCAATCCCCTCGCCTTCCGGGCCCGCATCGGGCTCGGGCAGCCGCATCTCGGCCGCCAGCTCGACGATGCGCTGCGGATCGAGCGTCAGCGACAGGCACAGATACGGTTCGTCCACCGACGCACGCGTCACGCGCGAGAGGATCGGCAAGTCGATCGACGTAATCAGGCAATTGTGGGTGTCGTATTCGTAAGCCTGGCCGGCCACGATCACGCGCTTCGCGCCCTGCGCGGCGATCACCAGCGCGGCGCGCGATACGCCGCAGCCGAGATCGACCGGCCGCGTGTGCCGATGCAGCATCAGGCCCGGTACGGCCGTCGAATGCGAGCCGTCCGCCGGCGCGAAACGGCCGATCAGCGACGCCAGCTCACGTCGCCCGGATTCGCGCGACGCGACGATATCGGTCATGTCCATGACGCATCCTCGAATGATTTCCCGTGTCGCGCGAGCATAGCGAAACGGCCTGCGGCGTGCCGGGGATTTGCAGGATTGTTCAATAAATTTGCAGGATTGGGTAGACGCAAATTCGGGCTGCTCGCGCACACTCCCGGCTAACCTGCCCGTAAGGCGGGTTTTCCCCACGGAGACATACAACATGCCTACCTCGTTTGTCCTGAACGGCAAGAACGTCACGCTCGACGCCGATCCGTCGATGCCCGTCCTCTGGGCGATTCGCGAACACGCGGGACTGACCGGCACGAAATTCGGCTGCGGCATGGCGCAGTGCGGCGCGTGCACGATCCATCTCGAAGGCCAGGCCGTCCGCTCGTGCGTGCTGCCGCTCGCCGGCATCGCGGGCAAGCACGTCACGACGATCGAAGGCGTGCAGAGCAAGCCCGCGCAAGCCGTGCAGGCCGCGTGGGTCAAGCTGCAGGTGCCGCAATGCGGCTATTGCCAGTCCGGCCAGATCATGTCGGCCACCGCGTTGCTCGAACAGAACCCGAAGCCGACCGACGCGGACATCGACGCCGCGATGAACGGCAACCTCTGCCGCTGTGCGACCTACGCCCGCATCCGGGCCGCGATCCACGACGCGGCCGCGACGCTGGGAGCCTGACCATGACGATCGAACTCGACCCCACCGATGCGGTGCGCCCGTCGCGCCGCACGTTCCTGAAAGCCGCGGGGGCTGCTGCCGCCGTCAGCCTGACCATCGGCTTCGACTGGGCCGGCCTCGGCCGCCGCGCGCTCGCCGCGACCGCGCCGGCCGGCGATTTCGCGCCGAACGCATTCCTGCGCATCACGCCCGACGGCGCCGTCACGGTGATCGCGAAGCACGTCGAAATGGGCCAGGGCGCGTATACGGGCATCGCGACGATCGTCGCCGAGGAGCTCGACGCCGACTGGGCGAACGTGCGCGTCGAAAGCGCGCCGGCCGATGCGAAGCGCTATGCGAACCTCGCGTTCGGCACGATGCAGGGCACGGGCGGCAGCTCGGCCATGTCGAACTCGTGGCAGCAACTGCGCGAAGCCGGCGGCAAGGCGCGCGCGATGCTCGTGTCGGCCGCGGCGGCCCGCTGGAAGGTGCCGGCTGCCGAGCTGACCACCGCCAACGGCGTCGTCACGCACACGAAAAGCGGCAAGACGGCCGCGTACGGCACGCTCGTCGCCGATGCGTCGAAGCTGCCCGTGCCCGACAAGGTCACGCTGAAGCAGCCGGCCGATTTCAAGCTGATCGGGCACCGGATTCCGCGCGTCGACGCATCGTCGAAATCGAACGGCACCGCGCATTTCACGCTCGACACGACGTTCCCCGGCATGCGCGTCGCGCTGCTGCAGCGGCCGCCGCGTTTCGGCGCGACGGTGAAATCGTTCGACGCGACGGCCGCGAAGGCCGTGCCGGGCGTCGTCTCGGTCGTGCAGGTGCCGGGCGGCGTCGCGGTCGTCGCGACGGGCTTCTGGGCCGCGAAACAGGGCCGCGACGCGCTGAAGATCGACTGGGACGAAACGAAGGCGGAAAAGCGCAGTTCGGATGAGCTGATGCGCGAATACCGGCAACTCGCCGAGAAGCCGGGCGCGTCCGCGCGCAAGGACGGCGATGCCGATGCGGCGATCGCCGGCGCGGCGCGCAAGATCAGCGCCACGTACGAATTCCCGTATCTCGCGCATGCGCCGATGGAGCCGCTCGACGCGGTCGTCAAGCTGACGGCGAACAGCTGCGAGATCTGGGCCGGCGACCAGTTCCAGACGGTCGATCAAGGCAACGCGGCCAAGACGGCCGGGCTGAAGCCCGAACAGGTGCGGATCCACACGCTGTATGCGGGCGGCAGCTTCGGCCGGCGCGCGAACGCGTGGTCGGATTACGTGGTCGAGGCCGTGTCGATCGCGAAGGCGCTCGGCGCGGATGGCAAGCCCGTCAAGCTGCAATGGACGCGCGAGGACGACATCCAGGGCGGCTTCTACCGGCCGATGTACTTCCACAAGCTCGACGCGGGCCTGAGCGCGGACGGCCGGCTGGTGGGCTGGCGTCACCGGATCGTCGGCCAGTCGATTCTCGCCGGCACGCCGTTCGAGGCGTTCATGGTCAAGAACGGGATCGACGCGACGTCGGTCGAGGGCGCGGCGAACCTGCCGTACGCGGTGCCGAACGTGTCGGTCGAGCTGACCACCACCCAGGTCGGCCTGCCCGTGCTGTGGTGGCGCGTGGTCGGCAGCTCGCACACGGCGTACGCGGTCGAGGCGTTCATCGACGAAGCCGCGCATGCGGCCGGCAAGGATCCGTACGCGTTCCGCCGCGACCTGCTCGCGAAGGAGCCGCGCATGCGCGCGGTGCTGGAGCTGGCCGCGCAAAAGGCCGGCTGGGATCCGGCCAAGCCGCTGCCGAAGGGTCGCGGGCGCGGGATCGCGGTAGCCGAGGCGTTCAAGAGCTATGTCGCGCAGGTGGCCGAGGTCTCGGTCGATGCGGACGGCAAGGTGAAGGTCGAGCGCGTGGTGTGTGCGGTCGACTGCGGGATCGCGATCAATCCCGACATCGTCGCCGCGCAGATGGAAGGCGGCATCGGGTTCGGGCTCGGCGCGGCGATGCACAGCGCGATCACGCTGAAGGACGGCCAGGTCGAGCAGCGCAACTTCGACGGCTACCACGTGCTGCGGATGGCCGAGATGCCGAAGGTCGAGGTGCATATCGTGCCGTCGGCGGAGGCGCCGACCGGGGTCGGCGAGCCGGGCGTCGCGCCGGTCGGGCCGGCCGTCGCGAACGCGATCTTCGCGGCGACGGGCAAGCGGCATTACGTGCTGCCGTTCGATTCGGCGGATAGCGCGAAGGCTTGATGTGCGGGGACGCCGGCCGCGGGGTGAGGATGTTCCGTAGCCGGCGTTTTTCCGATGCCGATGTAGGGTTCGATGTCGGCAAAAATCCTCGCCAACCGATTGATTCGAAAAGAAAACCCGGCAAGCCCGGTAGGGTTCGATGTCGGGTTCGTCATCCCGCCGAACCCTCATCCGGGGCGCCCGAAATCCGTATGTCCCCCACGTTACGTCAGACGTAACGCCCGTAACGTCGCCGCCCGATGCTACGTAACAGTCCTTCAATGTTGCTCGGACCTTTAATCATTCATCGGGCGTTTCTCTGTTAAAAATTCTTTTAGATTCAAGGCTGCCGCGCCGTTAGCGCCGCTGCCGCAAGTTGTTGCCGCCTGACAACCCCTCCCTGGCCCGGAAGTTGCAGCACAGGAGCCGCAAACACTCCTTTACGGACATGCGAGGGCCACCATGGATTGCAAATACCTGTACATCGACAACATAAAAATCAACTTCGTCCGCCGCACGATCGAAATCGACGACAAGGTCGTCGACGTGACGCCGCGCGAATTCGACGTCGTCGAATTCCTGCTCGACAACATGAACAAGATCGTGCCGCGGCAGGCAATCCAGGAAGCCGTGTGGGGCCGCGAGCTCGGCGTGTCGTCGCGCACGCTCGACACCCATATCTCGCGGATCCGTTCGAAGCTGCAGCTCGAACACGACAAGAACCTGCGGATCATCCCGATCTACGCGGTCGGCTATCGGCTCGTGCTGTTCGGTGCGGCGATGACGCATGTCGAGCGCCACGAGGCCGCGCCGATCCTGCGCGCGGCGCCGCAACCAGCGATGGCCGCCGACTACGCGTAACGCTTCGCCCGCGCGCCGCGCGTTCGCGGCACGCCGGCAACGCTTCCCTCACCGCGCTGCGCGGATTCGCATTACCTCGCGACTTGCCAGCCGGCCGCGGCCTGCACCCCGCCCGGCCCGCCAGCCAGTCGCGCCCCGACCGCCGCCTCCGGGCGGCGGTTGCCTTTGAGCGCCGGCCGTCGCGTCGCCCCTTCACCGCACTCGGCCGCCCTTCATCACGCTTCGTAGCGCCCCGCTCCCGCCGTCTCCGCGCGATGGTCGCGACTACGGATTCCGGCGCAGCACGCGGCCATCACCGTCCCTACAATCGACGCAGCAGCCGCGCGCCCCTCGGCGCCGCCGGCCCCAGAACAACCCGTCGAACCAACGCCGAATCCGCCCCGATCCCGCCGTGCCTGCGCTGTTCCTGACGAATGCCGACGCCGGCGACGCCGCGAACCCGGCCATGCCCGCCGCTTCCCCGCCGCCCGCCGCCGCGCCGGCCGCGGTCGCGCTCGACGCGTCGCCCTACCTGCCGCGCCTGTCCGCCGCCGCCGCGCGCGGGCTGTCGCATGCGTACGGCGCGACCGGCGCCGTCCCGGTCGTGCTCGGCGAGCATCCGTACGAGGTGCGTTGGCGCGTCGACGCCGAGCCGGCCGCCGATGCGCACGCGTACCGCTTCGTCATCGGCCCGGCCGCCGGCACGCTGTGGATCGACCCGGTCGCGGAAGCCGAATGGCTCGGCGACGCGGCCGATCCGGCGGTCCCGGCCGTGATCCGCGCGGCGCTGCTCGCCGACCTGTGCGCGCCGCTCGCGGCCGTGCTGCAGGCGGCGACGCGGCAGCGCGTGGAACTGCTGCCGCCACCCGATCACGCGCCGGCCTGGCGCGCTTCGCCGGCCGCGCTGCGGTTCGAGCTGCGGCGCGCCGACGCCGCGTGGCGCTGCCATGGCGCGCTGCTGTTCGACGCGCCGGATGCGCTGGCCGTGTTCTTCGCGGCCGCGCCGGCCGCGCCCGCCGACACGCGGGCGGCCTACGCGAGCCTGCCCGTGCCGCTCGTGTTCGAGATCGGCCGCACCGAGCTGACGACGGCCGAGCTGGCCGACGTCGTCGGCGGCGACATCATCGCGATCGAGCGCTGGCAGGCGCACGAGCAGAACCTGCTGTGCGTCGCGCGGCTGCCGGCCGCGCCGGCATGGGAGATCACCGGACGGCCGTCGGGCAACCGGCTGACCGTCGAACGAATCAGGGAGATGCCTTTGGAACCGACCCGCACCGACTCCGCGCCGCCGACGACGCACGACGCGCCGTCCGCCGACGCGCCGCGCTCGCTCGACGGCCTCGCGGTCGACCTGCGCTTCGAGCTGCCGCCCACGTCGATGCCGCTCGGCGAGCTGAGCGCGCTGCAGCCGGGCGCCGTGATCGAACTGCAGCAAGGGATCAACCAGAGCGTGATCCATCTCGTCGCGAACGGAATGCTGATCGGCACCGGCCACCTGATCGCGGTCGGCCAGAAGCTCGGCGTACGCGTCGTCACGCTGACGCAACCCGCGCCGCGCGAGCGCTGAACGATGGGCAACCTGCCGAATCCGGTCGCGCTGATCGCGGTGATCGCCGCGCTCGGCATCGCGCCGTTCGCGGCGCTGATGGTGACGAGCTACACGAAGCTGGTGGTCGTGCTCGGCCTGCTGCGCTCCGCGCTCGGCATCCAGCAGGTGCCGCCGAACCTGGTGCTGAACGGCATCGCGCTGATCCTGTCGCTGTTCATCATGGCGCCCGTCGGGATGTCGATCCGCGATGCGCTGCAGGCGCGCCATTTCGATGCGTCGGGGCAGTTGTCGACTTCGGACATCGGCGCGCTCGCCGATGCCGCGCTGCCGCCGATCAAGGATTTCCTCGTGTCGCATACGCGCCAGCGCGATCGCGAATTCTTCGTGCGCACCGCGACGTCGGTGTGGCCGAAGAACCGCGCCGACGGCATCAAGGACGACGACCTGCTCGTGCTGGTGCCGAGCTTCACGCTCGCCGAGCTGACGAAGGCGTTCCAGATCGGCTTCGTGATCTACATCGTGTTCATCGTCGTCGACCTGCTGGTCGCCAACATCCTGCTGGCGCTCGGCATGCAGATGATCTCGCCGACGACGATCTCGGTGCCGTTCAAGCTGCTGTTGTTCGTCGCGCTCGACGGCTGGTCGCTGCTCGTGCACGGGCTCGTGCTGTCATACCGCGTGGCGGGTGCGGGATGAACGCGCGCCGCCTGCGAACCGCCGCCGCGTGCCTGTGCGCGCTGGCCTTGCTCGCGCTCGCAAGCCTGCCGCCGCGCGTCGCGCAGGCAGCCGGCGGCGGCGCCGGTTTCGTGCAACTGGCGCGCGCCTGTGCGCCGAACGTCGATCCCGCGACGCTCGCCGCGCTCGTGCGCACCGAGTCGGGCTTCAATCCGTATGCGATCGGCGTGGTCGGCGGGCATCTGACGCGCCAGCCCGCATCGCTCGACGAGGCGCGCGCGACCGCGCGCGAACTGTCGTCGCGCGGCTTCAGCTATAGCGTCGGCCTCGCCCAGGTGAACGAACGCAATTTCGCGAAATACGGGCTCGACGCAGCGACGATGTTCGAGCCGTGCCGCAACCTGCAGGCCGGCGGCGCGATCCTGACCGAATGCTTCGCGCGCTCGTCGGGCACCGGCCGCGCGACGCAGGCCGCGTTGCGCGCGGCGCTGTCGTGCTACTACAGCGGCAACTTCACGACCGGCTTCTCGAGCGGCTACGTGAGCCGCGTCGTCGCGAGCGCGCAGCGCAATGCGCGCGAAGGCGGCGTCGAACCGATTCCCGTCGTGAGCGACACGCCGCCGCCCGAACGCCAGCGGCGCATGGCCGCGGCCGCGACGACGCCGCCCGAACGCGCGCGCCGCCTGGCGTCGCCCGCCGCGTCCGCCGATGCGCCGTCGTGCCATGCGCGCCCGGTGATGATGATGTGCCGCGGGCTGCCGGCGAACCAGGCGAAGCGGCTCTGTGTGCGATGTCTCGATCAGTGACCGCGCACGGCGCGGGCTGCCCCGTGCGCTGATCGAACGCCCGACCGCTCACGCCTCGTAGCACGCGTCGCGCGCGCGTCCCGGCCGCGCCGCCACGCTACGAAACAGCGGCATGCCGGCCGCAATGCGTCTCCTTACACTTGAAAGCTGGCGGCGCGGCATCCCGTGCGCCGGGTGCGCCGCGCGTCGTGCGGCTCAACGGAGACAAGCATGCTGTTGATCGACGGAATGGGACTGGGCGTCAACTGGCAGCGCTTCCTGTCGGAAACGCTGAATCCTGTCGTCGCGCCTCCGCCGCCACCACCGCCACCGCCGAAACAGGACGATCCGGCAGCCGGCCCCGCGAACCCGGTTACCGCACCACCGATCCCCGTCAACGCGTCGTGGTCCACCGATCCGTCGAAGCCGACCAACGCGGAGATCGCCGACGCGACGTCGCTGATGCAGCGCATGGCCGCGCAATACACGGCGCCGCCGCCCGACATCACCGTCGAAAACGAGACGACGCAAGCGGTGCGGCAGGCGATCCAGGACGCGCAGACGAAATACGACGACGCGTCGAAATCGCTGCAGGGCGCGCAAAACGTGCTGCACGTGGTCAACCGCGATCCCGAATCGACGCCGGAAGCCCGCAAGGCCGCGCAGGCCGATTACGCGAAAGCGCGCACGGCGGCCGATACCGCGCAGCGCGACCTGAACGTGACGACCGACGCCGGCTACACGATCCTGTACCGCGAACAGGCCGACGCGGACAAGCCGTCAGGCATCCAGATCGACGACGACGGCAACGTGACGAACCCGGGCGACGCGCAGAATGCGGCCAACGACAAGCTCAAGGCGCTGCAGGCCACGTTTCCCGACCACGCGAACGACCCGAAGTGGGTACCGAAGCCGGGTGACTGCAAGACCCCGGAGCAATCGAAGCTTTACGACGACTGGAAAAGCGCCGACGCGCACGCGGCCGCCGGCACCGCGAAATACTTCGCGGATCTGTCGAACGCGTACCTCGCCCGTACGCAGCTCCAGTCGTATCTCGTCGACCCTGACTACAAGGATGCGCTCGACGCAGGCATCGGCCGGCTGAACACCGCGTTGGCGAAGCAGGAACTGCAGGTGAACCTGCCGGAGGCACCCGAATCGCCGGACGCCGCGCAAAAGGCCGTCACGGCCGCGGCGAAGGCGGCGAACACAGCGAACGCGGCGGTCGCCGCGGCCAACGATGCCATCGCGCTCGCGCAGGCGCAGCAGAAATTCGACGTGGTCGCCGGCAAGCAGGGCACGGTGATCGTCGCGCCGAATTCGGTGCCGGACGCGAACGCCGCGCTCAAGCGCGCGCAGACGGCCGCGAACACGAGCGGCGGCTATCTGCAGATGCTGGCCGCACAGCAACAGGTCGACCACGCACAGGACGACTACGCGGTCGCCCAACAGGCGTCCGACAAGTGGCACAAAGAGAACCCGCGGCCGCCGCACCTGCCGCCCGTCGACGCGAAGGTCGATCTCGATCTCGCCGACGCGTACACGAAGCTCGACAAGGCGAAGCAGCAGGCGAGCATCGCGCACGACGGCTTCGTCGCCGCGTACGGTGCGACGCTCGCGCAACAGTACGACGACCAGGCGTCGAAGATCAGCGCGCAGGTGAAGGCGCAGCAGCCGCTGCTGAAGCCGTTTTTCCAGCAAGCGCCGCAATTGACGTCGACCGTGGCACCGGCCCCGTCATCGTCGCTGTCGACGGCCGCCGGCGCCGCGCCGGGCACGCGCCCGTTGCTGCCCACGGCCTTCCCGGCCCCCGCGCCGACCGGCAAGGATGCCGCGTCGTCACCGATCCTGTCGCCGATCCTGCCGCTGACCGATCCGTCGCGATCGACAACGCCGCTGCCGGCCGCGCCGAGCGGCCCCACGCAGCTCGACGCCACGCGCCTGCAGGTGGTCGCCGGCGCGCTGCGGATGGCCAGCAACCGGCTGTCGGACGACGTCAATTCGCGCGCGGCCGACGTCGCCCTGAACAACGCGCAGGACGCCGTCGACCAGGCCAAGCGCGCGCTCGCCGCCAAGCAGCAGCAGTACGACGAATGGGCCGCCTCGAACCCGGCGCCGGTGCGGCTGCGCACGTTGCCGGACGGCGACGTGATCCCGGCCCCGTCGTACCGCCCGAACCTGTATCAATCCGAGCTGAACGACGCGCGGGCCGCCGTCACGAAGGCGGAGAACGCCGTTCCGCAACTGAAGCTGCTGCGCGACACGTCGCGCCAGCAGGTGCTGCTCGATCAGTTCGACGCGGGCCTCGACGAGCGGCTGCGCTATGTCGACGAGAAATCCGACGCGGCGGACGACTACAAGCAGGCGATGCACGACTTCTACGAAGCGCATCGCACTGAAATGTCGAATTCGATGCTCGACGCGGCAAGCCTGAGCACGCAGAACGGCGGCACGATCGCGTTCGGCTCGCTCAACGAAAACCAGCAGCGCAACCTGATCGGCATCGCGCTCGGGCAACAGCCGGACGTGCCGGCCGATGCATCGGCGACATCCGTATCGGCCGCCGACGATTCGACTGCGCGCTTCGTCGACAAGGACAAGCTGTCGGCGATCGACACCGTGCGCGACAAGCTGCTGTCGGTCGGCGGCGGCAAGGACACCCGGATCAGCGTGCTGCCGATGGTGTATGCCGCGAAGGAAACCGGCACGATGACGAGCGCGCTGTTCAAGGTCACGGACCAGGACGGCAAAACGCACTACATCGACGAATCGGCCGGCAACTACGACAGCATCGACGACTATCTCGACAGCAACCAGCTGTCGTCGGACGGCACCGTCGACATCCTGACCGGCCACAACGAGGACGGCTCGCAGCAGGTCGTATCGAAGGCCGCGCACCACGACAGTCCGTTCGACTCCGCGCTGAATTTCTTGACGGGCACCGGCGTCAACGTCGGGATGCTGCTCGGCGGGATGGCGCTCGAGGTGATCGGCACGGCGCTCGACGGCACGGTGATCGGCGCGGTGGTCGGCGTGCCGCTGAACGTCATCGGCGCGGGGATGACCTACACGGCGATCGGTTCCGCGATGACGAAGGCGGGCCTCGATCTCGCCAACCGCGTCGAGCACGACCAGAGCATCAGCCCGTTCGACGCCGGCGCCCGCGCCGACTACATCAACCTCGTGCCGATGGCGGCCGGCGGCGCCGCGAAACTCGCGGGCACGAAGCTGTTCGAGCGCGCGGTCACGACGAAGGTCGCGTCGGTCATCGCCAAGGGTGCGCAACGTACGGCGTTCGTGACCGGTGTCGCCGGCGCCGGCGAGGCGTTCGTCGAATCCGGTGTCGACCTGGTGCAAGGCGATACGAAGGCGGCCGGCGAGGCGTTCGAGTCCGGCGTCATCAATACCGCGCTGATGGGCGCGGGGGTCGCGAAGCAACGCGCGGTCACGGGCATCCGCACCCGCACCGGACGGCCGATCGCCGCGCACACGACGGACGGCAACGTCGTCAAGATCGATGATCAGACGATCGGGCACATCCTGAACAAGGACGGCGCCGCATCGCTGGCAGCCGGCCGCACCCGGGCGACGCTCGACGGCGAGGCCGTGAAGGTTGCGCCCAACGGCATCCTGATGGTCGGCGACAAGGTGCTGACCTACGAAGACCAGCCGATCCGCGTGCTCGACAAGGCGTCGGCGAAGCAGATGCCGCCCGGCAAGTCGGTGGTGCTGGGCCAGGACGGCACGCTGTCCGTCGTATCGGCTTCACCGAAGGCCTGGACCCACGGCACGCGAATCGACAGCGTGACGGACACCGGCGAGCGCATGACGTTCGGCCCGGACGGCGCCCTCGGCACGACGTCGAACATCGTCGCGAAATCGCGGCTCGACCAGGTGGACGAAGTCATCGACCAGGGCAAGAACCTGCACCGCCAGATGCGCGACGCCATAGCGAGGGAGACGCGCCGCATCCAGCAGGCCGCCGCCGAAGGTGAAAGCGCGAATGCGGCGCGCGATGCCCACAGCACGCAGCGCACGAGCGAGGCGCGCACGCAGGCCGACCGGCAGCACGACGACCTCGACGCGGCGCGCACGACGGCCACCCGCGGCGGCGCCGCGCGCGAAGCCGATATCGACGCACCCGCCGGCGCCGGCACACGCGCGAAGCCGGACGGCGCGCCGCCGCGCGTCAACGTGCGGGTCGTCGACCTGACGAACGAAGCGCCCGCCACGCGGCCGGCCACATCGAACCCGGCCGGCATCGCGGTGCCGCGCGGGCCGAGCGTCGAGCCGATGCAGGTCGGCGAGCGCACGGTCTATCTCGTGCGCAACGGGGCGAACCGCGATCCGGGCGCGCCTGCGCCGCGTCCGCAGGATCTCGACGAGCCCGTGATCGTCGTCGCCGGCGAGCACGACGCGGCACTCGCGCCCGAGCTGGCGAACCGCTGGCAGAAACCGGTCTACGCGGCCGCGCCCGACGCGTTCGGCGCCGATGGCCAGTTGCGCGCCGATGCGCGGGTGCTGCGCTTCGATCCGGAGCCGGAAACGGTGGCGATGGAAGGCGGCCGTTCCGCAACCGCCGCAGCCGAAGAACCCATGCCGGCGTCGTCGCCTCTCGCCGCGCCCGACGAAACGGTGATCGTGCTCGCCGGCAAGCGCGGCCCGAACGAGCCGGCGATGCCGCGCGCGGCCGCGACGCCCGAACCCGTCACCGCGCACGACGGCCTCTTCAGCGCACCGAACCGCGTGCTCGTGGTGGTCAAGCCGGACCACTCCGCGACGGCCGAAGCAGCGGCCGAACCCGCAGCGGCTCGCGGGTCGCCCGCCGCCGCTCGGGGCGACGAGACACCCGCCGAAGCCGCCGGCGGCAAGGCCGTCCCCACGCATGCCAGTGACGAACGCCCGCCCGTATCGACCGACGATCCGGCGCTCGCGGACACACCCGGCGCCGCGCCGCCCGATTACGCCACCCCGCATCCCGGCTGGATCACGCGGATGCAGATGCGTCTGGCCGGCGCACCGCTGCCGGAAGCCGTACAAGCGCTCGCGCTGCAGTCGGGCACGCTCGCGACGCAGTTGCGCATGCTGCAGGACGCCGGCTGGCGCGTGACGATCGGCAAACGCGGCCGCGGCAGCCACGTCGATACGCGCAAGCGCCGCGTGACGATCGACGGCGGCCTGCGCGATGCCGGCAGCATCACGTACGCGCTCGCGCGCGAATCGCGCAAGGCCGTCGAAGCGATGGCCGGCGTGCTGGAGCACGACTACGGGCCGCGCGGCGGCTTCACGCGCAAGGCGCTCGAGGCCGAGGCGCGCGCGCAGATCAGCGCGTTCGAGGCCCGCTACGAAATCAAGCTGGCAACCGGCACCGACATTGCCGCGCACCTCGTTCACCCGGACGCCATCGCGCGCGAAGGCGCGAACTGGCGCGGACGGTCGCGCGACTACGCGGGCACGGTCGACCGGCTGGCGAGCACGCTGGGCGGCGTGCGTACGTCGGGCGCGGACGGCCCGACCTATCGCGCGTTCTACAACGACGCGTGGTCGCGCCAGAAGGGGCGCGGCGGCACGCCGCGCCGGATGCCCGCGCCGCGGATGGAGGAAACCGGCGTCACGCCGCGCGGCGTCGCCCGCTTCGATGCACGCGTCGCCTGGAGTCGCGCGCACGCGGAAATCGCGTCGCCGTACCGCGCGGGCGAGCGCCCCGATGCTGCCGAGCTCGCCGCCGCGCGCACGCGTCATTTCACGATCGACCCCGCGCGCCGCGTGCTCGTCCTGCACGCCGACACGCGCGCGGACGGCACCCTGCTCGCCGACGGCCAGCCGGTCAGCGCGCACGAATACGTGCTCGAGATGGCGCCGCCGTTCGTGGTGCAGGAAGGCTATGCGATCGTGCTCGCCGCGAAACACGACGGCGCCGTGCATGCGGCGCGGCTCGCGAACCTGTGGCAACGGCCCGTGTATGCCGCGCCCGCGCAGGCGGTCGGCGCGCACGGCGCGCTGCTCGATACCGGCACCTTTCACCGACTCGATCCCGCGCCCGCCGCGCCGCACGATCTCGGCCCGCTGAACGCCGACCCGCTCGGCGTCTATGCGCACGGCGACCGCCACGCGCGCGTCGACGTCGCGCACGAAGCCGGCGAACTGCTCGGCGCCGGCGGCGAAAAAACCGTATTCGCGCTCGGCGACGACGCCGCGCTCGGCCTCTACGATCGCCACGTACAGCCGGCATCCGGTCACGTGCGCGCGGCGGTCGACGAACGGCTCGCGCTCGACGATCTGCGTTCGTACGGATTGCAGACGGTCACGATGAGCGGCCCGTTCTCGGTGCTCGGCCGCGTCGGCGTGCTGTACCGTCCGCTCGGCGTGCTGCATACGCACACGATGGTCGCGGCCGGCACGCTGCCGCTTGTCGTCACGCGCGCCGCACTGGAACATATCCGCCAGATACGCGCGGTCGTCGAACGCGAAGGCCTCGCGTTCGACCTTCAGGGCATCTTTACGCGCAAGGGCGACTTCCTGCTGAGCGATCCCGGCCCGGTCTCGCGCGACCCGATCGAGCACCTGCGCACGCTCGAAAAGCTCACCGAGCTCGAACGGCTGCTCACGCGCGGCCTCGAACAAGGCAACATCGCCGTCGCGCGCCCGGTCATCGCCGACACGCTGCCGCCCGACGCGTTCGTCCAGAAGCCGTCCGTCATCACGCAGGTTCGGATGCGGTTCGGCGGCGCGCCGCTGTCGAAGGAAGCGCTCGCGCTCGTCGACTGCTCGACGCTGCTGAGCGGGCAATTGGCGCAGGCGCAGGCCGCCGGCTGGAAAGTCGTGGTCGGCCGGCCCGGGCGCGGCAGCCGGATCGATACGGACAAGCAGCGCATCGTGCTCGACGGCCGGATGCGTCACACCGGTACGCTCGTGTACGCGCTCGCGCACGAAGCGCAGCACGCGGTCGACGCGATCGCCGGACGCCTGCTGCTCGACGGCGCGCCCGGCGACACGCTGGTCGACCACGCGCTGATGGCCGAAGCGCGTGCGCAGGCGAACGCGTTCGCGGTGCGCCGCGAGCTCATCGACGACATGGGCGTCGACATCTCGAAGGATGTCCTTCTGCCCGACGCGATCGCGCGCGAAGCCGACCGCGTGATGCCCGGCGACGAAGCGGGCCTGCGCCGGCTCGCGGATGCGTTCGGCGACGCCGAGCCGTCGGTGCCCGGCTACGCGACCTATCGCGACTACTACGCGAGCCAGATCGCGCGCATGCAGGCCGGCGGCGTCCCGCGCGAAATGGCCGCGCCGGCCTCCCCCGCGCATCGGCCGGCGCGCGGCCTCGCCGCCCGCCAGGCCGCCAAGCGCGAACAGCGCACGCTCGATCTGCTCGCGTCGCACGGCAAGCGCGACCTGCTGCGCGTCGACGGCGACCAGCTCGACAGCATCGACGCGATGAAGGCGGCGTTCGGCACCGACGCGCATGTGCTGATCGCGCGGCGCACCGACCGCCCCGCCGACCGGCGCGACGCGATCCACCCGCAGCCGGAATTCATCGCAAGCTTCCGGACCAACGCACAGGGCAAGTTCGTCGACAAGACGGCAGCATCCGCCGATATCGATCCGCACCTGCTGCAGGACGCGTTTCTCGCGCTGAAGGACAAAGGCGCCGCGAACCGCGGGGATTACGATTACTACGTGTCGCCCGTCGCGCTCGCCGAGTTGCGCCAGTTCGGCGGCGCCGCGCGCATCGACGCGTATTTCGGCGAACGCCGCGCGTGGGATGTCGAGCCGTCGGACACGGGCGTCGACGCGGAGATCGTCGAAAACGTGCACAAGCTCGACAGCGCGCCGCGCTTCGCGCGGCCGAAACCGGCGGCACGGCATGCGCGCACCGATCCTGGTGCGGACACCACCGTCTATGCGATCGAACGCGAGACCGGCAAGATGCTCGGCTATGCGACGCTCGAGAACGGGGAATGGACGTACGTCGAAACGACGGAGCTCGGCAACGCGGAGATCCAGTCGCGCGAACTCGCCGCCGCGTTCCGGCGCCGCTGCTGGGTGCTGCCCGGAGGGCGGCGCGGCGTGCGTTTCGTCGTCGCGAACGTCAAGCACGAGGTCGTCGAAAGCTACGGCGGCTTCGCGCCGGCCAAGATGCGCCGTCCGATCAGCAAGCCGAAGACGCCGTGGTCGAAGCCGGACGCGTACGTGCAGCGCGTGCTCGGGAGCACGCATCCGTCGCTGCGGCGCCAGAACCGCGCGGCGGCCGCGGCGGACCTGCCCGACATCCTTCCGACGACGGCGGACAGCGCGCTCGACTTCAACGCGCACCACGCGGACGAGCTGAAACGCGCGCTCGAGATGGGCAAGATTCCCGATGGACACTACGTGTACGTGTACGACCACGAAGGCACGGTCACCGATGTGCTGACCGGGTCGCCGAGCGGCCTCATCGCGGTGGAGAACGGCACGGTGCGCTGGTACGACGACGTCGGCCAGTTCCGCGATCCGGACAACCCCGGCCTGCCGCTGGAGCGGGCGACGATCGGCCGCGGACCGTATGGCGGCAATCAGCATTTCCTGCTGTCCAGGCTCGCCCCCGACGTGTTCGCGCCGCGCGCCGCCGCGCTCAAGGCGGCCGCGCTGCAAGCCGCGCAGCCGGCAGCAGCGGCGCCCCCGCCCGCTGCGCGCCCAGGCGGCACCGGCCCGCAAGCGGGCAAAGGCGGCAAGGCTGGCCGAAAAGGTCGCAAAGGCAAGCAGGCCGCGCGCGGCGGCCCGCAAACGCAACCGGCCGCCGCCGCACCGGCCAGGCCGACCGCCGCGCCCACCGCGCCCACCGCGCCGCCCCCGAAACCGATCACGCTGGAGTTGTTCCAGCCCGCGTACGTATCGGGCTCGATCGTCGAATCGGTCACGCGCTACGGCAACGCGAAGATCGCCGATTTCGCGTCGACGCTCGAGCGCCTCACCGAATGGGGCAAGCGCGACGTCGGGCGCAAGGAAGGCAACGGCCTCACGTTCACCGACCCGCCGAAGGCGATCCTCGCCGACGCCGTACTGGCGAAAAAGATGTTCGGGACGCTGCACATGTGGCGTGAAGCGTCGAGCCTGCACCCGCACGGCGCATTCACGCGCGCCCCCGCCGAACGCAATCTGTTCATGCGGGGCGCGCAATGGATCGGCGCGGCGCGCAGCACGGACAGAAAGCTGATCCGGCGATACGTGCAGCTGGCCATGCACGGCGATCTCGCCGACCGCTTCGTCCCGATGTCGCGCTCGTTCTCGCTGCGCGACGATCCCGCCCAGATGAAGCGCTACATCAAGCGGTATGGCGGCGCGCTGCCGGCCGTCGCGCTGGAGGTCGATCCGTATTCGCTCGCCGCCGCGATGGGCGCCATGCAGGATCCGGGGTTCATCCAGCGCGCCAAACGCTTCGGCGATCCGTCCGGCGCCCGCTACGACGACGAGACGGCGACGCTCACGCGCACGGATGCCGACGGCACGCAGCACACGCTCGAACTCGACGATCTCGCCCACTTGCACAAGTGGCTCACGGCGGCCTCCGAATACGGCTTCCTGCTGCGCATCGAAGCCGCCCCGTCGCGGCCCCGCGTGTCGCTGGAGGACGGCCATGCGATGGCCGGCACGAACAACGGCTACGCGGAAATGCGGCGCATCGGCGAGGCGCTCGAAGGGTGGGCAGCGCAGAACGGCGGCCAACCCGCGCCGCTCGTGCTGCTGACCTTCCACGGTTCGGACGCCGTGCTCGAGCCGGTGCCGGGCGAAGGCCACGTCGCGTTGCTCGACGCGATCCTGAGCCGCAAGCAACTCGACTGGGTGCATGTCGGCCTGTCGTGGGGCACGCACGGCGACGACTTCATCGCGAATGCGGACCTGACGCGCGCCCTGGCGGCGAAGATCGCCGACTACAGGAAAAACGCCCCAGAAAAATTCGCGAGACTGCACGGCGGCGATGCGCTGACGCGCGTGTTCGAACCGGTCGGCGCGCAGGATTTCGCGAACCAGCAGCGATTCCTGTTCTCGGAAATCGCGCGCATCGCGAAAAAAGTGCACCAGATGTCCGACGCCGAGATCGCGGAGCTACGCGACGCGCTGTACGAAGGCAACACGTCGACGCTGCTGAATCTGGCACGCCGCGCGACGAACGAGATGTCGCAAACGCAATGGAACGACAAGGCGCCGCATAACCGGCTCGCCGAGCGGGCCCACGAGGCCGGCAAAAAATGGCTCGACAACTATCGCGGCAGCGTGCCCGAGCGGCCGGCGCTTGCATCGGTATCGGCGGCCGACAGCCGCGAGTACTGGAACAAGATCACCGGCCAGAAAGCGCTTCAGTATGATGCGACGCTCCCGATTGGCGCCGCGCGCAAGGCCATCGCGCAGCCCGACGTGCCGGGCGCCACGATGGACGAGGGCAACGCACGGCTGAACGCGCTGCGCGTGCACCGACTGTCGAAAGCCCCGGCGGACATCCGGAAAGCATGGTTTGCCGGCGGCGCCTTCCTTGGCCTGTCGACCGCGATCGGCCTCGGGTTCCATCAGCTCGGCACGACGGGGCTGGGCAACGCGTCGTCGTCGCTGCTGCTGGCGTCGCGCCTCGGACGCGTGTTCCAGGTCATGCACCAGGGCGCCATCCGCAGCCTGCAGTCGGGCGACCCGAGGGCCGCGGTGGCCGCGATCACGAGCCTCGGCACGACGCTGGCGCGCCAGTTCAACTCCACGACGCACGATTACGGCGCGCATCGGCTCGCTCAGTTGGAGGCTGCGGTACGCCATGCGCAGGCCAAGGCGACGCAATACGTCGAGCAATACCAGCAGGGGACGATGAGCTTCGACGACGCGAAGACGAACATCACCGCGCTCGCCGAAGACGTGCTCACGCAAATGCAGGGATTCGTCGGCGGCACGTCGCTGCAACAGCTGCATGCGGGCAATCCGCGCAGCGGGCTGGGCATCACGGCACGCGCGGGCATGGCCGCCGCGTCGGTTGCGACGGTCGCGACCGGTGTCCTCAAGACCTTCTATTCGACACACCCGCTCACGGGACTGGAGGTCACGGCGGGCTGGACGGCCATCGCCAGCGGCGTGATCGGCACCGCCTACGCCGGTACGTCGCTCCTGATGGTGTCGCGGCGCGTGAACGCGGACAAACGCAGTCGCATCGTGCGCCTGCTCGATTCGACGGGCGACTTCACGTCGGTCGCGCTCGGCGGGCTCTCCACCGTGTCTCAATGGGGCCAGGGCGACTACAATCTCGCGATCGCGACCGGCACGATGACTTCGCTGCTGCTCGCCGGCCGGCTCAATACGCACTTCCCGAATGCAACGCCTTTCGTCAAGAAGATCCCGACCGCGTTGGTCATGATTCCGGTCGCCGCCTACGGCTACAAGTTCGCCATCGGCATCGCGCCCGTGGTCGGCGGGGTCATCAACTGGCTTTTCGGCGGCGGATCTTCGCAGTCGAACGTCGCGCCGAGTGCGTCGCCGAGTGCATCACCGAGTGCGTCGCCGAGCACCTCGCCGTCGCCTTCGGCGAGCGCGTCGCCGCCCCAGCCGCAACCGTCGCAGGGCACGCCGTCGAACCCGCCGTCACCGTCGAACACCCCGCAGCCCTATATCGTCGTCGACGGCGATTCGCTGTGGGTGATCGCGGACCAGCATCGCCAGTCGCTACTCGACGCCGCGCACGTATCGCGCGCCGACCAGCAGGCAATGACGCGCGGCGAGCAGGATGCGCGTGCGTTGAACGAAATCCTGCAGCTCAATCCGTCGGTTTCACGCGATCCGAACCGCCTGTCGGTCGGCACGCCGCTGATCGTGGGCTGATCCCGGCGCGCGGGCCGCGCGGCGCCGCGCATCGGTGGCGCGCGGCCCGCCGCATCACGCCGCCCGCTGATGTTCCAGCCACGCCTGGAACATCAGCACCGTCCACAACTGATGCTGCCAGTTCATCCGGCCCGTCTGGTGCTGGCGCCACAGCCGCTCGACCGCCGCCGCATCGAAGAAACCTTCCTCGCGCAAGCGCGACGGCCGCAGCAGCGCGTCGGCCCAGTCGCGCAGCGCGCCGCGCAGCCAGTGGTCGACGGGCGCGCAGAAGCCCTGCTTCGGCCGGTCGATCAGCGCGGACGGCACGTACCGGTCGAGGAGCCGGCGCAGCAGCGCCTTCGACTGCCCTTCCGGCAAACGCACCGACGCCGGCACGCGCCACGCGAATTCGACGACGTGATGATCGAGGAACGGCATGCGCGTCTCGAGGCTCACGGCCATCGCCGCACGATCGACCTTCGCGAGAATGTCGGTCGGCAGGTACGTGAGCGTGTCGATCGCCATCGCCTGCTCGGCGAAGCTCAGGTGCGCGGGCCACGCGGACACCGTGTCGAGCGGCGTCGGCGGCTCCTGCCCCGACAGCGCGAGGCGCTCCGGATGATGCACCGACGACATCAGCAGCCGGTACAGCCCGATGCGGCTCTCGGCCGTCATCACATGGCCGAGCTTGTGCAGGCGATCGCCGATGCGCGACGACGATTCGCGCGCCTCCACGCCGCCCCACGCGCCCTGCGCGACGGCCGCGAGCTGGTCCGCGTGATCGGGCCGCAACGCATGCAACGCGGCGGCGATCCGCGCGCGCACGGCGGCCGGCACGCGATGCAGCTTGCGCCACAGGCGCGGCGTCAGGAAGTAGCGCGTATAGCCGCCGAACAGCTCGTCGCCGCCGTCGCCGGACAGGCTCACCTTCACGTGCCGGCGCGTCAGTTCGGAGACGAGAAAGGTCGGGATCTGCGACGCATCGGCGAACGGCTCGTCATAGATCGACGGCAGCTTCGGCACGACGCCGAGCGCATGGTCGGCCGTCACGTAAAGCTCGGTATGGCGCGTGCCGAGATGGCGCGCGACGGCCTTCGCGTACCCGGCTTCGTCGTAGCCGGCCTCATGAAAGCCGATCGTAAACGTGTCGACCGGCGACGCCGATTGCGCCTGCATCAGCGCGACGATCGCCGACGAATCGATGCCGCCCGACAGGAACGCGCCGAGCGGCACGTCGGCTTCCATCTGCCGCGCGACGGCCTGGCGCAGGACCACGTCGAGCTGGCCGACGGCTTCGTCGGCGCTGCCCTCGAACGGCTGCGCGCGGCCTGCCTCGATCGCCTGTTCGAGCGTCCAGTACGCCCGCACGCACGGCGTGTCGCGCGCATGTTCGAACTGGACGTACGTGCCGGGCGGCAGCTTGCGGATGCCGCGATAGATCGTGTAAGGCGCGGGCACGCTCGACTGGCGCAGGTACAGGCACAGCGCGTCGCGGTCGATCGTGCCGTCGAAGCCCGGATAGCCGCGCAACGCCTTCAGCTCGGACGCGAACACGAGCGCGTCGCCGATCCGCCCGTAGTAGAGCGGCTTCTCGCCGATCCGGTCGCGCGCGAGCGTCAGCACCCGCGACGCACGGTTCCACAGCGCGAACGCGAACATGCCGGTCGCGCGGCGCAACGTGGCCTCGACACCCCACGCGACGATCGCCGCGATCAGCACCTCGCTGTCGGAGTGGCCGCGCCACGCCGGTGCGCGCCCCGCGCGCTCGAGCTCCGCGCGCAGTTCGCGATGGTTGTAGATTTCGCCGTTGAAGACGAGGACGTAGCGGCCGCACGCGGAAGCCATCGGCTGCCGGCCGTGCACCGACAGGTCGACGATCGCGAGCCGCCGGTGGCCGAGCGCGATACCGGCTTCCGGGTCGACCCAGATGCCCTGCCCGTCCGGCCCGCGATGCGCGAGGCTCGCCGTCATTCGCGCGAGCGTGCCGCGCGCTGTCTCCTCATCGAAGGCGACGCTATTCAGAAAGCCGTCGATTCCGCACATTGATTTGTCTGCCCCTGTTGACCTGGTCCGTCACGCACCGCGCAACCTCGCGGCCCGCCGTCGGGCATGACGGTCGAGCCATATTACGAAGAAATAAATCAGCAATAATTCACCAGTGAATGTCGGCCGTCTTCGGAAAAAAATAGACGTCAAGCGCCGTCTGCACATGGTCGTATGACGGGGCCATATCGAATTCGGCTGGATGACCGGGCAACATGGCAGGCAAAAAGGGGCCGTATGCGGGCGCGACGCCCCACAAGCCGCATCAACCGGCGCCGGTCGCCCATTTCAGCAACTGCGCGACCGCGCGGAAATGCTGCGGCTGGATCGTGCCGTTCTCGGGCGTCGTCTCGTACAGCGCCTGGGCGAGCCCGACGTTCGCGAGCGTCGGGCGCAGCGCGTCGCGGGCCAGCCGCACGATCCGCTCGGCCGCGTCGCCCTCGCCGCGCGCGAGCACCCACGGCAGCGAGCCCATCCCGCCGTAGTAGAGCGCGACGGCCACGCGCGGCGAATAGACGACCACCGACGCATAGCCGATCCGGTCGGGCAGCGACGCGAACTGCGCTTCGCGCGCGAGCTGGCGGCGCTTCGCCTGGATGTGCGGATCGCCTTCGTCCTCCTTGTGCTCGCGCCGCACCTCGTCGATCGACATCTTCATCTTCTGGTTGAATTCGTGCCGCTGGTGCACGATGTCGATCAGCGCCATCACGATGTAGATCAGCGCGGCCCAGCCGAACAGCAGCATCAGCAGCTTCACGATCAGCGCGAGGATCGAGACTGGCCGCGTGAAGCCCGACTGCACGGACGGATCGAGCGACTCGACGATCAGCCAGCCGAGCGTCGCGACGAGCAGCACCGTCTTCAGCAACATCTTCGCGAGATTGACGAGGTTGCGCAGCGACCACAGGTTCTTGATCCCCTCGGCCGGGTTGAGGCGCGACAACTGCGGCACGAGGCGGCTCCACGCCATCACGCCGCCCACCTGCACGAAGCCCGCGAGCAGCCCCGCCAGCAAGCCGGCCGCGACGATCTGCGCGGACAGCGTCGCCCAGTCGCGCGCGGCGCCGTCGATCAGCACCGCGAGCCGCGCGGACGGATCGGCCGCGCCGATCGCGTCGAACACGAGCCGGAACAGCGCCTGCACGCGTGCGAACAGCGAGCCGATGCCCACCGCGAGCGCCACGCACACGCCGACGAAGAACGCCGACGACACCGTTTCCGCGCTCTTCGGCACCTCGCCTTTCTCGCGCGCCTCGCGCAGGCGCTTCGCGGTCGGCTTCTGGTCCTTTTCTGCCATGTCGGCTCCAGCTCGCTCAGCCGCCGCCGTGCGCGGCGAACAGCGCGCGCAGCAGCGCCATCAATCCGCTGTCGGGGCTCAGCAGCGAATGCAGCGACGCGTACACCACCGGCAGGAACAGGATCATCATCAGCAGCGCGAGCGCGCTCTTCAGCGGCTGCGAGAACACGAAGATGTTGAGCTGCGGCACCGCGCGGCCGACCAGGCCGACGCCCAGCTCGACGAGCACCAGCACGATCGTGACCGGCGCGGCGAGCTTCACCATCCATTCGAAGATCGTGTCGGTCTGCCGCACGATGAAGGTCTGCAGCATCGACGAGAAATCGGGGCCGAGCGAGCCGATCGGCCACCATGCGTACGACTGCGCGAACAGTTGCACGAGCACCTGCAACCCGCCCGCGGTGACGAACAGCGCGATCGCGACGAAATTCAGGAATCCGGAAGTCGGGCCGCCCTCGTGCCCGCCCATCGGATCGAAGAACGCGGCGCTGCCGCTGCCGGTCTGGAAGTCGATCAGGTAGCCGACGCCCTGGATCGCGAACAGCACCGCGCTGAACGCGCCGGCGAGCAGCATGCCGACCATCGCCTCCTTCGCGACGAGCAGGCACCACATCAGGAACGGTAGCGCGGCCACCTGCGCGGCATCGATCGTCGGCGCGACGAACGCGGCGATCACGACCGCGATTCCGTTGCGCACGAGGCCCGTGATGATCTGCTCGTTGAACACCGGCACGACGAACATGATCGGCAGCAGGCGTGGCATCACGTAGAGCAGCGGCCGCAGCATGCCGGCGACGTCGTTGAAACCCGCGGCCTGGTCTAGCATCGGCGCTCCGCGGCGGCGGGCGGCGCGGGATCGTCGGGCGCGGCGGCGGCGTCGGCTCCAGCGTCGATTTCACCGCCCGCATCCGTTTCCGCTTCGGTCATGGCCGCATCGAACGCGGCGGCGACGCCCGGCGGCGTGGACGCATGACCGGCCGCGTCGCCCGCGCCGGCCACCCAGGTGCCGCCCGTCGCGAAGCGCCGCACCGCGTAGCCGTCCGCGACTTCGTCGGCGTCGCGCTCGACCCGCGCGGCGCGTGCGTGCAGCGCCTTCTCGCCGGCTTTCTCCAGCTTGTCCTCGGCGGCCTTCGCCTTGCGCGCGGCGCGCTGCAGGTCGGCGAGCGTCGCCTCGTGACCGCGATGCACGTGCGCGGCCTCGCTCACCGACGCGTGCGCGGTGCCGATATGCCGGTCGAACGTACGCGTATCGGCCGCCGCGTTCTGCAATGCACGCGCTTCACGCACGTCGTCGGCGAGGCGCGTCTGAATCGCCGCCTTTGCCGCGACCTGCTGCGCGAGTTGCGCCTGCGCGGCCGCCAGTGCGCGCCGGCTCTGCGCGGCGATGCCTTGCTGGCGCGCGGCCGCGACGCGCGCGATCTGGCTGCGCATCTCGCGTACGCGCTTCAGGCGGGCGAGCGTCGCGAGCACGAGGCGGTCGTCGGCTTCAGACATGATCGTTCGCCAGCTTCGTCAGCTTCGCGAGCAGCGCGTCGAAACGCACGTCCTCGTCCGACGCCTGCGCGCAGAACGCGCCGATCGCGTCGCGCGCGCGCAGCGCGAGATCGCCGAGCCGGTCGCTGCCTTCGCGGTACTCGCCGATCTGCACGAGCAGCTCGATTTCCTGATACTTCGCGATCAGCTCGCGCACGCGCGCGGCCGCATGCTGATGCGCACGGCTCGCGACGAGCGGCATCACGCGCGACAGGCTCGCGAGCACGTCGATCGCCGGGTAGCGGTTCGCGAGCGCGATCTTGCGCGACAGCACGATATGGCCGTCGAGAATCGAGCGTACTTCCTCGGCGATCGGGTCCGATTCCTCGTCGCCTTCGACGAGCACCGTGTAGAGCGCGGTGATCGACCCGTGCGCCCCCTGCCCCGCGCGTTCGAGCAGGCGCGGCAATACCGCGAACGTCGACGGCGGAAAGCTGCGTCGCGTCGGCGGCTCGCCGCTCGCGAGGCCGACCTCGCGCTGCGCGCGTGCGAAGCGCGTCAGCGAATCGACCAGCAGCAGCACGCGCTTGCCCGCATCGCGGAAGTGCTCGGCGATCGCGGTCGCGACCAGCGCGGATTTCACGCGCTCCATCGCGGGGCGGTCCGACGTCGACACGACGACGATCGAACGCGCGCGCACCTCGGGCGACAGGCTGTGCTCGATGAATTCGCGTACCTCGCGGCCGCGTTCGCCGACGAGCGCGATCACGTTCACGTCGGCCTGCGCGCCGCGCGCGATCATCCCGAGCAGCGTGCTCTTGCCGACGCCGGACGGCGCGAAGATGCCGACGCGCTGCCCGACGCCGAGCGTCATCAGGCCGTCGATCACGCGCACGCCGGTCGGAAACGGCGTGTCGATCATCTTGCGCGCGAGCGGGTTCGGCGGGTCCTGCTGCGTCGAAACCCATGCGGCGCCCGTCACCGGCCCGCGATCGTCGAGCGGCCGGCCGAGCCCGTCGAGCACACGGCCGAACAGCCCTTCGCCGACCGGAAACACATGCTCGCGCCCGGACGGCACGACGGTCGTCTCCGGCGACAGCCCGGCCACGTCGCCGAGCGGCGTGAGCAGCGTCGTCTGCCGCGAGAAGCCGACCACCTCGGCGAGCAGCGTCGGCTGGTTCGGCGTGCGCAGCTCGCAGATCTCGCCGAGCCGCGCGCGGATGCCCGTCGCATTCAATATCTGCCCGACCGCATGATTGACGCGGCCCTGCACCGACACCGGCGAGAAGAAGGCAAGCCCCGCATCGAGCTCGCCGACGAGGCGGCCGTGATCGAACGGCGCGCCGTCGTCGTCGCCGAACGTTTGCCGATCGTCGAGCGGCGCGTTCATCGCGCGGCGCCCTTCAGCGCGTCGCGGCGGATCGCCTGGCGCAACGCGTCGATCTGCAGGTCGAGGCTCGCGTCGATGCGCCCGGACGGCGTCTCGACCGTGCACGCATGGCGTTCGAGCTGCGCGTCCTCGACGATGCGGATCTTCTGCCGGTTCGACTGCCCGGAGAACGCGCCGTCGAGCGCGTCGCGCATCTCGTCCTTGCAGCCGGGCGCGATACGCACGATCAGGAACGCCTCGTCACGCACGAGCGGCGCGATCCGCGCGAGCGCGGCCTCGTACAGCTTCTGCGTGCTCATCTCGCCGACGATCGCGCGCACGGCCTTCACGACGATATCGGCCATCGCATCCTTCATCGTCTCCATCGTGCGCGTGGCGGCGAGCGCCTGCGTGTACGCCTGCGCGGCCTGCTCGCGCTGCGCGCGGCGCATGCCTTCGTCGTAGCCGGCCGCCTGGCGCTTGTCGAATTCGCGCTGCGCGTCGGCGACGATGCGCGCCGCCTCTTCATGCGCGGTCGCGATCACCGCGGACGCGTCGAGCAGCGCCGCGTATTCGCGCTCCTTGAGCACCTTGCGCTCGGACAACAGCTGCAGGTTGTCGCTCGTGATCAGAAAAGCCAGTCCCATGACGCAAGCCTCTCGGGAATCAGAAACAGGAACATCAGTTCGCCGAACTGATCGCGCTGCGCGCGGTTCAGCCAGTACGGCGCCTCGTCGTCGATCGCGCGGTTGAATTTCAGGCGCACGCGCCGCGCGACCGCGTCGCCGGCCACGCCGATGAAATCCGCGAGCAGCCGGCCGCCGCGCGCGCGGATCACGACCGGCAGCGCGGCGGGATCGGCGCGCCACGGTTCGAGCGTTTCCGCGAGCGCGCCGAATTCCGGCGCGCGTTCGAGCGCGAGTTCGAGCGCATCGCCGCCGAGCCGCGCCGCCACTTCCGCGCGGATGCGTCGCCCGGCCAGCGCGTCGCGCAGCCACGCGCGATGCAGCAGCAGCCCCGCATACGCGGCCAGTTGCTCGAGCGCCGCGCCCGGCAGCAGCGCGAGCCGCGCGCACGGATTCGCCACGTCGAAGTCGTGCCGGTCGGCCACGCCGTTCACGGCGAGCAGGTGCCGCGCGAGCAGCTTGCGGCCGGCCGCGCCGAACGCGTCCGGCGAGCGGTAGCGCGCGGGCCAGTCGGCCGGCACGCGCGTCACGTGCAGATAGCGGTCGGGCCGCAGGTTGAAGTCGCAGACGAGCGCATGAAACGCGGCAGCGCGCGCGGCCGGCGGCGGCGCAAGCGGGTGCAGCCACGGCAGCAACGCCGCCTCGGACGCGGCGGCCGCATCGTACGGCTCGCCCGGCGGCAGCGCTTGCGGATCGCTCATGCGCCGTCGCGCGCGCCGTCCGGCGTGCGCAGCCCGCCGCCCGCCTGCTGCGCGGCCGCCCCGCCGCCGTTCGCGCCCCGCGGTGCGCCGAGCAGGCCCGCGAGCCGCGCGCCGAACATCCCGCGCCGGGCCGCCGACAGCGCGATCACCGCGCAGGTCAGCAGGATCAGCGCGAACACGAGCCAGCCGAGCGGCGAACGCAGCCGCAGGATGTCCGACACCGCGCTGCCGATCCCGTCCACACGCGTCGCGCGTGCAGCGGCCGGCTGCAGGAACAGCGACACGTTGTCGTACTGCAGCCCTTCGATGCTGTGCGCGACGAGATCCTTGACCATCGGCGCCATCGCGCGCAGGTCGACGCCCGGCCGGTAGCGGATGTACACCGCGGCCGACGACGGCTTGATCTTGTCCGCGAGCGGATCGTTCTCCGGAATCACGACCTGCACGCGCGCGACCACCACGCCCTCGATGTCCTGCAGCGTGCGCGACAGATCCTGCGACACGCCGTACAGGTAGCGCACGCGCTCCTCGGCCGGCGTCGACACGAGGCCCTGCTTCTGGAACAGCTCGCCGAGGCTCGCATAGCTCGGCTTCGGCAGCCCGTTCGCGTGCAGCACCGTGAGCGCCGCTTGCATGTCGCCGTCCGCGACGCTGACGAGCCACGCATTGCGGTCCGACGTGTCGCGCGCATCGTTGTCCTTCCACGCGCTGATGCCCGCGTCGCCGAGCACCGCGACCATCTGGTTCGCGTCGCGCTCCGACAGGCCCGAGTACAGCTCCTTCTGGCACCCGGCCAACAGCACGAGCAGCCCCGCGAGCAGCGCGCGCGCCGCCCGGCTGCGCCACGCATGCGTGCGCGGCGTCGAATCGATCGTCGTCATCGTTTGTCCGGTTCTGGGCGCGCGTAGGCCGAGCCGGCCCGCACGCGCGCTTTCACTCCTGCGTCTTCAGCACCGTGTGCGTGAAGCCGTTCGCCGCCTGCGCAACCGACAGGCTCAACTGGTATTCCGAAATCGTGGTGGTTGCCGTCCACTGGAAATCCATCGCCTTCACCATCGTCATCAGCGGGTCGCTGCGGCTGTCCGCCATCGACGTCAGCATCTCGCTGCGGTGCTTGTCGATGTTCGCGTACCGCGAATCGAGATCGTTGCCGTACGTGCGCAACCGCTCGACGAGCGACGACTGGTTCGCCTGCGCGGGCGTCATCTGCACGGCCGGCGCCGCATCCGCCGGCGCGCGCGACATCGCGACGCCCGACGAAGACGGCGGGGCGGCCGCCGACGCGCCCGGCTGCATCAGCGCATCGAACTGGCGCACCTGCGCCGGATCGGACGTCGCACCCGTTTGCTGCGCGGCACTCGCGAGCGCGGCTGCGCCCGGCGGCGCCGCGCCTACGCCTGTTACCGACATGATCATGTCCTCCTTGACCGGCAGAGCCGGAAACGGGCCAGCCGGCACGCGCACACGCCACGCCGGGCGCCCTTCAAGGGCGGCCCCGGCACGCGGCGTCGCGCGGCACGGCCGGCGACCGGCGTCACGCGCGGCCGGCGGAACTCAGGTGTTGCGCAACCTGGGCGTTCGCCGTCCCTTCCTGCGCGGTCACTGCGTTGCTGGTTTCGAACGTCGCAGTCGATTGCTGAACCTGGAAGTTGATCTTCGTCAGTTCGAGCTGCGTCTTGGTCAGGTCGTCGGCCTGCTTCTGCACGTCGCCCGTGTTCGTCACACCACCTGCTGCCGAGGTACCCATGCTTCGCTCCTTTACGTGAACCACACTCCACATTCCGGCGGCAGCCCCATGCCCCGCCGATGACGTGACGCGCCGCCAGCCGGCGACGTGTCGCGTAATGCGCGCACCGCGAGACGCGCTGCGCCTGATCCGTCGCGACGCTAATGCGCCGCCTCCTTCGCCGATCCACCGGCTGCCGGCTCGCCCGGCAACAACGTCGGCCCCGGCACCGGCTGCGCGACGCCGGCCGCCGCACCGCTCGCGAGCGGCGCCACGGGCGGCGCCGGCGCCTGCTCGGGGGCATGCGCCGACGGACCGCCGAGCGGCATCGTGATGCGCTGGCCGTTGCGCTCGAACACCACTTCGTCCGGGCCGATCGACACGACGCTCGCGCCCTCCTTCAGCCGCGCGCCCTCGAAATAGCGGCTGCCATCGGCCGTTTCGATGTAGCGCTGGTCACCGTCGCCGGCGAACACGGTCGTGATCTCCGGAATGCCCGCCGTGCCGCCGAGCGTCGTCGCCGTGCGCGGCGCGGCCGCGTCGGCATCGCGCACGTGATCGACCACCTCGAGCGCCGGACGAGCGTCCTTCATGTAGTTGCGGATGCGCGGCTCGATCTGCGCGCGCGCGGCCGTGCCCGTCAGCTCGATCCGGCCGCGCCCGAGATACGTGACCGTCAGCGCCGTATCGCTGAAATAGGTCTGCGCGGTCGCGACCAGATCGCTGACCACGTAGATGTTGCCGAGCGCCGCGTTGTCGACGCCCGCGACGATCTGCGCGACGCGCTCGCGCGCGGCCGGATCGCTGACGTAGCCCGACACGATCACGCCGTCATCGCGCGGCGCGACCGCCAGCTCCGGATACGCATGCAGCAGTTGCTGCAGCCGGTGCGTGCGCGCGAGCACCGATTCGTGCTGCCACGGCAGGCGCCCCGACCATGCGACGAAGCCATAGCCGAGCGCGCCGAGCAGCACGCCGACCCACAGCGCGACCAGCGCGATCACGAGCCGCCGGCTGCCCAGCCGCCGCAGCCCGCCCGTGAGCCAGCCGAGCCATGCAGCCTCGCGCGCGGCGGCCGGCGCATCGGTTTCGTCGGGCACCGCGACGCTCGCCTGCGCATGCCGCGCGATGCCGAGCCGGATCGAGCCGACCGTCACGACGTCGTTCGGCGTCAGCGAGCGGCGGCCGGCGCCGAGCGGCTCGTCGTTGAACAGCACCGGCGCGCCGGTGTCGCCGCCGTGGTTCTGCACCGTCACCGCAAGCGCGCCGACCTGCAGGCACACCTGTTTCGCGCCGATCTCGCGATCGGGCAGGATCACTTCGCAGTCGGCCGCCGTGCCGACCCAGTTCGCGCCGCGCGCGAGCGACATCGTGCGGCCGTACATCGGCCCGCTCAGGAAGCACAGGTTCCACGGCGACGCGGGCGCGGCCGAACCGGCCCCCGCGCCTCCCGCGCCGCCGGGCAATGCGCCGTCGCCGTGCGGATCAATGATGCTCGTCGACATGCGTGACCACTCCTGCGGTCGTCGCGGCCGGCTGCGACGCCGCATCCTTCGGCGGCGCCGGCAACGCGGGCGGACCGAACTTCGTGCCGGGCAGCGGCTTCGGCGTCAGCGGCACCGCGACGTCGTTGTCCGGCGGCCGATACATCGACATCCCTTCCTGGCTCGCCGGACCGTCGACGCCCGGATTGACGGGCGAGCCGTCCGGCGCATACATCGATGCGTTCGTCACGACGCGCGGCGTCAGCAGGTAGAACCGCTCCATGTGGTTGCCCGACTTGTCGGTGTACTTGAACAGGTTGCCGATCAGCGGAATGTCGGACAGCCAGGGCACGCCGCTCTTGTTCAGCCGCACCTCGTCGTCGTTGAAACCGGCAATCAGCAGGCTCTTGCCTTCGTCGATCATCGTCTTGGTGACGATGTTGCGCTGCTGGATCACCGGCACGTTCGACACGGCCTGCCCCGGCACGATGTTGCCGTCCTGGATGTCGATCGACATCATCACGCTCTGCGGGTTGCCGGACACGGCCGCCGCGTTGCGGATCGCCTCGTCGACGATCATCGGCGTCACCTTGATGCTCGTGCCGGTCGTCACGCTGTAAAGCGACGAATCCTGGTAGCCCGGCACCTGCACGTAGAACTGCGTGAGGTTTTCGAGGATCGCCTCGGTGTTGTCGAGCGCGAGCACCTTCGGCTTCGATCGCAGTTGCGCCTGGCCCTTCTGCGCGAGCGCGTTCACGCGCGTGAGCAGGTAGTTGCGCAGCGACCCACCGATCGACGCGGTCAGCGCGATGCCGGTCGGCATGAAGGTGCCCGTCTGCCCGGTTTCCGACGTGCCGATGCCGAACGTCAGCGGCGGGTTGCCGACGCCGTTGTACTGCGTGTTGCCGTTCAGCGGGTTCTGGCCGTTGCCGATCTGCACGTCGCCGTGCGTCGTGTGCAGGCGCCAGTCGATCCCGAGGCTGTCGAGCGAATCCTCGTTGATGTCGATGATCGTCACGTTGATCTCGACGATGCGCGGCCGCTCGTCGAGCTGGCCGATCAGCGACTGGTAGCGGTACATGTTCTCCGGCAGGTCGCGCACGATCACCGCATTGATCGCCGGATCGGCGACGATCTGCGGCAGCGTGTCGCCGCCGCCGGTGTTCGAGAACGGCGAGAACCCGCCGCCCGTGCCGCCGTCCGCACCGCCATAGCCGCCCTGCCGCGGGCCGCCGGAGATATCGGGGAAGTCGAGCCGCGGCACCGCGATCGTCAGCCCCGAGCCGAGCTTCACCTGGCGCGCGGCCTGCCCGAGCGGCGTGCTCGACGGCGCCGCGGTCGTGTCGCCGGTCTTGCCGAACAGCCGGCGCAGGATCGTCGCGACGCCCGGCACCGTCACTTCCTTGCCCGAGCGGTTGATCGTGAAGTCCGATGCCCAGCCGTATTTCAGCCGGAACGCGCGGATGTCCGCATGCGCGCCGTTCGCCGCCGGATCGCCGACCGAGCCGACCGCCTGCCGCACGAGTTCGACGTAGCGGCGCGGCCCGGCCACGTACACGCTGTTCGAGCGGTCGTTGATCACCAGCGTGTAGCGTTTGTCGGGAATCTGCATCGCCTGCAGCGCGCGACCGATTTCGCCGGACGCATTCGGCGGGATCGGGATCATCTGCGTCTGCGACTGGTCGGCCGGATCGACATACAGGAACGAGCCGTCGTAGTACCACGTGAGCCCGTAGGTCGAGCAGATCGTGTCGAGTGTCTGCTGCGGCGTACCGGAAAAGCGGCCGCTGATCACGCCGTCGACCTTCGGGTCGACCACCGCCGTCACGCCCTGCGACGACGCGAGCTCGCGGATGAAGTCGCCGATCTTCTTGCCGTTCGCGACGATCGTGAACGGCTTGTTGCGCCAGCGCAGGTCCGCGGCGCGCGCAGGCTGCGCGGGCGCCATGCACAGCGACGCCGTGAGCAGCGCGGTCGCGCACACGGCAAGCGCGGCCCGTTGCAGGCTGCGCGGTTGAAACGAGATCGAGGCGACGCGTCGACGCATCAAAGGACTCCTGTGGAAGAAACGAACATGCGTTCCAGCGCCTGCTGCGCGAAGCGCAGCACTTCGCCGCCGAGCCAGCCCGACAGCAGCACGAGCGCGACCATCACGGCGATCAGCCGCACCGCGATGCCGATGTTGGCGTCCTGCACCTGCGTGACGGCCTGCAGGATCGCGACGACGAGGCCGGTGACGGTCGCGATCAGCACGATCGGCAGCGACAACAGCAGCACGAGCATCAGCGCCTGGCGCGTCAGGTCGAGGATCGTCGAGCTCGTCATTGCATGGCTCCCGGCGCGCGCACGTCGGCGCCCGCGCCGACCGTGCCGTCGTCCGGCGGGTTCTTCACCCAGCCGACCGTATGCAACTGCACGTCCTCCTCGACTTCCTGGTACGACAACACCGCGAGCTCGGGCAGCACCGGCTGCAGGATCGTCTTCACGTAGCGGCGCGCGCCGAGCGCGACCATCACCGCGAGCCGAGCGGCGCCCGGCGCATTGCCGTGGCCACCGTGGCCGCCGGGGCCGGCCGCCTGCGCGGCCTGCACGATCGCGCGCACCTGCTCGCCGATGTCCTGCTTGACCGCGCTCGACAGCGCGAGGAAATTGCCCTGCTTCGTGCGCATCACCGCGCTTTCGATCCGCTCCTGCAGGTTCTGCTCGAACAGCACGACCCGCAGCTGGCGCGCCGTGCCCGCGTGACGGTCGGTGATCATCCGGCGCAGATCGACGCGCACGAGTTCGACCAGCGCGATCACGTCGTCGGGCTCGTTCGGCGCCCACGTGATCAGGCTCTCGAAGATCACGCGCAAGTTGCGGATCGGCACCTGTTCGGCGAGCAGCCGACGCAGCACTTCGGTCACGCGCTGCAGCGGCACGAGCCGCGTCAGTTCGCCGACGAGCTC
>Ga0209370_1000759_pt1 | contig 35930 bp, 32 predicted proteins | sample AgamicAtPrz_FD_187164 | JGI IMG/M metagenome (GOLD analysis project Ga0209370, IMG submission 187164) | Agave microbial communities from Guanajuato, Mexico - At.P.rz (SPAdes) (version 2) | ecosystem: Host-associated > Plants > Phyllosphere > Phylloplane/Leaf | place: Guanajuato, Mexico...
AAAGGGGTGCGAAGCGCCCCCAAGGCTGTGCATCACCGCAAGATTGCCGGGGCCGCTCTGCGGCCCTTTCGCGACACAAGGCCGCTCCTACAAGTAAGCCTGGTGTTGCCCGTCAGACCATCGCCAGCCGTTGCTTGCGCGTCGGCGGCGGGAACGCGCGGTCTATCGCCCGCAGGTCCTCGCTGGTCAAGGTCAGCGAAGCCGCCGCTGCATTCAGCCGCACGTGCTCGGGCGCTACTGCCTTGGGGATGGCGATCACCCCGTCATTGCGGGTCACCCAGGCCAGGCTGACCTGGGCTGCCGTGGCACCGTGCCGTTCGCCGACCTGCGCCAGCACCGGGTGCTGCAACAGGCGCCCGGCCTGGGCCAGCGGGCAGTAGGCCATGGTCGGCAGGGCGCGCTGTTCGCACCACGGCAACAGGTCGAACTCGATGCCACGCTGGGCCGGGTTGTACAACACCTGGTTGGTCGCGTAATCGGGGTTGTGCAATTCGCGCAGGTCGTCGACATCGAAGTTGGACACGCCCCAGCGCCTGATCTTGCCTTGCTCGCGCAAGCGCTCGAAGGCTTCGACGGTTTCTTCCAGCGGGTGCTGGCCGCGCCAGTGCAGCAGGTACAGATCGATGCAGTCGGTGCCCAGGCGTGCGAGGCTGCGTTCGCAGGCGGCTGCCATGCCGCGCCGGCTGGCATTGTGCGGGTAGACCTTGCTGACCAGGAACACCTGGTCACGGCGCCCGGCAATGGCCTGGCCAACGACGGTTTCCGCGCCGCCTTCGGCATACATCTCGGCGGTATCGATCAGGCTCAGGCCAAGCTCGATGCCTTGTTGCAGGGCCGCCACCTCGGCCGCCCGGCGGCCTGGATCTTCACCCATGTACCAGGTGCCCTGGCCGATGGCCGGAACGCTCGAACCTGCCAGTGTCACGTAACGCATGTCACCTCCGGAATGCGGGTATTGGAAAGCAGCACCTCGAGCAGCGCCTGCGCCGCCGTGGAAAGCCTGTGCTCGCTGAGGGCAATCACGCCAATGCGGCGTTCGACCGTCGGCTCGACCAGGGGCACGCAGCGGGCGCCAAGCTCCTGCATCTGGTTGATGCACAGCGCCGGCACGGCACTCACCCCCAGGCCACTGGCAACCATGCGGCCGATCGTCGAAAGCTGGTGGCTCTCGAACGCCACCGCCAGTTTGCCGTGCCGTGCAGCCACGTTCTGCTCCATCAGCAGACGCACCGCCGATGGGCGCTGCAGGGCCACGAAGTCTTCGGCCAGCAGTTGCGCCCAGCTGACCTGGGGCAATCGCGCCAGGGGCGAGTCGGCAGGCACCACGGCGACGAAGCGGTCCATGTACAGCGGGTGGAAGTCCAGGCCATCGATGTTGTCCGGTTCGAAGCCGATGCCCAGTTCGACGCGGCGATGACGCACCAGTTCCAGTACCTGTTCGTTGATCACATCGTGCACGGTGACGTTGACCTTCGGGTAGCGCTGGCGAAACACCTTGAGCGAATGCGGCAGCAGGTTGCCAGCGAAGGCCGGCATGGCCGCCACCGACACCCGGCCCAGTTGCAGGGTGAAGCGCTGGCGCAGCATTTCTTCGGTGTCGTCCCAGTCGGCCAGCAGGCGCCGGGCCAGCGGCAGCAGCACCTCACCTTCGGCGGTCAGGCTGACGCTGCGGGTGGTACGGCTGAGCAGGGCGCCCCCGAGGTTTTCTTCCAGGGCCTTGATGGTCAGGCTCAGGGCCGGTTGCGAGACATGCAGGTGCTCACCGGCCTGGGCGAAGCTCTGGTACTTGGCCACGGTGACAAAGGCACGCAGTTGCTTGACGTTCATGACTGGCCTGCTGGTTGTTTTGCAAAAATTATCAATCGATGATGAAAACAAAATTAACAAATCAGTCGCTTGCGGTGAAGATGTCCCCACACGCTCACCGACAGCCTCGTCGGTTCAACAACTACAAAAGGCGGATCAGCATGGCCGGACTGGACAAGCGCGTTGCAACCTATGAGCAGGCCCTCGAAGGCCTGACCGACAATATGACGGTACTGGCAGGCGGTTTTGGCCTGTGCGGCATCCCGGAAAACCTCATCAGCGAAATCAAGCGGCGTGGCGTCAAGGGCCTGACCGTGGTCTCCAACAACTGCGGCGTCGATGGTTTCGGCCTTGGCGTGCTGCTGGAAGACCGGCAGATCCGCAAGATGATTGCCTCGTACGTGGGCGAGAACGCCGAATTCGAACGCCAGCTGCTCAGCGGCGAGCTGGAAGTGGAACTGACCCCGCAAGGCACCCTCGCCGAGAAGATGCGCGCTGGCGGCGCCGGTATCCCGGCCTTCTACACCGCCACCGGCTACGGCACCCCGGTAGCCGAAGGCAAGGAAGTGCGCGAGTTCAACGGCCGCAAGTACATCCTTGAACAATCCATCACCGGTGATTTCGCCATCGTCAAGGGCTGGAAGGCCGACCACTACGGCAACGTGGTGTACCGCAACACCGCGCAGAACTTCAACCCGCTGGCAGCCACCGCCGGCAAGATCACCGTGGTCGAAGTGGAAGAGATCGTCGAACCCGGCGTGCTGCTGCCCAGCGAAATCCATACCCCGGGCATCTACGTCGACCGCGTCATCGTCGGCACCTTCGAGAAGCGTATCGAAAAGCGCACCGTCAAGGCCTGAGCGCCATCCAGCAGAACAACAAAGAGACCCTGACCATGGCACTGACCCGCGAACAGATGGCGCAACGCGTCGCCCGTGAATTGAAAGACGGCTACTACGTCAACCTCGGTATCGGCATTCCGACCCTGGTGGCCAACTATGTGCCCGCCGACATGGATGTAATGCTGCAATCGGAAAACGGCCTGCTCGGCATGGGCGAGTTTCCTACTGAAAGCACCCTGGATGCCGACATGATCAACGCCGGCAAGCAGACCGTCACCGCCCGTCGTGGCGCCTCGATCTTCGACTCGGCGCAATCCTTCGCCATGATCCGTGGCGGCCACGTCGACCTGACCGTGCTCGGTGCCTTCGAGGTGGACGTGCACGGCAACATCGCCTCGTGGATGATTCCGGGCAAGCTGGTGAAGGGCATGGGCGGCGCCATGGACCTGGTAGCCGGTGCCGAGAACATCATCGTCACCATGACCCACGCCTCCAAGGACGGCGAGTCCAAGCTGCTGCCGCAGTGCAGCTTGCCGCTGACCGGTGCCGGCTGCATCCGCAAGGTGCTGACCGACCTGGCCTACCTGGAAATCGAAGACGGCGCCTTCATCCTGCGCGAAACCGCGCCGGGGGTGAGTGTTGAAGAAATCATCGAGAAGACCGCCGGCAAGCTGATCGTGCCGGATGACGTGAAGGAAATGACCTTCTAAGACACTACCGCAACCCCTGTGGGAGCGGGTTCACCCGCGAATGCGTCGGTACATTCACCGCAGCATTCGCGGGTCAACCCGCTCCCACAGGGCTTTTGCCGTTGCACCCCATAAAACCAATAAAAGGAATTCAACCGTGGCCGCTGAAATTCAAGACAGCCGCTCCGCCCGCTTTGCCTTGCGCTGCTCCAACTGGGCCGAACGCTGGTTCCCTGACTCCTGGGTGTTTGCTGCCCTGGCAGTGCTGCTGGTGTGCATCGGCGCGCTGGCCATGGGCGCCAGGCCGACCGATACCGCCAAAGCCTTCGGCGATGGCTTCTGGAGCCTGATCCCGTTCACCATGCAAATGGCCTTCGTGGTCATCGGCGGTTACGTGGTGGCCAGCTCGCCGCCCGCCGCACGGCTGATCGACCGCCTGGCGCGCATTCCCGGCAATGGCCGCTCGGCGGTGTGCTGGGTGGCGCTGATCTCGATGCTGGCCTCGCTGCTCAACTGGGGCCTGTCGCTGGTGTTCGGTGGCCTGCTGGTGCGCGCCCTGGCGCGGCGTAGCGAACTGCAGATGGACTACCGCGCCGCCGGTGCGGCCGCCTACCTGGGCCTGGGCGCCGTCTGGGCACTGGGCCTGTCGTCTTCGGCGGCGCAACTGCAGGCCAACCCGGCCAGCCTGCCACCCTCGATCCTGTCGATTACCGGGGTGATCCCGTTCACCGAAACCATCTTTCTCTGGCAGTCCGGGGTGATGCTGGCCGCGCTGGTGGTGGTTTCGCTGGTCATCGCCTATGCCACCGCGCCAGGGCCGAACAGCGCGCGCAGCGCCCAGGACTGCGGCGTCGACCCCAGCTTCAGCGCGCCACCGGCACCCCAGCGTAGCCGTCCGGGCGAGTGGCTGGAGCACAGCCCGATCCTGATCCTGCTGCTGGTGGCCTTGGCTGCTGGCTGGTTGTACCAGGAGTTCGCCAGCAAACCGGCAATTACCGCCATCTCCGGGCTGAACACCTACAACCTGCTGTTCATCATGCTCGGTGCCTTGCTGCACTGGCGCCCGCGCAGCTTCCTCGATGCGGTGGCGCGTGCGGTCCCGACCACCACCGGGGTGTTGATCCAGTTCCCGCTGTATGGCTCGATTGCGGCCATCCTCACCCAGGTGAAGGGTGTCGATGAACAGACCCTGGCCCACCACATTTCCGTGTTCTTCACCCAGGTTGCCACGCATGACACCTACGCCGTGCTGATGGGGGTGTATTCGGCAGTGCTGGGCTTCTTCATCCCCTCGGGGGGTGGCAAGTGGATCATCGAGGCACCTTACGTGATGTTGGTGGCCAACGACCTGCAGTACCACCTCGGCTGGGCGGTACAGATCTACAACGCCGCCGAGGCCCTGCCAAACCTGATCAACCCGTTCTACATGCTGCCCCTGCTGGGCGTGCTGGGGCTCAAGGCACGTGACCTGATCGGCTTCTCGTTCGTGCAGTTGCTGGTGCATGTGCCGCTGGTACTGGTGCTGCTGTGGGCGCTGGGTACCACACTGCAATATGTGCCGCCGGTCATGCCATGACGTTGGCCACGAAATGTGGGGCTGCGTAGCAGCCCCAGCATTTCCCCGGCAGTCCACGTATCATTGCCAGGCCGCCTTCGCCTGGGAAACCCGCGTCACATGTCTATCCGATTGAAACTGCTGCGCAAGAAACTGGGGATGACCCTGGAAATGCTGGCCGAAAAGACCGCCATGACCAAGAGTTACCTGTCCAAGGTCGAGCGCGGCCTGAACACACCGTCCATCGCCGCCGCGCTGAAACTGGCGCGGGCGCTGAACGTCAATGTCGAAGAGCTGTTCGCCGAAGAACAGGCCGGCCCGGGCCGCTACAGCCTGGTGCGGCATGCCGAGCGTCAGGCCCTGGTGGGCGACGGGGCCGGGCCGGGGTACGCGGCCCTGACCAGCCAGGTGGGGCAACGCAGCCTGTTGCCGTTCCTGATCCAGCCTCCGCTGGAGTTCAGCGACCCCACATTCAAGGAGCACCTGGGCGAGGAGTTCCTGTTTGTCCACAGCGGCCAGGTAGAAGTGGATTTCATGAACGAGCGGGTCCTGCTGGAGCAGGGCGATGCCCTGCACTTCAACGCCCAGACCCCGCACCGGTTACGCTCGGTGGGGCCGCTGCCAGCGCAATTGCTGGTGGTTGTACACCACGCAGACGAATGAAACGGCGGGGCCTTGCGTCCCGTCTTCGGCTTTTCTCACCGATGAAACGTTGGCGCCAGCCAGCGCCTGCGCTCATGCACAGTTTGTCTGTCGATATTTTGACGAGTCGGCCGGCCACTCATTGAATTTTATTATTGTGTCGGATCATTGACGCAGTGGGTTTGTGCTCATAAGCTCAATTCAACAGCGAAACAACTCCCGCAACACCACGCCAATAACTAATTGATATTCCTCTTTAAAGGAGGGGCGTATGCGCACGGCTCTGATAATAAAGGCGATGTTCTTGCTGGCGTTGTTAAGTGGCGCGGCACGCGCTGCGGATTCGTATATCAACCAGAACAGTATCATGCCTGTTTCAACCGCAGGTTGGTTGTTTGCCTTTGCTGTCGTGGGTTTTGTGGCGGTCGCCAACAGAAGGAAAATCTGAGCCTGCCGCGGGCTTGCTTGTCAATTTGCCAAGCGTTGCTATATTGCCAGTAGCCCCTGAAGGTCCACGGTTGCAGGCCATGCAACTCAGGCTGCACAGCGTCAAGGCAAGGGCGTCCAGGAAGGTGAGGCCGTCGCGGCAGGGTAGGCCGCAAAGCGGAGCGAGAGTTGGCGGGCTGTTCTCATTCAGTGCTCTTCGTCGGGCCTTTTGGCCGGAGGGACCCTCATGGTGCGTTCAATGTTTGCCGTGCTGTGCCTGTTGACGGTGTGGTCTGGTGCCGGCAATGCCGAGCCGAACGGTACCTACCTGCTCAGCCCCGGCGATGTGGTGATGGTTTCGGTGTGGCAGGAAGACAGCCTGCGTCAGGAAGCCACCGTATTGCCCGATGGCAGTATCACGTTCCCGCTGGCCGGGCGCATCGAAGTTGCCGGGCTGGATGTAACGGCAGTTGAAAAACAAGTGGCCGCCAAACTCGAAAAATTCCTCCCCGACCCGAACGTCAGCGTTGTCGTCAAGAGCATCGCCGGCAACCTGGTCTATGTACAAGGCAAAGTCATCAAGCCCGGGCCGGTACAAATGGCCGGCCCTACCGCAGTGCTGCAGGCCCTGAGCATGTCAGGTGGCCTCGACAAGTTTGCCGATGAAAGCGAAATCAAGGTGGTGCGTGGTACCGGCACTTCCCAAAAAATCCTGCCTGTGCGATATAAAGACCTGGTGTCTGGCAGGGATATGTCCACCAACATCCAACTTCAGGCTGGCGATACGCTGGTCGTTCCTTGATCTTGCCTTTAATAAGAACATTTGATGCCTTTTTTTAGAACAACTCGCATTGCAACGGCAATCTTGGTCTTGCCATTTACGGACGCGGTTCTGGCGGCAAATTGGCAATCGACGGTAGTCGTACCGACATCCGTCGAACATGACAGCAACCCGTTGCTGCTGTCGTCGGGAGAAAAGGGCATAACGCGCACGATCATCGCGCCCGATTACACCCTGATCGGCACCTTCGATCGTGACGAACTGCGGTTGGGGCTGGGCATGCATGTGATGCGCTCGTCCGACACGGCCGTGGTGGACAACCGTGAGGACCCTGATGTGAGCCTGGGCTGGCAGCGCCAGACCGAACGCGGGCGTTTTGGCCTGCTGGCACGTTACAACGAAAGCTCGACATTGTCGGGAACGGTGCTGGATACCGGCGTGGTCACCACCGATGGCACGCAGAAGCTCTATACCTTGACCGGCAACTGGAGCCAGGCGGTTACCGAGCGCAGCACGTTGAGCAACGAGACTACCTACAACCGTGCGCGTTACGACATCAGTACGCTGACGGGGTACGAGGAACTGGGCAACGTGTTCACCTGGACCTACGCCTGGAGCGAGCGGGCTGATGTGTACAGCCGCTTCGGTGTGCGCCGTTACGAGCCCGAGCAGGACCAGACGGCGACGGCCTCGAACAGTTACAGCCCGGCGGTCGGGGTGAAGTATCAGCTGTCCGAAAGCCTCAGCGCCGATGCGCACGTGGGCGCCACTCAGGTCTCCGGTAGTGAAGGTGGCGGGCGCGGGGAGGGTGGTGTTGCGCTGCTGTACACCGGTGCGCGCGCGCTTGCCAGCTTCACCGCCGAGCGCAGCACGGTAGCCAGCGCCGAAGGCGGCTTCGCGGAACTGGACCAGGTGCGCGCTGTATGGAGCTATGCGCTCGGTGAGCTGACCCGGGTGGGTGCCGATGCCGCCTGGCAGGACAGCAAAGGGCAGACGCCCAACACCCTGCAGACCTACAGCGTGTGGGCCAGCCGCGAGTTTTCGCCGTACTGGGACCTGCGCCTGTCGCTGATGTACAAGGAACGGCAGCAGGATCACGAAGCCGATGCGAGCGCTACGATCGTGGGTTTGACATTGACGTACAGGTACCCCGACATCTGAACTTCAGGCAGGTGGCCCGATGAAGTCCGATTACGAGCTGTCCCTCAGAGATTACATCGCCATAATCAAGGACCGGGCCCTGTTGTTGGGGGTCAGCATCGTAGTCATCCTGGCGGCGACCGTCGCAGTGGCCGTGATGGTGCCACCCATCTACCAGGCGACCGGCACCATCCTGGTCGAGTCGCAGCAGATTTCGCCTGAACTGGTCTCGACCAACAACGCCAGTTTTGCCGACGAACGCATCGAGGTGATTCGCCAGCGGGTGATGACCCGCGAGAACCTGTTGCGCATCATCGGCAAGTACAACCTGTTTGCCGACCAGCGCTTCAGTGAAAGCGACCGGATCGAGCAGATGCGCAGTGCCATCGTGGTCCAGAGCCTCACTACCTATGTGCGCGGGCGCGGTGAAGCGACCGTGGCGTTCAATGTGTCGTTCGAGCACCGCCAGCCGGAAGTGGCCAAGGAAGTCGCCGACGAACTGGTCGCGCTGTTCCTCAACGAGAACCTCAAGCAGCGCACCGAGCGCGCCAACGAAACCACCGAGTTCCTGACCCAGGAAGCGAACAAGCTGGGGGCCGAGCTGGCCAGCCTTGAGAACCAGCTGGCGGACTTCAAGCAGGCCCATGCCAATGCCTTGCCCGAGCACCAGACCCTGCGCATGAACATGCTGTCGCGCTCGGAGCTGGAATTCCGCGAGGTCGACCGTGATTACAAGGCCGCCCAGGAAGAACTTCGTTACCTGGAACTGGAACTGTCTGCGGCCAATGCCGGGCTGGCGACCAAGGCGGTCGATGGCCCGCGGGTGGCGGCTGCCGATGAAGCCCAGGACCTGCCAAGCCTCAAGGCCGAGTATGCCCGGCTGCTGAGCCGCTACAAGGAAGCCCACCCCGATGTGGTGGCGGTCAAGCGCAAGATCCAGGCGCTCGAAGCCAGCGGCAATGCCACGGCGGCGGTGTCCACCAGCAGCCTCGACGCTGCCCGGGTGCGGGCCAAGATCAGCGCGGCACAGGTGCGCATCGCTTCACTGGCCGAGCAGAAACGCGAACTGACCAGGAAGATGGAAGGCTACGAGGCCGAGATTCTCGAGGCGCCGCAGGTCGAACGTGGCCTGGTGACGCTGATGCGTGACCATGACAACGCGCGCAAGAAGTACGAAGAAATCCGTGCCAAGGAAATGGGCGCGAAGATTACCGAAAGCCTCGAGCAGGAAAACAAGGCCGAGCGCTTTGTCCTGCTGGAGCCACCGTTGATGCCGGAGAAGCCGGTCAAGCCCAACCGCAAGAAGATCGCCGCGCTGGGCCTGGTGCTGGCACCGGCAGGCGCTGGGGCGCTGGTGATGGTGCTGGAAATGTTCAACCAGCGCATTCGCGGCGTCGGTGCCCTGGAGAACCTGCTGGGCCGACGGGTGCTGGTGGCGTTGCCGTATATCGACACCAAGGCCGACCTGGCCCGGCGCAGGCGTTGGCGCAACTGGCTGTTGCTGGCGGCGTTGCTGCTGGTAGCTATCCTGATAGTGCTGGTGCACGTGTTCTACATGCCACTGGATGTGCTGCTGTTGAAAGTCATGTCTCGGTTTGCATAAGGAAGCAGTGATGGACAGGACCAAGCCGGCTGTGGGCAACAATCTTCACCCGGTAACCCCGGGTACCCCCCAGGCCTTGTCACCCGCCCCCGGTACGGCGCTGGCGGAAGTGCCGGGCCAGTTCGATTACGTGAACACCAAGGTGGTGCCGCTGCGCGCGGAGCATCTGGAGCGCCACCGCATCGTGGCGTACAACAAGAACTCCAACATGAACGGGCCGATCGACCTGCTGCGCACCCAAGTGCTCAGGACTATGGAAGAAAACGGCTGGCGGACCCTGGCCATCACCTCGCCAACGCCCGAAGCGGGCAAGACCGTGCTGGCCATTAACCTGGCCATGAGCATTGCCCACCACACCACCAGGACCGCGTTGCTGGTGGATTTCGACCTGCGTCGGCCCAAGGTCGGCAGTACCCTGGGTTTGCCCATGGAGCAGGCATTGAACGAGTTTCTCAGCGACCAGGCCGAGTTGCAGGACTGCCTGGTCAACCCGACTTTGCCCCGGTTCGTGGTGCTGCCAACCCGGGTGCCGGTGCCGATGTCCACCGAAATGCTGTCCTCGCCCAAGGTGGGCAACCTGATCAGCGACCTGCGCAACCGCTATGAGTCGCGCATCTGCATTTTCGATTTGCCACCGTTGCTCAGCTCCGACGATGCAATCACCGTGATACCCAAGTTCGACTGCGTATTGCTGGTGGTGGCCAACGGCATGAACAACAAGAAGGAGATCGAGGATTGCCTGCACCACCTGGCCAGGGTGAACCTGGTCGGCACGGTGCTGAACAAGGCAGACGAGCAACCGCGCACCTATTATTGAGCCTTTTGCCTGCAAGCAGGCATGGCGCTAGCGCTAGCGCTGGCGCACCGGCCACGGATACTGCAACTCCCATTGCCAGGCATGCCGCACGATCTGTTCCAGTTCGGCAAATTCCGGGCGCCAGCCCAGCACACGCATGGCCTTGCCGGCATCCGCCACCAGCCGCGGCGGGTCGCCCGCACGGCGCGGGGCATCGAGGCTGCGTATCGGCCGACCGGTCACCGCCCGGGCCGTATCGATTACCTGCTGTACGGAAAAGCCCAGGCCGTTGCCCAGGTTGAACGCGGTGCGCTCGCCGCCTGCCAGCAGGTAGTCCACCGCCAGCGCATGGGCCGCTGCCAGGTCGCTGACATGCACGTAGTCGCGTATGCAGGTGCCATCCGCGGTGTCGTAGTCGCGGCCAAACACGGTGATTGCATCACGCCGGCCCGAAGCGGCCTGCAGCACCAGCGGGATCAGGTGGGTTTCCGGGTCATGCCGCTCGCCCAGTTCACCTTGCGGGTCAGCGCCCGCCGCATTGAAATAGCGCAGGCACACCGACTTCAGGCCATAGGCGCGGTCGAAGTCCTCGAGGATCTGCTCGACCATCCACTTGCTCAGCCCATACGGGTTGATCGGCCCCTTGGCGTGCGCTTCGTCGATCGGTACATATTGCGGGTTGCCATAGACAGCAGCGCTGGAAGAAAACACCAGGTAGCGGATACCGGCATTGACCATGGCCTGCAGCAGCGCAAGGGTTGCCGCGACATTGTTCTGGTAGTACTTGCCGGGCGCGCTGACAGATTCGCCCACCTGGATGAACGAGGCAAAGTGGAACACCGCATCGAACTGGCAAACGGCGAACAGCACGTCCAGCGCGGGCTCGTCGGCGATGTCCAGCCTGGCCCACTGCACGCCGGGGCCGGGCGAGACCAGGTCGGCGACCACCACCTCATGGCCACTGCCGAGCAGGTGCTTGACCATGTGCGAGCCGATGTAGCCTGCGCCACCGACAACCAGAAACTTCATCCATGCCTCCCGGACTCTGCTGTTGTACAGCCGCAGTGAATCATCCCTGGTCGAGACCGGGCGGGCGCTTCAGCTACAGGTCTGCTTGAGGGTAGATGGCCATATGCCCTATTTCAAGAACAGCCAGTTGGACATGTACTGGCCGTCGAACGTGATGCGGTAATGCCCATCCTGGTAGGCCACCGGCAAAGCTTTCAGCTGGGCCGGTGCCTCGCGGGCGAACAGCTTCAGGCCAGCAGGCGCCTTGATGGTCAGGCTGCCGGCAAGCGGCTCGACGTTGAACGGTGTATTGGCATCGGCCTTGGGCACGGCACGGGTGCCCAGCGACACCAGCAATTCGCGCGACTGGCCCAGGGGCTGGCCATCCAGGCTTTGCACCACGACGCTGGCATAGGCTGTCTGTGCCTGCACCTGGATGGCGCCGAGGCTGATCGAGCGGCCACCCAGCCAGCCGGTGGCGGCTTGCGTCAGCGCGCTGTCGATGGTGTAGACGCCTTGTTGCCAGTTGCGTTTGAGCTCACCGGTGTCGCTGACCGCTTCGCTGGCGTCGGCCGCCAGCAAGGCTTGCCCCGGGTCCTGCAGCACCTGTGCATCGGCCGGGATGGCCGCAGGCTGCAGCCAGGGCAGTTCCGGCGTCTGCGGCAGGGCGATCTGCAGTCGGCCCTTTTCCATGGCCGTGCGCAGCAGTGGCGAGTTGCGCGGGGTGATCTCCTGGTTGTACAGCATGGCGGGCGTCGGCGCGAATACGTAGCGGGTAGTGGCCTGGCGCACGTCTGCGCGGCGGTAGAGCAGGGCGGCGGCAGGCAGGGTGGCGAGCATGGCCGGGTCGTTGTAGGCATGCCAGTTATCTGCCGTGCGCCAGCCGGGATTGAAGGCCTGCTGGCTGTAGGCATACTGCAGCATGGCGTCCCAGCCCTGGTGGCTGCCAGTAGCGGCCACGTACAGCGGCAGTGAATGACGGTCGGGCAGCGGGAAGGGTTCGGCGTTCCACTCGCTGACGGTCATCGGCTTGCCGACCACCTGGGCAGCGGCCAGCCAGTCGATCATGCCGTCGCTGCTCAACGGGTTCTTTTCCAGCTGGCCATTGGCGCCGTAGCTGTGGGCATCGATCACATCGCCTGCGCTCAGTGCCGGCAGCGCGCTGAGGCCGTTGCCACCCCAGGTGCTGGTGGTGGCGATCGGCACCTTCACGCCGAGCTTGCGCAGGTGCGCAATCATCCCGGCATCGAAACGCTGCTCCAGGTCATTGAGAAACAGTTTCGACGGGCCGTGCTCCCAGGCACGCCAGACCCGGTCGCCCGGCAGGTCATGCTGGCGGGCGAACGCCTTGGCGGCCTCCATGTAGCGTGCGCTGTGGCGGGGCACGTCCTTGTCCGGCAGCAAGGCGTTGCCGTAATGCTGGGTGAGGTCGTTCTCGTTGGTGAGCAGCACCGCGGCAATGGCCGGGTCGTCCTTGTAGGCCAGCCCGGTGTACGGGTTGACGTGGCTCAGGTACTGCTCGGCAAAGCGCTGCATGGCCTGCTGGATGCTGCGGTTGACATAGGCGAAACCCTTCAGGTCGACATGCTCCTGGCCCTTGGCGATCTCCTCGAAGTCGTCAATCTTGTCATTGGCGGTAAGCGCCCGCTGTACATGCATGTCCAGCCAGACATAGATGCCTTCGTCCTTGAGCGCCTTGATCCACACATCGAGCTTGCGCAGCGACTCGGCATCGAGTTGGCGGGTATCGCGCACCAGGGTGCCATCGCCGAACACGTTCGGGCTGACCCACGGCGAGTCGTGGTGGTGCAGGCGCACCAGGTTGAAGCCCAGGGCCGACAGGCGCCTGGCCTGTACGCGGATTTCTTCGTCCGGGCTCTTGAACAATGCATAGGCGGACAGGTTGGTGCCCCAGAAGCGCGCCGGGGTGTTGTCGGCGAACATCAGTTGCTCGCCGACAGCCTTGACGAAGCCGCGCTTGCCTGCGGGCTTTTCCGCTGCATTGAGAAAGGACAGGTCGACAGGCGAGGTGCGCCAGTCCAGTTGGTCATCGGGCCAGCTGGCCGGGTCGGCCAGGCCGAAGCGCTCGCTGGGGGTTGGCCCCAGGTCGATGTCGCCGGTAACGTTCAGCACCGCCTTGATCTGCTGCCGGCCGGCATCGATCGGGTCGCTGTAGAGGAACGCACGCACCTCGGACGGGTTGCCGCGTTCGAAATACAACTTGGCCAGCGGCGGATCGAAGCGCATCTCGATGCGTCGGCCCTGGTCTGGCTTGCCCCATGACCAGCCACGGTTGCCAGGCAGCAGCTGCGGGGCGCCCATGTCCCCGGCAATGTGCGCCGGGTCGAACTGGAACACCAGGCCACCGCCCATCACCCCGGCCTGGCGGCTGTGGGCGTCAAGGTCGAAGACCCAGCTCAGGGTCTGCGCCTGCTGCTTGCGGATATCCGCTGTCAGGTCGAAGTCCAGTGCCTTGTTCTGACCCTGTAGCGTGTAGTGGTAGGGGCCGTTGACCTTGACCGTGGTATCGAAGCCGGTCCAGCTCCAGTTGGCCGCCCAGAAGTCAAACCTGGCTTTCATCACCGGCCCACCGCCTTGGGTGACCGTGGGCAGGCCATTCTGTTCATCGACACTGGCTTGCCATTCCGATGCCCAGCCCGCCCATGGCAGCAAGGCCAGGCCAGCCATGGCCGAGGCCCGCAGGGTTAGAACGACTGTACGGCGCAGGTGGGGCAGGTTCATAGGCATTACCCGGTTTGAAGATCCGCGTCGGCCAGCACGGTGACCTGGCTGTGGTCAAGCCGGCGCACCATCTGGACATAGGCCACGCCCAGCCCGGCGATGGTCCAGTACACCACCGGGATGAAGGTGATGCTGCTGACCGTGAAAATGATCACCAGGATGCCGACCAGCGTCGCCAGCAATGCCCGGCCAAGCTGGCGACGCTCGTCGTCCTTGTCGGGGAAGCTGCGCATGGCCTTGCGGATACCGTGCAGCACGGCAGCGAAGAACGCCACGAACAGGCCGAGCCCGACCAGCCCGACGCGCAACGCCAGGTTGATGTAGGTGTTGACGATGTCGATGATGCCTTCGCCCTGGATCATCGACTGCATTTCCGGGGTGTTGCGGAAATCGAACGAGCCGAACAGCGGATTGCGCTGGATGACGATCCAAGAGTTGTCCATCAACCGCTCGCGGTAGGTGATGTTGTCCTTGTCCACAGTGCCGATGAACGGCAACAGGTCCAGTACCTTGTCGCCACCCGGCACGGCAGTCAGCAGCGGCAGGGCCAGCATGCCGGCCGCAGCCAGCAGCACCAGGCGCCTGAGCGCACCTCTGCCCAGGGCGATGAACACCACCACGATCACCATGGCGCCGATCCACGGGCCGCGCGACAGCGGCGCGAACAGCCCGGCGGCCAGCAGCAGGGCGCCCGTCAGCCGCTGCCAGGGGCGGCGCAGGTAACCCTGAAGGAACAGGAACAGGCCGATGGCCACGCTCATCACGTAGCCCAGGACGATGGCCTGCCCGGTGGTGACGCTGGCGCGCAACGAACCGCCCCTGCTCAGGTAGCCGGACATGCTCCACGGCACGCCCATGGCATCGATCAGGGCGCTGTACAGCAGCCAATGGCGTACGTATTCGGCCACGCCGATCAGGGCCAGCAGGAGCGACGCGAGCACGAACGCCAGCAGGGTGTCCTTGAACTCGCTGATCTGACGCAGGCCACGGCTGGCCACGTAATACGGCAGGAGCACGTCGATGAACAGGTACAGCGTCTGGCGCAGGGTGTCGGTCAGGGTGGTTTCACGCAGGTACAGCGCGCTCATCAGCAGCAGCCCGGCCGCCAGCAGCCGGTCCGGCCAGGTGCGGCCGAAGCGCAGGGTGTCACCTTGCCGGCGCAGGGCCAGGGCAGCCGGCAACAGCACGCACACGGTCAGCAAGCGGATGTGGTTGAGGTCGACCAGGTAGTTGACCAGGCCAAACCCCGGCACCTGCAGCGAAGCCGGCGGGATCAGGAACAGCAGCATGTAGAACAGCGCCATGGGGTTGTGCTCGCGGCGCCCGGCGAGGTACAGGATCACCGCGCCCGCGCCCAGGTACAGCCAGAAACTGTGCGAGACGAAGGCCAGCACGGTCAGCAGGAACCACAGGTTGCGCCTGCGCTTGAAGTCGCCCGGCGGGATCAGGTCGGTAGCAGGCCGCCGGGCCAGCAGGAAGACCACGCTGGCCAGGAACAGGATGACGATCAAAGCGCGAAAATGTTCAGGCATCGGCTATGTGCACCTTTCCCTCGGTGGGCAACGGCTAGCATCGTGGCTAATTGAAACTATAGTGACTTTTTAGTCAGTCAGAGATCGCAGTCATGCCGTCGATTGATGTGTCAGCCACCGCGAGCCTGCGCCAGCGGGCCCTCAGGGCCGGGTCGTGGAACCTGGTCTCGCAGGTGGCGTCACAGCTGATGCGCCTCGGCGGCAATCTGCTCATGGCCCGCTTGCTGGTGCCGGAAATGTTCGGGGTGATGGTGATTGCCAACACCGTTTCGGTACTGCTGCATCTGCTGTCCGACGTCGGCCTGCGGCAAAACATCGTCCAGAGCCCGCGTGGCGACGACCCGGATTTTCTCGATACCGCATGGACAGTGCAGATCATCCGTGGCTTCGTGCTGTTTGTCCTGACCTTGCTGCTGGCCGTGGCCGCCTGGTTTGCCCAGCTGGCTGACTTGTGGCCGGCTGACGCAACCTATGCCGAACCGGTGTTGCCCTGGGTCCTGGCGGCCACCGGGCTGTCGGCGGTGATCTGGGGGTTCCAGTCCACCAAGATAGATGTGGCGGTACGAACTTTCCAACAGAAGCGCGTGGTGCTGGTCGACCTCGCCTCGCAGGTGGTGGGCCTGGTGGTGATGCTGGTGCTGGGCTACCTGACCCGCTCGGTCTGGGCGCTGGTCATCGCCGGCCTGGTGTCGGCCCTGGCCTGGACCCTGCTTGGCCACACCGTCCTCGAGGGGCCGCACAACCGCCTGCACTGGGAGCGCAGTGCGCTGAACGAACTGATCGTGTTTGGCCGCTGGATCCTGTTGTCGTCGATGGTCGGCGTGCTGGCCATGTACGGTGACCGCATCTGGTTCGGTGCCAGCATGACGACTGCGCAACTGGGCGTCTATTCGATTGCCGTGCTGATCCTGGGGGCGGTGCAGACCGCGCTGATGAAGGTTTTCGGGGCGGTGGCGCTGCCGGCCTTCAGCGAAGCGGCCAGGGCCAATGACAAGGAGCGCCTGAAGGCGCTGTACCACCGCTTCCGCCTGCTGGTCGACCTGCTGGTGCTGTTCGTCTGTGGTGGCTTCCTTACCGCCAGCCCGCTGCTGATCGGCTGGCTGTACGACGACCGCTACCGCGAAGCCGGGCCGATGCTGGCGATTCTTTCGCTGTCGTTCCTCACCTTGCGCTATACCTTGGCACACCAGGTGTGGATTGCCCTGGGCCTGACCAAGTACCAGGCCATCGACAACATCATCCGCCTGGTCTCGCTGTGGGGGTTGTTGCCGTTGTTGCTGGCGCTTGGCGGTGTGGACTGGGCGATCTGGGGCGTGGCGCTGCACACCCTGCCGACGCTAGTGCTGATCGTGTATGTGAATTGCAAGCTGGATATCTTCAGCCTAAAACGTGAACTGATGGTGCTGCCGATGCTGCTGGTCGGGGCGCTTTGCGGGGCGCTGCTGACAGCCTTTTGCAACTGGCTGTGATGCGGCTTGCCGGGGTGAGACTTGAACGGGCACAGGCTACTGGACCATGGGGAAGTTGACTTATTGTGCTGCGCAGCCGGGGCGCAGGCGCTTTATCCAGAGTTGTGTCTTGCTGGGTGTCGGGGGCGCGCTGTTCGGTGCTACAGCGGCCCGTGGCGGTGAGCGTGTCGACAGCCACGGGTACGTGCTGATCAATGGCTGGGTGCTGCCGTCCCGTTACTTCCGGAACGAGCAAGCATGATCAACGATTTCCAGTCGCAGAAGACGCTGCGCGACGCCTATGACGTTTGCATCATCGGCGCCGGCCCGGCGGGCATCACCCTGGGCCTGCGCCTGGCGGCCGCCGGCTGGCGGGTGCTGCTTGCCGAAGGTGGCGGGCGTGAATACTCGTCGCTGTCGCAAGACCTGTATGCCTGCAAATCCACCGGCCTGGAGCTGTATGCCCAAGTATCCCGCCTGCGTTACCTGGGCGGCACATCCAACCATTGGGCCGGCCGTTGCCGGCCGTTCACGGCCTCGGATTTCGCCACGCCACCCATCGGCGGCCTGCCGGGCTGGCCCATCCCTTATGCGGAAATTGCCGCCTACCTGCCAGCCGCCATGGAGATCGTCGACTTGCCGCCTGGCTCGGATTTCGAGGCAATCAACAGCGGGCTGGTCGGTGACGAATTCGAACCAGACCGCTTTCTGCTCAGCCCGCCAACCCGGTTTGCGCAGAAGTACGCTGCGGCTCTCGAGCAGACCGAAGGCCTGGATGTATTCATCAATTGCAATTGCGTGGACCTGGAGTTCGACGAGGCCAGCGGCACCCTGGCCGCAGTGGTACTGTCCGATTACCAGCGCAATCGCCAGCGCCTGGTGGCGAGAAACTTCGTACTGGCCACCGGTGGCATCGAGAATGCCAGGCAGTTGCTCAACAGCGAATCGTTGCTGCGCGCGGGCATCGTCAGCCAGGACGGGTTGGTCGGCGGTTGTTTCATGGAACACCTGAACATCGACCTTGGCACCTTCATCCTCCGCTCGGGGCTGGCCCCTGAGCCGCGCGAATACTTCACTACCGATGCCTTCACTGACGAGTACAAGGCCGGCAAGGGCAATGTCAGGGCCGCCTTGCTGGACGAGGTGCAGACCTACGGCCGCACTGCCGAGGTCAAGCATTTTCTGGAAAACCTGGCCTGTGACATGGGGGTTGCCAGCAAGATTGCCTTCGTGGCCCAGTTCAGTTGCCCCGGCGACGGTCTCATCAGCACGCTGATAGAGCAGTTCCCCAACCTGCACAGCCGCATCTCGCTGCTGGACGAGAGGGACGCGCTGGGCGTGGGCAAGGTCAACGTCAACTGGGCCCTGAGCGCCGATGACCGGCACACCATCAAGTGCATCGGCAGCGAGCTGGCCAAGCGCTGGGCCGACATGAATCTGGGCTTCATCAAGCTCAACGACTTCGTCTATGACACCTCGATACCGCTGAAGATGTCGCCGCATGCCCACCACATGGGCACTACGCGCATGGCATCCTCCGCGCAAGCCGGTGTCGTCGACAGCAACTGCAAGGTGTTCGGTGTTGCAAACCTCTACATCGCCGGCAGCAGCATCTTTGCCACAGGCGGTGCTTCCAATCCGACCCTGCCGCTGCTGCAGTTTGCCCTCCGCCTGGCCGACCACCTCGATGCCAGGATGAGCGGCGCCAGGCAAGCAGTGGGGTGATACAAGTGGCAAACGGGTAGAGTGCGCTGCGGTCAGCACCCATGACAACAGACCGGATGCGCCTCAGGAACAGTCCAGATGGCTTGATTGCGAGGCTGGCAGGATGAACGGATGGATACGCAAGGCAGTGGCGCATTATGTTCATGCAACCGGGCGAGGCGCCTCGTTCTACCGCAGGTTTTGCCGGCCCACGCCGCTCGAGTGGGGCGCGTACCTCACCCGTTGGGGCAACTTTCATTCGGTGGGCAGGCACTTCCATGCCAACCCGGGGAGCAAGTTCCTCGACCCTTCGCTGGTGCGCATTGGCAACAGCGTGGGCCTGGCCGACTGCACGCTGATCGGTCATGACGGGGTGGTATTGCTGATCGAGCACCGCTTCGGCAAGCACCTGGATTCGGTCGGTTTCATCGACATCAAGGACAACTGCTTCATCGGCCACGGCGCGATCATCATGCCGCGCGTGACCATCGGGCCCGAGTCGATCGTCGCCGCAGGCGCGGTGGTGACCAAGGACGTGCCGCCGGGCACGGTGTTCGGCGGCAACCCGGCAGAGTTCATCTGCACCACCGAAGAGTTGATCAAGCGGGTCGAGGCGCGTTGCGAAGCCTACCCGTGGATCGGCCTGGTCAAGCAGCGCAACGGTGCCTATGACCCCGAACTGGAACCGCTGCTGATGGCGCAAAGGCGCCAGTACTTCTTCGGGGAGGGCGGCAATGGCTAGCAAACCGGTCGATGTCATGGTGGTCAACTTCAACACGGCCGGGCTGCTGCAGCCGATGTTCGATGCGCTGCGCCGGGCTGATGGTGAACGCCTGGCCAACTACCTGGTGGTGGACAACGCCTCGGTGGATGACTCGGTGCAGCGCATGGCCCAGGTGTGCCCGCAAGCGCTGCTGCTGAGCAACACGCATAACGTCGGCTTCGGCCGGGCCAACAACCAGCTGCTGGCGCACCTGAAGGGCAAGTACGCCTTGCTGCTGAATACCGACGCCTTCGTGGCTGCCGATTCCCTGCAGAAGACCCTCGATTACATGGAGGCGCACCCCGAGTGCGGCGTGCTGGGCGTGCGCCTGGAGGGCCGCGATGGCGACCTGCAACCCAGTTGCCGCTACTTTCCGACACCGTTCAATGTATTCGTCGGGCGTACCGGGCTAGGGCGCTTCTTTCCAGGCCTGAAGATGGTCGACGAGATGGACTGGGACCACGCGTCGGTGCGCGAATGCGACTGGCTGCCTGGCTGCTTCTACCTGGTACGCCGTGAAGTGCTCGACCAGGTTGGCCTGTTCGACCCGCGCTACTTTCTTTATTACGAAGAAGTCGACCACTGCAAGCGGGTCAAGGCGGCGGGCTGGAAAGTGGTGTTCTACCCGCACACCACAGTGGTGCACATCGGCGGCGAGAGCTCCCGCTCGGTAGCCGAACTGGAGGCGGCCAGCCGGCAGATTTCGGCCTACCAGATCGAAAGCGAACTGCTTTACTTCCGCAAGCATCACGGGCGGGCAGGGCTTGCCCTGCACATGTTGCTGGTGACCTTGGGCGACCTGCTGCTGGCACTCAAGGCGCTGTTGAAACGACGCGGTTGGGGCGCGATACGTGCCTGCTGGCGTCACTGTCGGGCGACCTGGTCCCTGCTGTTCAAGACCCGGTATGCCAGCCAACCGACCAGGTAGGTGGAGCCATGTTCGAAAATATCCGTGCCGACTTGCGCGCCCATGGTGGCGACTGGGGCGCCCAGGGCTTCTGGGTATTGCTGGTGTACCGCTTCGGCCGCTGGCGCTATGGCGTGCGCCCGGCACTGCTGCGCAAGCTGTGTTCCCTGCTGTACAAGGTGTTGTTCAAATGCGTGCAGATCATCACTGGTGTGGAGTTGCCGTGCGAAGTGGTGATTGGCCGCAACTTCGTCATCGATCATTTCGGCGGCATCGTGATCAGCGGCTATGCCCGGTTTGGCGATGATTGTCGTATCCGCAACGGCGTGGTGGTGGGCCTGAAGAACGTCGACGAGCCGATTGCACCGGTGTTCGGCAACAATGTCGATATCGGTACCGGGGCCAAGGTGCTGGGTAGCATTCGCATTGGCAACAACGTGGTGATCGGTGCCAACGCCGTGGTGCTGGTGGATGTGCCGGACGATTCGCTGGCGGTGGGGGTACCGGCCACCATCAAGGCCAGGCACGCGGCCACCACGGCGCCGGCCGGGTGAAGCCCATGGCGAGCGGGCTTGGCGTGGTGGTGATAGGCCGCAACGAAGGCCAGCGCCTCGAGCGTTGCCTGCGCTCGTTGGCGCATGGCGCGGACCAGGTGCTGTACGTCGACTCGGGTTCCTCCGACGGTTCACCGCACCTGGCCCGTAGCCTCGGGGTGGAGGTACTGGCGCTGGACATGGGCCAGCCGTTCACCGCTGCCCGCGCGCGCAATGAAGGCTTTGCCGCTTTGCAACGGCTGCTGCCGTCGATGCGCCTGGTGCAGTTCGTCGACGGCGATTGCGAGGTCGACGCAGGCTGGCTGGCGACGGCACAGGCGTTTCTCGACCGCCAGCCTGACGTGGCGGTGGTGTGTGGCCGGCGCCGCGAGCGTTTTCCGCAACGCTCGGTATACAACCTGCTATGCGACCTGGAATGGGATACCCCGATCGGCGAGGCCAAGGCGTGCGGTGGCGACGCGCTGATGCGGGCAGACGCCTTCGCCGCAGTCGGCGGTTTCCGCAGCGGGCTGATCGCCGGCGAAGAGCCCGAGCTGTGCGTGCGCCTGCGGGCCAAGGGATGGAAGGTCTGGCGGCTGGATGTCGAGATGACCCTGCACGACGCCGCCATGACCCGTTTCAGCCAATGGTGGCGACGCAGCCTGCGCGCCGGCCATGCTTATGCAGAAGGCGCCTACCTGCATGGCCAGGCGCCGGAGCGGCACTGGCTGCGCGAGTCGCGCCGGGCCTGGGTCTGGGGCCTGGGCATACCGCTGGCGACCCTGCTGGCCTGCCTGGCGTTCGGCGGCTGGGGCCTGGCGTTGGCGCTGGTCTACCCGTTGCAGGCCTGGCGCCTGGCGCGTCGCGGAGACCGATCGGCACGTGAGAACTGGCTACGGGCAGTGTTCCTGGTATTGGGCAAGTTCCCGGAAATGCTTGGGCAGTTGCGGTTCCTGCACCGGCACTTCGTGGCCGGCAAGCCGGCCTTGATCGAATACAAGTGAGGGACCACGGATGCTCGGCACGATCATCAAAAGCGTGTTCACCCTGCAACCGGGCTACTCGTTGCGGGCGCTGAACAACAAATACCGGCTGATGCGCCAGGTTGCCCGGCATTGGCCCGAGCTGAATGCCTTCGTGCAACGCATGACCCTGGCACTGGGCGAGGGGCGCTGGCGCCGCCTGGGCGTGGATTGCCTCGGCGTCGTGCAGTGGCCCTATATCAGCAAAAGCTGGGAAGCGCCGCAGCGCCTGGAGGTGGTGGCATCGCACTTCGAAGTGGTGACCGGGCAATTTCCGCCGCTGTTGCTGCTGGACCGCGCAGACAGCCGGGTATTGTGCGAGCTGACCCGCCATTCGCCAGGTTGCCGCCTGGTGCTCGACCGGCCGATCTGGTTCAAGCGTGAAGGCGAGCTGGTGCTGAACCTGTTCCAGAATGACCTGCGCGTGGCCTCCCTGGCATTTACCCTGTGCCGCAGCCAGGGCGAACTGTGCCTGTTCATCGGTGCCGTGCAAGGCATTCACAAGGGTGTCGACAGCGAGACCTCGCTGGCCATCTACCGCGACCTGACCAAGGACTTCGAGGGCCTACGCCCGCGTAGCCTGCTGCTCGAAGCGCTGAAGTGCCTGGCCAGACTGCTGGGCGTGCAGCACCTGTATGCCGTCAAGGATGCCTGTCGCCACCACCGACATGCGTATTTCGGCAACGACAAGGGTGAGGAGCTAGCTGGCAATTATGATGCGATTTGGCAAGAGCATGGCGGCATAAGCTGCGATCGTGCTGATTTCCTTGAGCTGCCCCTGGCCCCGGCGCAGCGCGCGGAACAGGACATTCCGAGCAAGAAACGGGCGATGTACCGCCGCCGTCAGGCGTTGCTCGACGATGTTTTCGCACGTTTGCAGGCAGCTTTGGCAGGCAGCGGTCACAACCTTGGACTACAAGAGAAGCAGGGGGATGCGCCTGACGCAGGGGCATCGGCGGGACGCCGGCCACCGGTAATCGACAGCTTGAAGTAAGCGCTGGCGTTACTGTGGGAGGTCCAAGGGTTCATCATGCGGGTCTTGATCTGGATTCCTATGCGCATTGCCTATTTCGTCAACCAGTACCCGAAGGTCAGCCACAGTTTCATCCGCCGCGAAATCCTCGCGCTGGAGCGCCAGGGGGTCGCGGTGCAGCGTATTGCCCTGCGCGGCTGGGACGCGCAGCTGCAGGACGGCGAAGACGCCAACGAACGCGACAACACCCGCTATGTGCTGCAAAGCGGCATCGCCGGCCTGCTCAAACCCACCTGGCAAGTACTCTGCGCGCAGCCACGGCAGTTTTTCCGCGCGCTGTGGCTGGCCCTGCGCCTCGGTCTGCGCGCCGACCGCGCCTGGCCCTACCACCTGGTCTACCTGGCCGAAGCCTGCCAGCTGCTGCAATGGCTGCAGGCAGGCAAGGCACAACACGTGCACGCCCATTTCGGCACCAACTCCACCGAGGTGGTAATGCTGGCCCACGTGCTGGGTGGGCCGGCCTACAGCTTTACCGTGCACGGGCCGGAGGAATTCGACAAACCGCAGTTTCTGCACATGGCCGAGAAGGTGCGGCGTGCCGCGTTTGTCGCCACCGTCAGTTCGTATGGGCGCAGCCAGGTGTTGCGCTGGGTGGCACACGACCACTGGGCCAAGGTGAAGGTGGTGCATTGCGGCCTCGAGCGCAGTTTCCATGAGGTGGCGCCGGTCAGCCTGCCGGCGGCGCCGCGGCTGGTGTGTGTCGGTCGCTTGTGCGAACAGAAAGGCCAGCTGCTGTTGCTCGAAGCCGCGCGGATACTGGCCGCCCGAGCGCTCGGTTTCGAGCTGGTGCTGGCCGGCGACGGCGAGATGCGTGGGCAGGTCGAGGCGTTGATTGCCCGGTATGGCTTGCAGCGCCAGGTACGTATCACCGGCTGGATCAGCAGTGCCCAGGTGCGCGAAGAGATCCTTGCCGCGCGCGCACTGGTGCTGCCCAGCTTCGCCGAGGGGCTGCCGGTGGTGATCATGGAGGCCATGGCCCTGCGCCGGCCCGTGCTGACGACCTATGTGGCGGGCATTCCCGAGCTGGTGCAGCCGGGCGAGAACGGTTGGTTGTTTCCCGCCGGCGCCGTTGACGAGCTGGTGACGGCCATGGCCGAGTGCCTGGCGCAACCTGTCGAGGTACTGCAGCGTATGGGCGAGGCGGCCCGCCAGCGTGTGCTGCAACGGCATGATGTCGACACCGAGGCGGCCCGGTTGGCCGCTTATTTCAAGGCATCCGCATGATCAGTGTATTGGCTTGGTTACTCGGCATCCTGGCGCTCATCGTCCTGCTGCCGGTACTGCTGCTTTTGGGGCAGGTGCTGCTCGCCTGCCTGCCGAGGCAGGCGCAGCCCTTGGGCGGCAACCGGCGTCCGCAGGTGGCCGTGCTGGTGCCAGCGCATGACGAAGCAATGATCATCCGCGCCACGCTGGCAAGCATCACCCCGCAATTGCAGCCTGGCGACCGGTTGCTGGTGGTGGCGGACAACTGCACCGACGACACCGCGCCACTGGCCCGCGAGGGCGGCGCGGAGGTAGTGGAACGCCACGACCTGCGTTTGCGTGGCAAGGGCTATGCCTTGGACTTTGGCGTGCGCCACCTGGCCCGCCAGCCGCCCGAGGTGGTGATCGTGGTCGATGCCGATTGCCGGGTCGGCGAGGGCGCGATCGAGCGCCTGGCGCGTCGTTGCCACCAAGCCGCCCGGCCGGTGCAGGCCCTGTACCTGACGCACGCCCCGGCGGGCGCCGGGACGAAAGTACAGATCGCCGAATTCGCCTGGCGGGTCAAGAACCTGGTACGCCCGCGCGGTTGGGCGCGGCTGGGCCTGCCTTGCCAGTTGATGGGCGCGGGCATGGCGTTCGGTTGGCGTGACCTGGCCCTGGTCGACCTGGCCAATGGGCACCTGGTGGAGGATGTGAAGCTGGGCCTGGACCTGTGCCAGCAAGGCAAACCCCCGGTGTTCTGCCCCGAGGCCTTGGTCACCAGCCAGTTTCCGGCCAGTCAGCAAGGCCTGAACAGCCAGCGCACCCGCTGGGAGCATGGCCACCTGGGGTTGATGCTGACCGATGCCCCCAGGCGTGCGCTGGCCGCCGTCAGGCAAGGCAACGGCAGCTTGCTGGCGATGACCCTCGACCTGCTGGTGCCGCCCCTGGCATTGCTGGTGCTGGCCCTGCTCGCGGTCAACCTGTTGGCCTGGCTGGCCTACCTGCTGTTCGGCGTCGCGGCACCTGCGTGGATCGCCCTGGGTGCGCTGGTGTCGCTGGGCCTTGCGGTCATGCTGGCCTGGGCGCGCTTCTGTCGTGAGCTGATCCCGTTTTCCGTGTTGCTGTATGCGCCGTTCTATGCGGCAAGGAAGGTGCCCATGTATCTGGGGTTCCTGATCAAGCGCCAGGTTGACTGGGTGCGCTCGAAGCGGGATGCAGACTGATGGCTGAGTGGCAGCAGCGCTGGGCCGGCATCATCGACAAGCTCGAAGCCGTGGCTGACGAGGCTGCCGCGCAGCGCCTGCTCGACCGGCTGGCCGCTGTGCAGACCCCGACCGTGCTCGGTTTCGTCAACGCCCATGCGATGAACCTGGTGGTGCGCGACGGCGCGTACGCTCAGGCATTGTCGGCGGCCGACGTGCTGCTGCGTGACGGCGCCGGCATGGCGATGCTCTATCGCCAGCTTGGCCTGGAGCCCGGGCTCAACATGAATGGTACCGACTTCATTCCCCGGCTGATGGCTGCCTACCGCGGGCGACGGGTGGCGTTCTGGGGCACACGGCAACCCTACCTGGACCAGGCCGCGCAGCGCAGCGCCAGCCAGTTCGGGGTGGTACCGGTATCGGTCCATGATGGCTTTGCCAGCCTGGAAACCTATCTGCAACTGGCCAGGGAGCAGCAACCCGAGCTGATCGTGCTGGGCATGGGCATGCCCAGGCAGGAGGCGGTAGCGGCGCAGTTGGCGGCCACTGGCGAACCGTGCCTGATCGTCTGTGGTGGGGCGATCCTGGATTTTCTCGGCGGCAAGGTCAGCCGGGCGCCGCTGTGGCTGCGGCGTGTGGGCGGGGAGTGGTTGTACCGGTTGTCGCGCGAACCGAAGCGCCTGTTCATGCGCTATGTGGTGGGCAACCCCTTGTTTCTGCTGCGCGCGCGGCTGTACCGCCGCGGTGCAGGGCGTGCCGGACGCAGCGTGTAGACGGACGGACCCGCCTGGTCGCTGGGGGGTGGCACGTTGATGGCGGCTGGCTGCTACAGTGAGAGCAAGGTGGCGGGCTGCACGGTGCTGTTTCGCTGGCCTTGCATGGGCCGTTTGCCAGGCTTGCGGTTTGACCAAAAGGACTTGCTGCGCGTGAATTGATGAGGTCTGAGATGGTTTTCGAACCCAGAAGCAGTCGTTCCTTGCTTCAGCGAAGAAGCAGCGTCAGTAACGCCATCCAGGCCGGTCTCGACGGAATAGCCGTCACCGGTATCGCCTGGTACCTGATCTACGACCAGTTCGGCTATATCACTTCCGATTACGTGATCATGCTGTTGTTGCTGATCGGCGCACTGGCGGTGATCTACGATCACTATGCAATCTACCGCACCAACGTCGGCCTATCGATCAAGGCGTTCCGGCTGTTCAAGGCGTGGTCGGCAACCTTCTGCTTCCTGGTGGTGATGGCCTTCCTGACCAAGCAGAGCGAAACCTACTCGCGGCTGCTGGTGGTGCAACTGTTCATCATCGGCTACATCGCCCAGTTGTTCCTGCATTTTGCCGTGCGCGAACTGCAGAAGCGCTTCAGCGCACATGCGCGCCTGGACAATGCGCTGATCATCGGCGCCGGTGACCTGGCCAATTTCCTTTATCAGAAAATCAGTAACAACCCCTGGTTCGGCGAGCGGGTGCTGGGCTGCGTGCTGATCGACGCGCCCGACGAGCCGGGGCGCGAAACTGCCGAGGGCAAGCAACGCCTGCCGGTGCTCGGGCACATTGCCGAGCTGGATGAGATCGTCGCCCGGCACGCCATCCGCACGGTGTACCTGGTCACGCCGCTGGGCGGTTCCGAGGTCATCAACGAGGTGTACCTGAAGCTGCTCGACAAGTGCATTGCGGTGAACTGGGTACCTGACATCTTCTCCTTGCGCCTGATCAACCACAGCGTGCGGGAAATCGCCGGCATTCCAGTGCTGACCTTGTCCGAGACGCCGCTGACGGGCATGAGCCTGTTCCTGAAAAACCTCGAGGACAGGGTATTGGCGGCGCTGATCCTGCTGTTTGCCTCGCCGGTGCTGCTGGCCGTGGCAGTGGCGATCAAGCTGGATAGCCGCGGCCCGGTGTTCTTCCGCCAGGAACGCACCGGCTGGACCGGGGAAGCGTTCCGTATCTGGAAATTCAGGAGCATGCATGTGCACCAGCCGGAGGCGGGCGTGATCAGGCAGGCGCAGAAGAATGACCCGCGGCTGACCCGGGTCGGGGCGTTCATCCGCCGTACCAGCCTGGACGAGCTGCCGCAGCTGTTCAATGTGCTGACCGGGGAAATGTCGCTGGTCGGGCCGCGACCGCATGCCCTGCAGCATGACACGCTGTATTCGCAGGACATCGTCGATTACTTTGCCCGCCACAATATCAAGCCTGGCATGACCGGCCTGGCACAGGTGCGCGGGTTCCGCGGCGAGACCAAGGATATCGAGCAGATGATCCAGCGCGTCGACTCGGACATCGAGTACATCAACAACTGGTCGCTGTGGCTGGACTTCGTGATCCTGGTGCGTACGTTGAACGCGTTTACCGGTAAGCAGGCCTATTGAGCCGGCTCATGCCCATAAAGCCTGTGTTCAGCTGGGTTGGTCCTTGCCCAGCGGGTGCAACTCCCTGAACCCCCGTGCTTCTTCCACCAGCCAGTCATGCACCGCGCGTGCGCCCGGCTGGTTCAACCCGCCCGGCGGGTAATGCACCACATAGCGTTTGTGGTTGGCAATCGGCACCCCGAACGGCACGATCAGCGCACCGCGCTCCAGTTCGTCGTTGAGCAGGGTGCGCCGCGCGATGGCCACGCCACTGCCGGCGATCGCCGCCTCGATGGTCAGGTGGTTGCGGTTGAAGGTATGCCCGCGCCGTACATCGAGACCGGCGGCACCGATGCTTTCCAGGTAGAACTCCCATTCAGCGTATTCCGAACTGCCACGCCAGGCGGTGATGTCGTGCAGCAGCGGGTAGTGTGCCAGGTCCGCCGGCCCGTGCAGCGGCGGGCGCCCGCGCAGCAGGGCGGGCGAGCACACCGGGAAGATCTGCTCGTCCAGCAGCGGGGTCGACAGCATGCCGGGGTAGCTGCCGTCGTTCAGGTCGATGGCCAGGTCGAAATCACCCGGGTTCAATGCCTGGGCACTGTCTTCGGCCACCAGCCGCAGTTCGATGTCCGGGTAGCGTTGCTGGAAGCGCGGCAGGCGCGGCGTGAGCCATTTGGCCAGGAACGACGGAATCGAACGCAGGCGCAAGGTGCCACGGATTTCACCCGCGTCCAGGCGCAGCAGTTCAGCTTCGATGCTGCCGTAGGCTTCGGCCACCGTCTGCGCCAGGCGCTGCCCCTCGGCGCTCAGTTCCACGCCGCGCGCCCGGCGCAGGAACAACCGGTAGCCCAGGCGTTCTTCCAGCTGGCGCATCTGCTGGCTGACCGCACCCGGGGTGATATGCAGTTCTTCGGCACAGCGGGTGAAGGACAAGTGCCGGGCTGCACAGGCGAACACATGCAGCCAGACGAACATCTGGCCATTGAGTTGTCGACGCATCGTTTAGTACCGCTAAAGCCTTGCTTAGAAAGTTTCGTTGGTCATCCGTGAGCCAGCGCGGCAGTATCGCGCAAAATCGCAATACCGCTCAATTTTTTCAGGGAACCGTGCTGCGGGTTCACACCGCTGTACGGTCAGGCATTAGCATGGCTATCAGTGTTTTCGACCTTTTCAAAATCGGCATCGGCCCGTCCAGCTCCCACACCGTCGGCCCGATGCGGGCAGCGGCGACCTTTGCCCAGGCCCTGCGTGAGCAAGGGCTGCTGGGCCGGGTCAGCCGTGTCGAGGTGCGGCTGTATGGCTCGCTGTCAGCCACCGGCGTTGGCCACGCCACCGACCGCGCCTGCCTGCTCGGCCTGATGGGGCAGTGGCCGGACCGTATCGACCCGGCCACCATCGAGTCGCGCATTGGCCAGGTCATGCAGGAGCATTGCCTGCTGCTCGATGGCAGCCAGCCGCTGGCGTTCGACTACAGCCGCGATCTGCTGCTGCTCGACGAAAACCTGCCGTACCACCCCAACGCCATGCGCCTGGAAGCCCTCGACGGGCAGGCCAGCCTGTTGCGCCAGACCTACTATTCGGTAGGCGGTGGTTTCATCGTCGAGCAGGCCGAGATCGATGCGCCGCGCGGCGAAGCGGACGCGGTGCAGCTGCCGTACGAATTTGACAGCGCTGCGCAGTTGCTGGCGTTGTGCAAGGCCCATGGCTTGAACGTGGCGCAATTGATGATGGCCAACGAGTGTGCCTGGCGCCCGGAGGCCGAAGTCCGCGAGGGCCTGCTGCGAATCTGGGCGGCCATGCGCGAATGCGTCGACAACGGCCTGCGCAACGAAGGCATCCTCCCCGGCGGCCTGCACGTCAAGCGGCGCGCCGCGCGCCTGCATCGCAGCCTGCAGGAGCTGGGCAAGCCCAACGTGATCGGTTCCACCCTCAGTGCCATGGAGTGGGTCAACCTGTTCGCCCTGGCGGTGAATGAAGAGAACGCCGCCGGCGGGCGCATGGTCACCGCGCCCACCAATGGCGCCGCCGGGATCATTCCTGCGGTGTTGCACTACTACATGAAGTTCAACCCCGGCGCCTGCGATGCGGATGTGGTGGACTTCCTGCTGGGCGCAGCGGCGGTAGGTATCCTGTGCAAGAAGAACGCGTCGATTTCCGGGGCGGAAGTCGGCTGCCAGGGCGAGGTGGGCTCGGCCTGTTCGATGGCCGCTGCCGGCCTGGCGCAGGTGCTTGGCGCGACCCCGCCGCAACTGGAAAACGCCGCCGAGATTGCCCTGGAGCATAACCTCGGCCTGACCTGCGACCCGGTCGGCGGCCTGGTCCAGGTGCCCTGCATCGAGCGCAACGCGATCGCGGCGGTGAAAGCGATCAACGCCGTGCAGATGGCCTTGCGCGGGGATGGCGAGCATTTCATCTCGCTGGACCGGGTGATCCGCACCATGCGTGATACCGGGGCGGACATGCATGCCAACTACAAGGAAACCTCGCGCGGCGGTTTGGCTGTTGCGTTTGTCGAGTGTTAAGTAACCCGATCGGCCAACGTGGCCCGCTTGTGGGAGCGGCCTTGTGTCGCGAAACGGCCGCAAAGCGGCCCCTGTAATTCATCCATGCCGCTGAAATCCTGGGGCTGCTTCGCAGCCCTTTCGCGACACGAGGCCGCTCCCACAGGTTCTGTGCTCAGCCGCGCTATCAGCGGGCTTTCTGTTTCGCTTCGAGGAAGCTCGCGCGCATGTCCTTGGCCCAGCCATCCAGCACCGGCTTGACGTCGTTCAGGGTCAGCTTGGTGGTCTTGTTCTCCAGTTCCTGCCCTGTGCCCTTGCGCACTACCTGGGCCAGCACCTTCTGGCTGGCACCATCCAGGAACGCAGCCTCCACACCGACATCCACTTCCTGGTCGCGCCCGCCCATGGCCGTGTTGACGCCGGCCGAGATCAACGCGATGGGAATGACCTCGTAAGGCTTGAGGCCTTCGTTGCTGGTGGACACCGCCGTGATCGCAGGACGCACCACGAGCACCCCGGGCCCGGGGCCCTTGGCCAGAGGCACGACGCTGCCCATTTCACGGCGCAGGGCTTCATTGAAGTAGCGGGTGATGTCTTGCAGCGTCTGCGCCGAGATGACCTCCGTCGGCTGTGGCCGAGGGTAGAACTGGCTAGGCTCGATGAATACCTGGCTGTACTGGTTGACGTTGGCCTTGGGGTCGATCCAGCGCATCACCGGGTCGCCCGAAGGGCTCTTGGCTTCTGCCAGCCGGCTGTAGTCCTTGAGGAAGCCGGAGTAGTCCTTGGGGTCCACGCGGTTGCTGGAACAGGCAGCAATGGCGAGCAATGCGGCGCACAACAGGGTAATGCGGGGCAATGATTTCATGATGAAAACGCATCCATGATGGGTCGGCCAGAACAACGCTAGCAGGTGCGCGACAGATGGCCAGTGGCAGAGTTCAATCGACCTGGAAATGGCCCATCTGTCGCGGCTGTTCAGCCCAGTGCCTCACGCAGGCGGTACCACAACATGCCCAGCGCCAGCAGCGGCGAGCGCAGTGCCTTGCCGCCGGGGAAGGTCAGGTGCGGCACCGCACTGAACACGTCCAGCCCACGGCTGTGGCCAAGTGCAATGCTTTCGGCGAGCAGCCTGGCGGTCCAGTGCGTGACGTTCAGCCCGTGCCCGGAATAGCCTTGGGCGTAATACACGTTACGTTGCTGGCTGAGCCGACCGACCTGGGGAAAGCGGTTGGCGGTGATGCCGATCATGCCGCCCCATTGGTAATCAATCCGCACCTCGGCCAGTTGCGGGAATACCTTGAGAACCTTGGGCCGCATGTAGCCAGCGATGTCTTTGGGGTCGCGGCCGGAGTAATGACAGGCGCCGCCGAACAGCAGCCGGCGGTCTGCCGTGAGGCGGTAATAGTCCAGGCCGACCTTCTGGTCGCATAGCGCCATGTTCTGCGGGATCAGCTGGCTGGCCAGCGCTTCAGGCAATGGCTCGGTGGCCACCACGTAGCTGCCCGCCGGCAGCACCTTGCCGCTCAGGCGTGGCTCCAGTTCATCGAGGTGGGCGTTGCAACCGAGCACCAGGTTACCGGCGCGCACCTTGCCATGGGCGGTGTGTAGCACCACCGGCTGGCCATGCTCGATGCGCAGCACCGGGCTCTGCTCGAAGATGCGCACGCCCAGGCCGTGGGCGGCACGCGCTTCACCCTGGACCAGGTCGAGCGGGTGCAGGTGGCCCGAGCCCATGTCGACCAGGCCGCCGGCGTACAAGTCGCTGGCGACGATCTCGTGCAACTGGTCGGCGCCGACCAGGCGGGTTTCCGGGCGATAGCCGAGGGCGGCCAGGTCGTTCAGCTCATCCTCGAACGCGGCGAACTGGGCGGGTGTATTGGCCAGTTCGCAAAAGCCCCAGCGCAGGTCGCAGGCAATGCCGTACTGGGCGATGCGGCTGGCGACCAGGGCTACCGAATCGATGCCGGCCTGCTTGAGATAACGCACGCCGTCCTGGCCGACATGCCGGGCAAAACCGCTGACGTCATGGCCGATGCCTCGGATCAGCTGGCCGCCGTTGCGCCCGCTGGCGCCCCAGCCGATGCGCCGGGCTTCCAGCAGGACCACCGACAGGCCGCGCTCGGCCAGTTCCAGCGCCGTGTTGACGCCGGTCAGCCCGCCACCAACCACGCATACGTCGGCCGTCAGTTCGCCGTCCAGGCTGGGGTAGGGCGCCGCATCGCGTGCCGTGGCGGCGTAGTACGAGGCGGCGTGTTGGGTCGTGAAGGACATGGGGGTTCTCGGCTCAGCGGTTGGACTTGATCTTGCTCCAGGAGCGGGTCATGACGCGCATGATCTTCGGGCTCGGGGTGCTGGAGATATACAGCTTGTCGAGCACGTCCTGGGGCGGGTAGACCTCGGGGTTGTCGACCAGCGATGCATCCATGTAGGCCTGGGCATCGGGGTTGGCATTGGCGTAGCCGACCGTGGTACTGACCTTGGCGATCACCTTCGGGTCGAGCAGGTAGTTGATGAACGCCAGGGCCTGTTCCGGGTTGTTGGCGTCTTTGGGGATGGCCAGCAGGTCGAACCACAGGTTGCTGCCTTCCTTGGGAATGCTGTAGGCGACCTTCACGCCGTTGTTCGCTTCCACGGCGCGGTTGGCGGCCTGGAACACATCGCCGGAATAACCGAAGGCCACGCAGACATCGCCATTGGCCAGGTCGGCAACGTACTTGGAGGAGTGGAAGTAGGTGATGTAGGGGCGCAGCTCAAGCAGCCGGGCTTCGGCCTTGGCATAGTCGGCCGGCTGCTCGCTGCGCGGGTTCATGCCCAGGTAGTTGAGCATGGCCGGGAACAGTTCGTCGGGCGAATCCATGAATGCTACGCCGCACTGCTTGAGTTTCTTCAGGTTCTCGGGCTCGAACAGCACGGCCCATGAGTCGACATGATCGACGCCGAGGGCCGCCTTGACCTTGTCGACGTTATAGCCGATGCCGTTGGTGCCCCACAGGTAGGGCACGGCATAGCGGTTGCCGGGGTCGTTCTGTTCAAGCTGCTTGAGCAGCTTGGGGTCCAGGTGCTGCCAGTTGGGCAGCTTGCTGCGGTCCAGCGGCAGGAAGGCACCGGCCTGGGCCTGGCGCGCGAGGAAGTGGTTGGACGGTACCACCACGTCATAACCGGTGCGCCCGGCCAGCAGCTTGCCTTCCAGGGTTTCGTTGGAGTCGAACACGTCATAGACCACCTTGATACCGCTGCTGGCCTGGAAGTCGGCCAAGGTGGTGTCGCCGATGTAGTCGGTCCAGTTGTACACGCTGACCGAGGGGGTGGCGTGGCTGGTGCTGGCGAACAGCACGGTGAACGCGGCGGGTATCAAGGTTTGCAGATGACGCATGGGGACACCTCGTTGGTCTTGTTTTTCGAGTTCAGTGTGTTGGGGCTGCTTTGCAGCCCATCGCCGCGGTTCGTCACCACGACAAGCCAGCTCCCACAGGTTCTCCATGAACCTGAAGCCTGCGCTGTACCTGTGGGAACAACTGTCTTGCTCAATTTCTAAAAGCTGGCGCGATCCCTGTGGGAGCGGGCGGGCCCGCGAACACGGGCGAAGCCCGTGCCATCCACCGCGTCGCCTGTTTCGCGGGCTTGCCCGCTCCCACAGGTACTGCGCATGGCTTGAGGTCAGCGCGTCGGGGTGGGTGAATCAGACGCTGAGCATCAGGAACTCACGCTCCCACGAGCTGATCACCCGCTTGTAGTTCTCGTGCTCGGCACGCTTGACCGCTACGTAGCCCTGGACGAACTGCTTGCCCAGGTACTGCTGCACGGTCTCGCAGTCTTCCATGTGCTGCAGGGCGTCTTCGATGGTGATCGGCAGGCGCAGGTTGCGTCGTTCGTAGGCACGGCCCTGCACCGGTGCGCTGGGCTCGATGCGCTCGACCATGCCCAGGTAGCCGCACAGCAGGCTGGCGGCGATGGCCAGGTACGGGTTGGCATCGGCACCGGGCAGGCGGTTTTCCACGCGCATCGACTCGGGGCTGGAAGTAGGCACGCGCAGGCCGGCAGTGCGGTTTTCCTCACCCCATTCGACGTTCACCGGTGCCGAGGTGTCCGGCAGGAAGCGGCGGAACGAATTGACGTTGGGGGCGAACATTGGCAGCAGCTTGGGGATGTACTTCTGCAGGCCACCGATGTGGTACAGGAACAGCTGGCTCATGCTGCCGTCTTCATTGGCGAAGATCGGCTTGCCGCTGGCGATGTCGACCACGCTCTGGTGCAGGTGCATGGCGCTGCCCGGCTCGTCGGTGATCGGCTTGGCCATGAAGGTGGCCGCGACATTGTGCTTGAGCGCCGCCTCGCGCATGGTGCGCTTGAACACCGTGATCTGGTCGGCCAGGTCCAGCGCGTCGCCGTGCCGGAAGTTGATCTCCATCTGCGCCGGGCCGTCTTCGTGAATCAGCGTATCCAGGTCCAGGCCCTGGATCTCGCACCAGTCGTAGACATCTTCGAACAACGGGTCGAATTCGTTGGCGGCATCGATCGAGAACGACTGGCGGCCGCTTTCGGCACGGCCCGAGCGCCCCAGCGGTACCTGCAGCGGCAGGTCCGGGTCTTCGCAGCGTTGAGTCAGGTAGAACTCCATCTCGGGGGCCACGATCGGCTGCCAGCCATGGTCGGCATACAGCTTGAGGACCTTCTTCAGGACGTTGCGCGGCGACAGTTCGATGGGGTTGCCTTGCTTGTCGAAGGTGTCGTGAATCACGATCGCGGTCGGCTCGATCGCCCACGGGATCTGGTAGACGGCAGTCGGGTCAGGGCGGCAGACCATGTCGATGTCGGCGGCGTCGAGCAGGTTGTAATAGATGTCATCGTCAACGTAGTCGCCGGTGACCGTCTGCAGCAGCACGCTCTCGGGCAGGCGCATGCCGCGTTCGTGAAGAAACTTGGCGGTGGGGGCGATCTTGCCGCGGGCGATGCCGGTCAGGTCGCTGATCACGCATTCGACTTCGGTGATGCGGTGTTCTTTCAGCCAGGTGGACAGCTGATCGAAGGGGGCGTTCATACAGACCTCTTGGTTGGGTTTCAGTGGGGGAGCGGGCTGCGCTGAAACCCGTTACAGGTTTCGAAGGCGTTGCGCTTCCCAGTTGACGCACTGGAGACTATCTTGGTCGCAGCCCCTGTGGCCGATCTATCCACTTTCTCCGGCAATGAATGCACCATAAGAGTGCAACTAGGACCGTGCGTGACGACCGCCAATGCCTTGCAAGTCCAGGCTTTCCATACCACCGATGTCACCGAGCAGGTGCGTGCCACCCCTGCCTGGCAGCAGCAGTATCGGCAGATGTCGCCCGGGCATTTCAGCGGTGAGCTGCGTTGCCTGGGGTTGGAAGGGGTGCAGGTGTACGAGGAGCGCTTGAACACCCGGGTGGAGCAATTCTTCCGCGCGCCGAGCGGTGCGCTGGCGTTCTGCTTCGACCGCAGCGAGAACAGCCTGTACCTGCTGAACGAACAGAGCCGCAACATCTGGATCACGCCGGAGAACTACGAGGAAGTGGCAGTGGTGTTCGACCAGGCGTTCCTGGCCGGCCATGGCCTGGACCCGCAGCGCCTCGAAGGGTTGTTCATGGTGCCGTTGGGCAGCGGCCAGAATGCGCTGTTCGGCAGTTGGCTGAGTGCCACGCTGACCCGCCTGAGCGAGGCCGATTGCCCATTGCAGGGGCAGGCCCTGGCGGAACAGCTGCTGATGA
>Ga0209370_1000761_pt1 | contig 35849 bp, 29 predicted proteins | sample AgamicAtPrz_FD_187164 | JGI IMG/M metagenome (GOLD analysis project Ga0209370, IMG submission 187164) | Agave microbial communities from Guanajuato, Mexico - At.P.rz (SPAdes) (version 2) | ecosystem: Host-associated > Plants > Phyllosphere > Phylloplane/Leaf | place: Guanajuato, Mexico...
AGAGATGCCAGGACTTCCTGCTGGTTATTACCGATGCTGGAAACGATGCCCAGGCCAGTAATCACTGCACGTTTCATTCAATACCTCTGTAAGTCGCACTATATTAAGTTTCGAGTGGCACAATAGCGTACACTTGTACGCCGAACAAGTCCGATCAGCCAATTTCTGTGGAAATTTGCGTCAACGGGCCCACATCGTTAAGATCGTGCCACTGCCTGTCAGACGAGTAACTTACGTGAAACAAAACGCCATACAACCTGCCAACCTCGAATTCAACGCTGAGGGTACACCTGTTTCCCGAGATTTTGATGACGTCTACTTCTCTAATGATAACGGACTGGAGGAAACACGTTATGTTTTCCTCGACGGAAACCAGATAATCCCCCGTTTTTCGACGCACTCCCGCAGCCAGTTTGTGGTGGCCGAGAGCGGATTTGGCACGGGTTTAAACTTTCTCACCCTCTGGCAGGCGTTCGACCGCTTTCGCACGGCCCACCCCGACGCTACCCTGCAAAGATTACATTTTATCAGTTTTGAAAAATTTCCCCTGACGGCAGGCGACCTTGCTCTGGCGCATCAGCACTGGCCGGAGCTGGCAAACTATGCCCGCCAGCTGCAACAGCAGTGGCCGCTGCCGCTGGCGGGGTGCCACCGGCTGGTGCTGGACGACGGGCGGGTGACGCTCGACCTGTGGCTTGGGGATATTAACGAGCTGACAGAGACCCTGGACGATTCGCTTAACCAGAAGGTGGACGCCTGGTTTTTAGACGGCTTTGCGCCGTCGAAAAACCCGGAGATGTGGAACGCGAACCTGTTCGCCGCCATGGCGCGGCTGGCGCGCCCGGGCGGCACCTTCGCCACCTTTACCTGCGCCGGGTTTGTGCGCCGCGGCCTGCAGGAGGCGGGCTTCACCGTACAGAAGGTCAAGGGCTTTGGCCGCAAGCGCGAAATGCTGGTGGGGGTGATGGAAAAGAATAACGCCTCTCCTGCCCGTGCCCCCTGGTTTGCCCGCCGCGGCAGCGAGGTGCGCGAAACCGCGATTATTGGCGGCGGCGTCGCCAGCGCCCTGCTCGCGCTGGCGTTGTTGCAGCGCGGCTGGCAGGTGACCCTGTACTGCGCCGACGACGCGCCGGCGGCCGGGGCCTCCGGCAATCGCCAGGGGGCGCTCTATCCGCTGTTAAGCGCCCAGGATCCTGCCCTGAGCCGCTTCTTCCCGGCGGCCTTTACCTTTGCCCGCCGGCTGTACGATACCCTGCCGGTGCGCTTTGACCACCGCTGGTGCGGCGTGACCCAGCTCGGCTGGGATGAGAAAAGCCGGCACAAGATTAATCAGATGCTCTCCCTCGGGCTGCCGGAGGAGATAGCCACAGAGGCGAGCGCAGAGCAGGTGCGGCACTCAACGGGGGTTGATACCGGCTGCGGCGGTATTCAGTATCCGCTTGGCGGCTGGCTCTGCCCGGCAGAGCTGACCGCATCCGCCATCGCCCTTGCCTGCGAGCGCGGTCTGCAGGTGCGCTATTCTCATACCGCAACCGCCCTTGAGCGCGACCATGACCGCTGGGAAATCGGCTTCGCCAACGGCCAGCGCGCCTGCCACCACGCTGTGGTGCTGGCCAACGGTCATAACATTACCCGGTTTAGCCAGACCCAGGCTCTGCCGGTCTACCCGGTAAGCGGCCAGGTGAGCCATATACCGGCGGCCCCCGCCCTCAGCCAGCTGCAGCAGGTGCTCTGCTACGACGGCTATCTCACGCCGCTCAACCCGGCGAACGGCCATCACTGCATTGGCGCCAGCTATCACCGGGGCGAGAGCGAGGCGCGCTATCGCGACGAAGACCAGCAGCATAACCGCCAGCGCCTGCTGGACTGCTTCCCGCAGGCAGAGTGGGCAAAAGAGGTGGACGTCAGCGGCGGGCAGGCCCGCAGCGGCGTGCGCTGCGCCTCGCGGGATCACCTGCCGATGGTGGGTAACGTGGCCGATTACGAGGCGACGCTTGCGGCCTATCAGGATCTGGTCGATAACAGAGCCGACGCCGTGGCCGCGCCGGTGCATCCGGATCTTTATCTGCTGGGGGCGCTGGGCTCACGCGGCCTCTGCTCCGCTCCGCTGGCGGCAGAAGTACTGGCTTCGCAGATGAGCGAGGAGCCGATCCCGCTGGACGCGGTGACGCTGGCCGGGCTAAATCCAAACCGGCTGTGGGTGAGAAAACTGCTGAAGGGAAAACAGGTAAAATAGCGGGTTCAGGCCCCGCTTCCGGCGGAGGGGGCCTGACGAATTACTGCAGGCTGGCCTGCTGGAACAGATTCTCCCACATGCCCAGCACCAGAGACTGATCGCGCGGGTTGAGCTCGCCGGCCTGAATCGCTTTTTCCAGGCTACGGCTTACGCCAGCGTGCACCGCCTGCGGCGAATGATCGTCACCCGCCTCCAGCTCGGCAATCGCCAGCGTCAGGTGACCACGCAGATAACCGCTGGCAAAGAGTTCATCGTCGCTGGCGTGCTCTACCATGCCATCAATTAACGCCAGGATGCGTGATTCAAATTCTGCGATCATCTTCTTTCCTCAATTTAGGTCTTCCGGCCACGGGAACTGCTCCGCCGTGATCTCCGGGGTATGATAATAGTGTTGCAGCGCCCTGATAAAACGCGCCGGACGTTCCGGGATCCCCTTTTCAAGGTACTCCATCACCTGGGCATGGACGCGACGCTGAAATGCAATGCGATCCGGCTCGCAGTCCCCTTCCAGGTTATCGCAGCTGACGTTAAACGGAAAACCCGCCGCCACGCAGAAAAACCATTCAAGCGCCTGGGGTTTGACTTCCACATCTTCAAACTGCCCCTGGGTCGCCGCGTCGCGGCCGTCCGGGCAGTACCAGTAGCCAAAATCCACCAGCTCGCGGCGGGCTTTGCCGGCAATGCACCAGTGCGAAATCTCATGCAGCGCGCTGGCGTAAAAGCCGTGGGCAAAGACAATCCGGTTATAGGGTGCCTCTGCATCAGCAGGAAGATAGATCGGTTCGTCGTCGCCTTTAATCAGACGGGTATTAAAATCATCGGCAAAGCAGCCGTCGAAAATTTCAATCAGCTGTTGGTAGTTATGTGTACTGTTCATTAGTTCATCCCCAACCAGTGGAGGATCTCCTGTCCGTGGCTGTCATAAAGCAGTTTGGCGCTCATTACCGCCGAAACGATAACAATCATTGGCCGAATGAGCTTCTGCCCCTTGCTGAGTACCAGGCGCGAACCCATTCGCGCCCCTAAAAATTGTCCTGCCATCATCACAAAACCGGTCGCCCACACCACCTTGCCGCCAATGATAAACAGCAGCAGGCCGCCAAGGTTGGAGGTGGCGTTTAGCACTTTCGCATGGGCGGTGGATTTGGCGAGGTTAAAGCCCGCCAGGGTGACAAACGCCAGCGCGTAGAACGACCCGGCGCCCGGCCCGAAAAAGCCGTCGTAAAAGCCTACGCAGCCCCCGGCCACCAGCGCAAACGGCAGCCCGTGCAGGCGACGCTGACGATCCTCTTCCCCGAGCTTCGGCATCAGCAGAAAGTAGAGGCCGATGCAGATCACCAGCACCGGCAAAATCTGGCGCAGAATGTCAGACTGCACGTGCTGAACCAGCAGCGCGCCGGAGGTGGAGCCGATAAAGGTCATCAGAATATTGAGCTTTTGATCCGTGAGGCTGACCACCTTGCGCCGCAGAAAATAGATGGTGGCGGAGACCGAACCGCCGCAGGCCTGCAGCTTATTGGTCGCCAGCGCCTGGGCCGGGGACATGCCCACCGCCAGCAGCGCCGGCACCGTTAACAGCCCGCCGCCGCCGGCGAGCGCATCGATAAATCCGGCCAGCATCGCGACAAAAAAAAGCGCCACCAGCAGCAGCGGTGACACCATAAACAGTTCAGCAAAATTATCCATCAGAGTACATGCTCATCCAGTAGCGCCTGACAGGAAGGCGGCAACGGAGGCGGTGTCTTCTTCTCAGGTTTGGTGGTGCCGGGTTTTGGTGGTTCAAACCAGCTTTGTAATTCCATGCCGCAGCCGTCGCCCGGCGGCGGTAGCGGCTGATCTTCGCACTCCAGGCTGTTCGCCGGGCAGCGCAGGCGCACGTGCATATGGGCCCGGTGCTGGAACCATGGACGCACTTTACGCAGCCAGTCGCGGTCGGTTCCCGCATCCTGACAGAGACGCTGCTTGATCGCCGGATTGACGAAAATTCGCGTCACGTCGTTATCTTCTGCCGCCACCTTGATCAGGCTAAAAATCTCCGGCGTCCAGAGCGACGGCACCACGTTTTTACCGTCGCGGGCCACCAGGTCAAGCGCCTGGGGCTTCAGCAGCTGCGACGAGCTCCAGCGCGTTTTGGGCAGCTGCAGGAAGATATCGACGTCCAGCCCGGTCTGATGGCTGGCATGGCCGCCGTTAAAGCGCCCGCCGGCCGGCATTCCCATATCGCCAATCAGCATGGTGCCGAGCCCGAGGTTATGTACCCGGGTGCCAAGACGGTCAATAAAGGCGACCAGATCCGGATGGCCGAAATAACGGCGCTGATCGGTGCGCATCACCTGATAGCTATCGGACTGCAGCGGCAGCGCCTGGGCGCCGACGATACAGCCGTTAGAGAAGGCGCCAATCGACTGCGCGCTACCCGCCACCGGGTGGGTGATTTTTTGCCACGGAGTGGCTGCCAGGGAGGCTCCGCTGGCGAGTAGCGCCAGCAGAGCGATTGCGGTTTTTTTCATGGTTACCAGCGTGGAATGGTGGTCGTCACATCCGCATTCTGCGCGCGCTGGCGCAGGAAGTGATCCATCAGCACGATCGCCAGCATCGCCTCGGCGATCGGCACCGCGCGGATCCCGACGCAGGGATCGTGACGTCCTTTGGTGATCATCTCAACTTCTTCGCCAAAGCGGTTCAGCGTGCGCCCCGGTACGGTGATGCTGGAGGTCGGCTTCAGCGCAATGTTGGTCACAATCTGCTGACCGCTGCTGATGCCGCCCAGAATGCCGCCCGCGTGGTTGCTCTCAAAGCCCGCCTGGGTGATTTCGTCGCGGTTCTGGCTGCCGCGCAGCTGAACCACGTCAAAACCGTCGCCAATCTCAACGCCCTTCACGGCGTTGATGCTCATCATCGCGTGGGCGATATCGGCATCAAGGCGATCGAAGACCGGCTCGCCCCAGCCCGGCGGCACGCCGTCGGCCACGACGGTAACTTTGGCGCCGATGGAGTCGCCCTCTTTTTTCAGGGCGCGCATCAGCTCGTCCAGCGCCTCAAGCTTATCGGCATCGGCACAGAAGAACGGGTTCTGCTCGACCTGCTCCCAGTCCTTAATAGCCAGCGGAATGTCGCCCATCTGGGTCAGGCAGCCGCGGATGGTGATACCGAATTTTTGCGCCAGATATTTTTTGGCAATGGCGCCCGCCGCTACGCGCATGGCGGTTTCACGGGCAGAAGAGCGCCCGCCGCCGCGATAGTCGCGAAAACCGTATTTCTGTTCGTAGGTGTAGTCGGCATGGCCCGGGCGGAACACATCTTTAATGGCGCCGTAATCCTGGGAACGCTGGTCGGTATTTTCAATCAGCAGGCCAATGCTGGTGCCGGTGGTGCGGCCTTCAAACACGCCTGAGAGGATCTTAACGCTGTCCGGCTCGCGACGCTGCGTGGTGTAACGCGAGGTGCCCGGACGACGGCGGTCGAGGTCGTGCTGTAAATCTGCTTCGGTCAGTTCGATGCCTGGCGGCACGCCATCAACGATACAGCCCAGCGCCAGCCCGTGCGACTCGCCGAAGGTGGTCACACGAAATAATTGTCCAATACTGTTTCCTGCCATCACGGCTCCGTTGTGGTTGTTCTGTTTTGAGCGTTGTGAAACGGGCCGCAGCCCGCCGGATTAATCTTTGTAGATGCTGAAGTGCTCGCGCGCGGCGATGAGTTGCGCTTTGGTCAGCATAAAGACGCCGTCGCCACCGTTGTCGAACTCAAGCCAGGTGAACGGCACATCCGGATATTGTTCTATCAGATGTACCATGCTGTTACCCACTTCACAAATCAGAATGCCGTTGTCGGTCAGGTAATCCGGCGCGCAGGCAAGAATGCGGCGGGTGAGCTTCAGGCCATCGCTGCCGGACGCCAGGCCCAGCTCGGGCTCATGACGATACTCGTTCGGCAGATCGGACATATCTTCCGCATCCACGTAAGGCGGGTTGGTGACGATCAGATCGTACTGCACTTTTGGCAGATCGCGGAACAGATCGGAGCGGATCGGCGTTACATGATGGATCAGGCCGTGCTCTTCGATATTGTGTTCGGTAACGGCCAGCGCGTCGCCGGAGATATCAACCGCATCCACTTCCGCTTCCGGGAAGGCATAGGCGCAGGCGATAGCAATACAGCCGCTGCCGGTGCACATATCCAGAATATGTTCCGGCTGGTGGTCAATCAGGCCGGCGAAGTGGTTGTTGATAAGCTCACCGATCGGCGAGCGCGGCACCAGCACGCGTTCATCCACATAGAATTCGTGGCCGCAGAACCAGGCTTTATTGGTGAGGTAAGCCACCGGAATACGCTCGTTCACGCGGCGGATCACGCGCTCGACGATGCGGTGCTTCTCGCTGGAGGTCAGGCGCGCGGTGCGCATATCTTCCGGAATATCCAGCGGCAGATAGAGCGACGGCAGCACCAGCTGTACGGCTTCGTCCCAGGGGTTGTCGGTACCGTGACCGTACCAGATGTTGGCGGCGCTGAAGCGGCTGACCGACCAGCGCAACATGTCCTGAATGGTATGCAGCTCATTTACTGCTTCATCGACAAATATTTTATCCACTATTTCCTCCAGGGCGCGCTCGCTAAATTTTCGGCGGCTAGTTTGCCATGAAGACGGGGATAAATCAGCAACGTCAGCCGCAGCCGGCGTTGAAAAAATGCGTTTTGCCCGGCTTTGAGTCAGGTACACTGTCGGAAATAAGAGTTGAGGCAAGCCAATGAAAAAGAAAACAACGCTTAGCGAGGAGGATCGGACGCTGTTTCACCAGCTGATGACCGGCACGCGTAAACTTAAGCAGGACACTATTGTTCATCGCCCGCAGCGCAAAAAAATCACCGAAGTGCCGGTAAAACGGCTGATTTCGGAACAGGCTGACGCCAGCCACTACTTTTCCGACGAGTTTCAGCCGCTGCTGAATACGGAGGGAGCGGTAAAGTACGTGCGCCAGGACGTGAGCCATTTTGAATTAAAGAAACTACGCCGCGGTGATTACTCTCCGGAGCTGTTTCTCGATCTGCACGGGCTGACGCAAATGCAGGCCAAACAGGAGCTGGGGGCGCTGATCGCCGCCTGCCGCCGGGAGCATGTCTTCTGCGCCTGCGTCATGCACGGCCATGGAAAACATATTCTTAAACAGCAAACGCCGCTCTGGCTTGCCCAGCATCCGCACGTCATGGCTTTTCATCAGGCGCCAAAAGAGTACGGCGGAGACGCCGCCTTATTAGTGCTGATTGAGGTTGAGGAGTGGCAACCACCGGAACTGCCCTGACGGGAAGGCGGGGAACTGAGCGCCCCGCCGGGAGCTGCTTTCGTCAGATAGCTTTTGCCATCTTCAGGTTGCAGGGGCCTACCTGCCAGTTGAACACCCCTTTGCCCGCTTCGTCGAGCGTGACGTTGGCAATGGCCGAGGTGCTGAACATCGGCGGCGTTTCGCCGGGGCAGAGCTCCGCGACCAGGTAACCGACCAGCGGCAGGTGGGAGATAACCAGCGCCGAAGTAACACCTTCATTGCAGAGTGCCTGAAGGTAAGCGCTGACAAGACCGACATCGCCGCACGGGGTAAGCTCGGGCAGAACGTCGACCTCTTTTGGCAGGTTCATACACTCCCCTACCATGTCCAGCGTCTGTTCAGCTCGCAGGAACGGGCTTACCAGGACACGTTCAATATCCACTTTTTGCCCTTTCAACCAGGTTGCCATTTGACGGGACTCGTCACAGCCGCAAGGCGTAAGAGGACGTACAGAGTCACTGGCGGCATCGAGTGCCGCGTCGCCGTGACGCATGATAAAAACTTGCATATTGCACCGCTTTTGTTAACCAGGAGCACCGGCGTTGACTACCTGCAAAACAGCATGAGCGAGGTAGAAAACCCGATGGCCCGGCATTGTGCCTGATCCATTCGTCGAATGAAACGCTGTTTTTTACCTCAACGGCGTAAGTATAGTCAATGTCCGTTTACAAAATAGACAGAGACCCTTCGTTCAACGGCGGATTTACTCTTCTTTGACCTTAACTTACGAGATCGGTTTCTTTTGCTGACCAAAATATCAGCCCCTGCTCCGCCATCTGCAATAAAGGTTCACACGGCTCAAACCGTGGACCGTACTGCCCGGCCAGCCGCTGCAATGTCGCAACGACGTTACCCGCCCCGAGGGTATCCATATAGCGGAACGGACCACCAAGGAAAGGTGGGAAACCAATACCAAACACGGCGCCGATATCGCCATCCCGGGCGCTTTTAATAACGCCCTCGTCGAAGCAGCGCGCCGCCTCGTTCAGCATCATCATTACGCAGCGCTCTGCGCACTGCGCCTGGGTCAGTTTGCTCTGCCCGCCAGCGTGAATAAGACCATAAATTGCCGGGTCAACCTGCTTCTTGCTTGTACGCCCTTTCGCAGCGTAAAGATAGAAACCGCGGCCATTTTTTCTGCCTTTGCGATCGTCATTCAAAATCGCTGCAACAACATTTGCAGGGGCGCTAAATCGTTCTCCGTACGCGCTTTCCAGCACAGGTATAATTTTAGTGCCGGTATCAATTCCCACCTCATCCAAAAGTTGGATTGGGCCAACGGGAAAACCAAATTTCACCAGCGCGTCATCAATATGGTCAACCTTTTCGCCTTCGGTCAGCAGGCGCATCGCCTCGTTGATATAGGGAGCCAGAATGCGGTTGACATAAAAGCCCGCTTTATCGGCCACCACGATCGGCGTTTTGCCCTGCTGTTTCGCCAGCCTGACGATGGTGGCTATGGTTTGCGGGCTGGTGCCGGCATGCGGAATCACCTCCACCAGCGGCATTTTTTCGACCGGGCTAAAGTAGTGCAGGCCAATAACCTGCTCTGGCCGCGCCGCCCGCGCCGCGATATCGCCGATCGGCAGCGAGGAGGTATTAGAGGCAAAAATGGTGTGCGGTGCGCAGTGGGTTTCCACTTCCGCCACCATCTGCTGCTTCAGGGCCAGATCTTCAAATACCGCTTCGATCACCACGTCACGGTTATGAAAGCCGCGGTAGTCGGTGGTGCCGGAGATCGACCCCAAAGTTTTATCCCGCTCGGTCGCTTTGATATGGCGGCGCCTGACCTTTTTATCAAGCAGCTGCCAGCTGTACTGCAGGGCGTGGTTGATGCCCTTTGGACTGATGTCCTTGATACGCACCGGCAGTTTAGCTTTGCTGGCGCTGACGAAGGCTATACCGCCCCCCATCAGCCCGCCGCCAAGCACTCCTATCCTATGCAGCGGCGCGGGAGCCGCGTCGCTGCCGGGATCTTTTTTCACATCGGTGCTGGCAAAAAAGAGGCTACGAAGCGCCTGCGACTCCGGGGTCATCGCCAGTTCGCCAAAGGCTTTGGCTTCGGCGGCATAGCCGCTGCCGCTCCCCTGCGCCAGCCCGGTATTGATCACCTCAAGGATACGTTTTGCCGCCGGGTAGTTTCCCTTCGTCTTCTGCGCGGTTTTTTTGCCGACCATACTGAACAGCAGCGTACGCCCCAGCGGTCCGGCCAGCACGCGCTCGCGCACCGGCAGACGGCGGCTGGTCGGGCGGCCTTTCAGCGCCAGCGCGACGGCGGCCTCCAGCAGAATAGTTTGCGGCACCACCTCATCCACCAGGCCTGCCTTCAGGGCCTGGCGCGGACGCAGCTGCTTGCCGGTGAGGATCATCTCAAGGGCGGTACTGACGCCCACCAGGCGCGGCAGGCGCTGGGTGCCGCCCGAGCCGGGCAGCAGGCCGAGCTGTACCTCCGGCAGGCCAAGCAGGGTTTTGTCGTCATCGGTGCACACGCGTCCATGGCAGGCCAGCGCGAGTTCGAGCCCGCCGCCAAGGCAGGCGCCGTGGATCGCCGCGATCGCCGGGATCGGCAGGGCGTGGATCTCCGCCATGATCTGCTGGCCCTGACGCGCCAGATCTTCTGCCGCATGCGCCCCCGTCGCGCTGGCGATCATGTTGATATCGGCCCCGGCAATAAAGTTGTCGGGTTTGGCGGAGATAAAGACCAGCCCGCGCAGGGCTTTGTTTTCCCGCACCTGTTTGAGGATCGCCCGTACCTGGGCGCCAAACTCCGCCTTCAGGGTATTCATTTTTTCGCCCGGCGCGTCGATGGTGACCACCGCCACGTTGTCCGGGCGCACGCTCAGGGCAAATGCCGTTGTCATCTCCATTATTCAGCCTCCAGAACCATAGCCGCGCCAAGGCCGCCCGCCGCGCAGGCGGTCACCAGGCCAAATCCGCCGCCGCGACGGCGTAGCTCATGCAGCGTCTGGGTAATCATCCGCGCGCCGGTTGCCGCGAAGGGGTGCCCGTAGGCGATCGAGCCGCCGAGGACGTTAAATTTGCTCTCATCCACCTCGCCGGTTGCATGGGAGCGGCCCAGCGTCTCCCGGGCAAAACGGTCGCTGGCCAGCAGCTGTAGGTTAGCCAGGGTCTGGGCGGCAAAGGCCTCATGCATATCAATAAGCGTCAGATCGGCAAGGGTGAGCCCTGCCCGCTCCAGCGCCAGCGGCGTGGACCAGGCCGGCCCCAGCAGCATGTCCTGCCGGACGTCGATAGCGGTAAAAGCGTAACTGCGCAGATAGCCAAGCGGCGTCAGCCCCAGCTCTCTGGCGCGGGATTCGGTCATCAGGATCACCGCCGCGGCGCCGTCGGTCAGCGGCGTGCTGTTGGCTGCGGTTACCGTACCGTGCCTGCGGTCAAATGCCGGGCGCAACTTAGCGTAATCCGCCAGCGTAGAGCTGCCGCGAATATTGTTATCTTCGCTGAGCGGCTCGCGATACGGCGGGGTGTAAGCGGTCATCACCTCGTCGGCGAGCTTGCCCTCGGCCCAGGCCTGAGCCGCAAGCTGGTGCGAACGGTGGGCCAGCGCGTCCTGCTGTTCGCGGGTAATAGCGTAGGTTTTCGCCATCTGCTCGGCGGTATCGCCCATGCGCAGGCCGGTCGAGTACTCCGCCACCGCGGGCGGTACCGGCAGGAGATCGCGAAGACGCAGGCGGGAGAAGAGTTTTAAACGCTGGCCGGTGGTACGGGCTTTATTGGCATCTACCAGCACGCGGGCCAGTTTTTTGCTGACCCCAATCGGCAGTACGGAGGAGGAATCGGCCCCGCCGGCAATGCCCGCGCGAATGGTGCCCGCCATCAGGCTTTCGGCGACGTTCGCCACCGCCTGGAAGCTGGTGGCGCAGGCGCGGCTGACGCTGTAGGCGTCGGTATGCACGCTCATGCCGGTGCCCAGCACGATTTCGCGGGCAATGTTTGGCGCCTCGGGCATCTGCACCACCTGCCCAAAGACCAGCTGCTCAATCACTTCAGGAGGGATTTCGCTGCGCGCCAGCATCTCGCCCACAACCATTTTCCCCAGATCGATGGCCGGTATGCCATGAAACGCCGTTGCCTGCCGGGCAAAGGGGGTACGTAATCCACTGACAATGGCAATGCGATCGCCCTGACGGGTGATTAGCGGTAATGCCTGACTCATAACAATCCCCTGTAATGACAAAATTTTGCGCAAAGTGGTCTGACCTGATAACAGTCTTAACCAAATTTTTACATTAGCCAATCGGCAGGAGAAAAAATTGCGAGCAAACACACAGAGAGGAGATAAAAAAACGCCTCTGGAATCAGAGGCGTTGAAGCGGGGATTAGCGCAGGCCGAGCTGGAAAATAAGGGTCTCTACTTCACAGGCAAAGACGAAATCGATATCCAGTTGTACGCCGCCTTCAACCTCTTTAAAGGTGGAAGTGATCTGGCAGGGGTCGGACTCCACGCCGCGCGCGCGCTCGGTTAATGCGGCCAGCGTCTCTTCGGCTTCGGCACGGCTTTCGAACACACGGCTGTATGAGGCGGTGCAATCGGTGTTGTCCATGATGGTGCCAACATCCATACAGCAGCAAACCGGGGTTTCATCAGCACTGCATTTACTCATAGTAGATTTCCTCTGTATTCGCGCAGGGCGCGAGATAAACACGATGCTGATATTTTACGCCGGGGCGTTAGCCGCCTCCAGTTGATAATGCCCTGAAGCGGCTAAAGCGGGCATTTTCAAACTTAAATATGATCTAAAACAAAAATCACCCGTTTGAGGGATCGCAACCGTCCGCAAAATTGCCAGCCAGATCCCGTTTCGTAAAACATCTCAGAAAAATCTCGTCAACATACTTGCAACATCCCATCTGGTCAGACCTATACTCTCGCCACTGGTCTGATTTCTAAGTGTTACCGCAGACCCTACACTTCGCGCTCCTGTTACTCTATGTAACAAATATTGCATAAAAATAACTCAATGAGGTTATGGTCATGAGCCAGAAAACCCTGTTCAAAAAAACTGCGTTAGCAGTCGCAGTGGCAATCGTCTCCACCTCCGCCTGGTCAGCGGGATTCCAGCTTAACGAATTCTCTTCTTCGGGCCTTGGCCGTGCCTATTCCGGAGAAGGCGCTATCGCTGACGACGCAGGTAACGTGAGCCGCAACCCGGCGCTCATTACCATGTTTGACCGCCCGACCTTCTCCGTGGGTGCCGTTTATATCGACCCTGATGTCGACGTGAAGGGTAACTCTGCATTAACCGGCAGTGCCGATCAGAAAAATATCGCGCCAACCGCCTGGGTGCCGAATATGCACTTCGTTATGCCGGTTAACGAACAGTTTGGCTGGGGCGCGTCCGTAACCTCTAACTACGGTCTGGCAACCGAGTTTAATAACAACTACGGGGCGGGTATTTACGGCGGTAAAACCGACCTGACCACCATGAACCTGAACCTCAGCGGTGCCTACCGTCTGACCAATAACTGGAGCTTCGGCGTTGGCTTCGATGCCGTTTACGCGCGAGCTAAAATTGAGCGCTACGCGGGCTCACTGGGCCCGCTGCTGGCCGGCAGTCTGCAACAGCAGGGCGTACCGGGCCAGCTGGTTGACGGGATCAGTTCCCCGGATGACCAGATTGCGCACCTGAAGGGCGATGAGTGGGGCTTCGGCTGGAACGCCGGCGTGCTCTACGAGCTGGATAAAGATAACCGCTGGGGCCTGACCTATCGTTCCGAAGTTAAAATCGACTTCGACGGGGATTACAAGAGCTCCATTAACCCGGCGTTAAGCTCTATCTTCGGCAGCATGGGAATGACGGATCTGCCTGCGGGCACCGGCGGCAGAACGGTAAACGGCTCCCTGACCCTCAACCTGCCTGAAATGTGGGAAATCTCCGGTTATAACCGCGTTGCGCCGCAGTGGGCTATCCACTACAGCCTGGCCTACACCAGCTGGAGTCAGTTCCAGGAGCTGAAGGCGAAAGGCGACAATGGCCAGGTGCTGTTCCAGAAAGACGAAGGCTTTAAAGACGCTTACCGCATCGCGCTGGGTACCACCTACTATCACGACAAAAACTGGACCTTCCGCACCGGTATTGCCTTTGATGACAGCCCGGTTCCGGCAGACAAGCGCTCTATCTCCATTCCTGACCAGGATCGTCTGTGGCTGAGCGCCGGTGCGACCTACGCCTTTAATGAAGATGCTTCTATCGACGTTGGCGCGTCTTATATGCACGGTCAGAAAGTTAGCTTTACCGAAGGCGAAGGCCTGGCAGCGTACGACTTCAAGTCTGAAGGCAAAGCATGGCTGTTTGGTACTAACTTCAACTACGCGTTCTGATTTCGCGCAGGCAGTAAAAAAGGTGAGCTATGCTCACCTTTTTTTTATTCCGCATCTATCTCGGAGAGTTCGTTCTCAATCGCCTTGGCGTTGGGGTTATCCTCCGGCTTCAGCTTGCCGCCGTTAGCAATAAAGTCGTGGTTCTGGAAGTAGGCTTCACGCACCAGGATGTAAGGATCGGAAGACTGGCGCAGCAGCCCGTCGGAGTCCAGCAGCTGGGCGCGGGTTTCGATCCCTTCTACCGTCCATTTGCCCACCGAGAGCGGCCAGGTCAGCCAGGAGAGCACCGGATAGAGGGTATCGACCATATCACCGCCATCCTCACGCAGCGTAAAGCTGCCGTAGAACGGAAGCTGCACGTACGGCCCGTAGCCCACATTATAGTGACCCAGGGTGCTACCGAAACGGTGCGGCTGCACGCGCTGCAGTTTCGGATTGGCCATGCCCGCCACATCAATCAGGCCGCCCATCCCTAACAAGGTGTTCAGGAAGAAGCGCGTAAAGTGCACCATCCCCTGGTAGGGATCGCCCTGCAGGAAGTAGTTCGCCATTACCGCAGGCTCTTCGAGGTTGCTGGTGAAATTACTCAGACCATTTCGGGCAGGCTGTGGAACATAGTCCCGCCACGCCACCGCAACCGGACGCAGTACGTAAGGATCCAACACGTTATAGTTGAAGTTATACATGGAGCGGTTAAACCCTTCGAAAGGATCGGAGCGCCCTTGTTGCTCCCCGGAGCTGGCGCAGCCCACGAGCAGCGTGGTGCCCAGCGCAAGCGCCGATAGCCGAAGTTTCATAATTTTCTCCCTGTTAAGTATGGCCATCGTTGATTGCCATCCGCAACGGAACCTGCGCTCCGTCTGTAAACATGCAGGTGATTGTAACAGCAGGTTTATTGATGTCCATGAGCGCAATGGCGGGCAGGCATCACCATCCTGATGATCTCAGAATAGCCTGGCTGGCAATTTTCGTTGAGGGAGGATTTTAACCGTGGCTGGAAATAGATGTATCGCCTTTTTTGCCCTCAAAAGATTTTCAGAGCATCCCCACGGGCTATAACGGAAAAGCCGCTACGCTTAATAGCATGTTTGACCTCAGGAGCGCCGCAATGGACGAGCTAAAAGAAGAGAAAATTGATAGCAATACCGAAGAACTGGAAGTGGAAAGCGAGGAGAAGGAGCGGGGCGAGAAAATAGAAGTTGATGAAGATCGCCTCCCTTCCCGCGCCATGGCGATCCATGAGCACATTCGCCAGGACGGTGAAAAGGAGATGGAGCGCGACGCAATGGCGCTGTTCTGGTCCGCTATTGCCGCCGGCCTGTCGATGGGGGCCTCGCTGCTGGCAAAGGGGATTTTTCACGTTCAGCTGGAAGGGATCCCGGGCGGCTTCTTACTGGAAAACCTCGGCTACACCTTTGGCTTCATTATTGTGATTATGGCGCGCCAGCAGCTCTTTACCGAGAACACCGTCACCGCCGTCCTGCCGGTAATGCAAAGTCCGACGTGGAGCAACTTTGGCCTGCTGATGCGTTTATGGAGCGTGGTATTACTGGGTAACGTGGTCGGGACCGGCATTGCCGCCTGGGCATTCGAGTACATGCCTATTTTTGATGAAGAGACGCGGGATGCCTTCGTTAAAATCGGCATGGACGTCATGAAAAATACGCCGATAGAGATGTTCTCTAACGCCATTATCTCCGGCTGGATTATCGCCACCATGGTGTGGATGTTTCCGTCGGCCGGATCGGCAAAAATTTTCGTGATTATTTTAATGACCTGGCTGATTGCGCTGGGGGATACCACCCACATCGTGGTGGGCTCGGTGGAGATTCTTTATCTGGTGTTTAACGGAACCATCCACTGGAGTGATTTCTTCTGGCCGTTCGCGCTGCCAACCCTGGCGGGAAATATCTGCGGCGGAACCTTTATCTTCGCCCTGCTCAGCCACGCCCAGATCCGCAACGATATGTCTAATAAACGCAAAGCGGAGCTGAAGGCGCAGGACAACGAGCGGGCATCCGAGAAAAAATCGGCCTGAATGGCGACTCTTTAAGCAGTCAGGCGGCTGCGCGCTTAACGCAAAGTGTAAATGACGTTATACTCGTGCCGCCTCGTCCCCTTAGTTAAATGGATATAACGAGCCCCTCCTAAGGGCTAGTTGCAGGTTCGATTCCTGCAGGGGACACTTTTCACCTCCTCCTTTTGCTTCACCTCTGCCTTAATTCCTCTTTTTACAACCGCTATCTTGTGCAATTTTACCGCGTAAAAAAGCGTCAATTCCGGCTTCGGATATATTATCTTCCCTGGCAAGCAGGTAGTATTCCCAGGTTCCCATAAAGGGTGCTACATTACGCCGCCCCGTCGAACATCGGGCATTGCCATCAGCACGATACCAACAGGGGGTGATGGAACTATCACTCCTGCTCCAGGTCAAAATAAGTACGCTGTAACGCAATGCGTGCGTTACCAACAACTCTCCATATAGGTCGTTCTATCTTGTCGCAAAGCAAATTCAAACGCTCACTTCTGCATCCACGCTACTGGTTTACGTGGTTTGGACTGGGTGTGCTATGGCTGCTCGTGCAGCTCCCCTACCCTGTGATGCGCTGGCTTGGGACCCGCCTCGGTAGCCTCTCCCGCCGCTTTCTGAAGCGACGCGAAACCATTGCGCGCAGAAATCTCGAACTCTGTTTCCCCTCGCTTACCGGCGTTGAGCGCGAACATTTGATTGAAGAGAATTTTAAATCTATCGGCATGGCGCTGCTGGAAACCGGTATGGCCTGGTTCTGGCCGGATCGGCGCGTGCGTAAATGGTTTGACGTGGAAGGTCTGAACCATCTGCAGCGGGCGCAGGCTAATCAGCGCGGCGTGATGGTGATCGGCGTTCACTTTACCTCGCTGGAGCTGGGCGGCCGGGTAATGGGGCTGTGCCAGCCGATGATGGCCACCTATCGTCCGCACAACAGCCCGCTGATGGAGTGGGTACAGACCCGCGGCCGTATGCGCTCTAATAAGGCCATGATCAGCCGTAATAATCTGCGCGGGCTGGTGAGCGCGTTAAAAAGCGGCGAAGCGGTGTGGTTCGCGCCCGATCAGGACTACGGACGCAAGGGCAGCAGCTTTGCCCCCTTCTTCGCGGTGAAAGATGTTGCCACCACTAACGGCACCTTCGTGATTTCCCGGCTGTCAAAAGCGGCCATGCTCACCGTGACCATGATCCGAAAAGCCGACGGTTGCGGCTACCGGCTGTTTATCACCCCGGTAATGGAAAATTACCCGCAGGATGAAGCCGAAGCGGCCTCCTATATCAATAAAGTGATTGAGCGCGAAATCATGCGCGCGCCGGAGCAGTATCTCTGGGTGCACCGCCGCTTTAAAACCCGCCCTGAAGGCGAAGCCTCGCTCTATCTTTAAGCTCTGCTCAAGGTTAGTTTCACTAAGAAACTAACCTTTTCAGTCATCTGCGATCTTTTCCCCCTCACGCATTTACCCGTTCGCCCAAGTGCTATTTATTACCGGTAGAAATTAAACTGTCGCCGTTCCACGACACATCTAAGTAACGGAAATAATTCAGGAAAATCGCACTTGTCACTCCTGTTTTTTAGGCGTACATTAGCGCCGTCTGGCTACGGGAAAGCACAGAATTCTGAGCTGGCGTCCGGGTCATAGCGGGATAATTCTTATTTCGGCTATGCCCTGACTTCACCTCTCTATACTCAGTTGGACTCTGTTTTTAAGGCGTGTCGTTGACGCGCGGAGCGATGAACGTGAAATATTTCTTGATGGGTATGTCGGTGATTGTTTTATTCTGGGCCGGTACCTTTGCCCTGATGATCTGAGCGAAGAACATGCAGTCAAAAAAACAGGCGCCTTTAGCGCCTGTTTTTTTATGCGTTGCTTACTCCGCCGGTTCCGCCGAACTCTTTACCGCGGCGGGCAGCAGCCCGTCGGCGCGGAACATCCCTTTGATGCCCCTCACCGCCTGGCGAATACGATCGCTGTTCTCGATCAGCGCAAAACGCACGTGGGTATCGCCATAATCACCAAAGCCAACGCCCGGCGAGACGCACACCTTAGCGTCCTGCAGCAGTTTTTTGGCAAACTCCAGCGATCCCATGGCGGCATACTGCTCGGGAATTTTCGCCCAGACGTACATCGAGGCTTTCGGCATCTCTACCATCCAGCCCGCTTCATGTAGCCCTTTCACCAGCACATCGCGACGACGTTTGTACTGAGCGGCGATATCACGTACGCACTGCTGATCTCCCTCCAGCGCGGCTATTGCCGCCACCTGCAGCGGGGTAAAGGTGCCGTAATCGTGATAGCTTTTGATACGCGCCAGCGCGTTGACCAGGGTTTTGTTGCCCACCATAAAGCCAATGCGCCAGCCGGCCATGTTGTAGCTTTTGGAGAGGGTAAAGAACTCCACCGCCACGTCGCGCGCGCCCGGTACCTGCATAATAGAGGGCGCCTTCCAGCCGTCATACACGATATCGGCATAGGCCAGGTCATGCACCACCAGCACGTCGTAGCGCTTCGCCAGCGCCACAACCTTCTCGAAGAACTCCAGCTCAACGCACTGGGCGGTTGGGTTGGAGGGGAAGCCCAGGATCATCATCTTCGGCTTCGGATAACTTTCGCGAATGGCGCGCTCAAGCTCGTTGAAAAAGTCGATCCCCTCGACCAGCGGAACCGAGCGCACCTGCGCGCCGGCAATTACCGCGCCGTAAATATGGATGGGGTAGCTGGGGTTTGGCACCAGCACGGTGTCGCCGTGATCCAGGGTCGCCAGCATCAGGTGCGCCAGCCCCTCTTTGGAGCCGATGGTGACAATGGCCTCGCTCTCGGGATCGATATCGACTTGATAACGCTCCTGATACCAGCGCGAAATGGCACGGCGCAGGCGAGGAATACCGCGGGATGTAGAATAACCATGCGTATCGGGACGCTGCGCTACGGTACAGAGCTTTTCGACAATGTGCGGCGGCGTGGCCCCGTCCGGATTGCCCATGCTGAAATCAATAATGTCTTCGCCGCGCCGGCGCGCAGCCATTTTCAGTTCAGCGGTGATGTTGAAAACATAGGGGGGGAGACGATCGATACGCGTAAAGCGACGTTCAGGAGTGAAGTCAGCCATAGATTCCTCGAATAACGTGAGCGCCCGGACCGTCCGAGCGACGCTGCCACCTGTGTGGCCAGTAGAGAAAATAGCCTGAAAAAAAACAGCTTGTCGAGAGGGGCGGCCAAAAAAAAGTCATTGCCTTAAAACCGGAACAGGCTTAAGCCTAAAAGGGGAAGCTAAAAAGAGCCGTCGTTGTAACAACAGCATTTGTTTAACATGATGATATCAATAAGCTTACCGTTACGTTAAAACCAACCTCATACCCGACTTAACATTGCCGCCGGCCCACAATCCCCTTTGCAAAGTATGGATTTTCCCCATTTGATAAAACTGAGTGATGTCTGGTTATTATGCTTCAGGTTTTTTATCATGTTTTTTTACCCTTTCCCCAGGCTACCTCGTGCACCAAATATTCGATATGCTGCTGGCGGTCTTCGATCGCGCAGCCTTAATGCTGATTTGTCTCTTCTTTCTGATCCGTATCCGCCTTTTCCGCGAGCTGCTGCACAAATCCGCCCACTCGCCGAAAGAGCTGCTGGCGGTGACCGCTATCTTTTCGATGTTTGCTCTGTTCAGCACCTGGTCCGGCGTCCCGGTAGAGGGGTCGCTAGTGAACGTGCGCGTTATCGCGGTAATGTCCGGCGGTATTTTATTTGGCCCCTGGGTGGGGATTATTACGGGGTTAATCGCCGGTGTGCATCGCTATCTGATTGATGTTGGTGGCGTAACCGCGATCCCCTGTTTTATTACCAGCATTATTGCCGGCATCCTCTCAGGCTGGATCAACCGTAAGGTGCCGAAAAAACAGCACTGGCGCGTGGGTATTATCGCCGGCATGGTGTGCGAAACCCTGACCATGCTGCTGGTTATTGTCTGGGCGCCCACCGTCTCGCTTGGCCTGGATATCGTCTCTAAAATCGGCATCCCGATGATCCTCGGCAGCGTCTGCGTGGGCTTTATCGTGCTGCTGGTGCAGAGCGTGGAGGGGGAAAAAGAGGCCAGCGCCGCTCGTCAGGCCAAGCTGGCGCTGGATATTGCCAATAAAACCCTGCCCCTGTTTCGCCACATTAACGCCGAATCCCTGCGCCAGGTGTGCGACATCATCCGCCGCGATATTCACGCCGACGCGGTGGCTATTACTAATATTGACCGGGTGCTGGCTTACGTGGGCGTGGGCGAGCATAACTACCGGGATAACGACGATGCCATCAGCCCGACGACGCGCAAGGCGCTCGACGAAGGCAAAATCATTATCAAAAATAATGACGAAGCCCACCGCACGCCGGAAATTCACTCCATGCTGGTGATCCCCTTATGGGAAAAAGGGGTAGTGACCGGCACCCTGAAAATCTATTACTGCCATGCCCACCAGATCACCTCCTCGCTGCAGGAGATGGCCGTTGGCCTGTCGCAGATCATCTCCACCCAGCTTGAGGTCTCCCGCGCCGAGCAACTACGGGAGATGGCGAATAAGGCGGAGCTGCGGGCGCTGCAAAGCAAAATTAACCCCCACTTCCTGTTTAACGCCCTGAACGCTATCTCCTCTTCCATCCGCCTGAATCCGGATACCGCCCGCCAGCTGATTTATAACCTGTCGCGCTATCTGCGCTATAACATTGAGCTGAAAGATGATGAGCAGATCGATATTAAAAAAGAGCTGTACCAGATCAAGGACTACATCGCCATTGAGCAGGCGCGCTTTGGCGATAAGCTCACCGTCATCTATGACATCGACGAAGAGGTCAACTGCGTGATCCCAAGCCTGCTGATCCAGCCGCTGGTGGAAAATGCCATTGTGCATGGGATACAGCCCCGCAAGGGTAAAGGGGTAGTCACGATAAGCGTTGCCGAGTGCGGCAACCGGGTGCGGGTGGCGGTGCGCGATACCGGCCACGGCATCGACCCGCAGGTGATCGAGCGGGTTGCAGCCAACGAAATGCCGGGCAATAAAATTGGCCTGCTCAACGTGCATCACCGGGTGAAGCTACTCTATGGTGAGGGGCTACACATTCGCCGCCTTGAGCCCGGCACCGAAATTGCCTTTTATGTCCCGAACGAACGGTCCGCCGTTCATGCGCAGACGCTGTTGTTACCTTAGTCCGGAGTTTGCATGAAAGTCATCATTGTGGAAGATGAGATCCTCGCCCAGCAGGAGCTAAGCTGGCTGATTAAAGAGCACAGCCAGATGGAAATAGTCGGCACCTTTGACGACGGGCTGGACGTGCTCAAGTACCTGCAGCACAACCGGGTCGACGCCATTTTTCTGGATATTAATATTCCGTCGCTGGACGGCGTACTGCTGGCGCAAAATATTAGCCAGTTTGCCAGTAAGCCCTTTATCGTGTTTGTAACGGCCTGGAAAGAGCATGCGGTGGAGGCCTTTGAACTGGAAGCCTTCGACTATATTCTGAAGCCCTACCAGGAGTCGCGCATCGTCAGCATGCTGCAAAAGCTGGAGCAGGCCTTTGCCCAGCAGTCCGGCACCGCCCCAGGCGCCACGCCGCCTGCCCCGCGTGAAAACGACACGATCAATCTGATCAAAGATGAGCGGATTATCGTCACGCCGGTGGATGACATTTACTACGCCGAGGCGCACGAAAAGATGACGTTCGTCTACACCCGGCGCGAGTCGTTCGTCATGCCGATGAATATCACCGAGTTTTGCGGCAAGCTGCCCGCCAGCCACTTCTTTCGCTGCCACCGCTCCTTTTGCGTCAACCTGCATAAGATCCGCGAGATCGAGCCCTGGTTTAACAACACCTACATTTTACGGCTGAAGGATCTGGATTTTCAGGTGCCGGTAAGCCGCAGCAAGGTGAAAGAGTTTCGCCAGCTGATGCACCTGTAGAAGCGATTTCCCGGAGACGGGGCGTCTCCGGGAGAGGGATTACAGCACCTGGCCCAGCGTCTGGCGCAGATGGGCGCCCGCGCCCAGCAGACCCGGATTATCGTGAACGATCAGGAACACGGGAATATCCTGCACGTAGGCCTTGAAGCGCCCTTTATCTTCAAACCCGCCGCGGAAGCCGGACGATTTAAAGAATTCGAGGAAGCGCGGCACGATCCCGCCGGCAATAAATACCCCGCCAAAGGTGCCGAGGTTCAGCGCCAGGTTGCCGCCGAAACGGCCCATAATCACGCAGAATAGCGACAGGGCGCGTCGGCAGTCGGTACAGGCGTCGTCCAGCGCGCGCTCGGTAATATCCTTCGGCTGCAGGTTTTCCGGCAGACGCCCGTCAGATTTCACAATCGCGCGATAGAGGTTAACCAGCCCCGGGCCGGAGAGCACGCGCTCTGCCGATACGTGGCCGATCTCGGCGCGCAGCTCTTCGAGGATGATGCCCTCTTCTTCGCTGTTGGGGGCGAAATCCACGTGGCCCCCTTCGCCCGGCAGGCTTATCCAGCGTTTATCGACGTGCACCAGGTGCGATACGCCAAGGCCGGTGCCAGCGCCGTAGACCGCAATAGGTTTGCCTTCAACCGGCTGCCCGCCGCCGAACTGGATGAGATGGTCCGGCGTTAACATCGGGATCGCCATCGACACCGCTGTGAAGTCGTTAATAATTTCCAGATGAGCAAACCCGAGGTTGGCTTTCATCTCCTGAATGGAAAACGCCCAGGTGTGGTTGGTCATGGCCACCCAGTCACCGGTAATAGGGCAGGCAATGGCGATGCAGCCATCCTCAACGCTGACATTGTGCTCCGTCAGATAGACGCGCACTACCGCTTCGAGGCTGGGATAATCCAGCCCGGAATAGGTCTTAGCGCGGGAAATCTCCCCCGTGCTGACGTCGCATAACGCCAGACGCGCGTTCGTGCCTCCTACATCACCTACCAAAGCATACTTTGTCATTCTTCTACTGCTCCGCTAAAGTCAAAATAACTCTTTGGCACACTCTAAATTCAAGCCATCAGAACAACAACGACCTGGCGATAGGTGCCCCAGGATTATCGATCTTGGTCACAGAATAACTTTACCGTTTCAGCATCAATTGCACTACAGGATGCAAGCTGATTGTGCAAAGTCTTCTGCGTCATTTTTTACAAGGAAATCATCATGCTTCATCCGCGCGCCCGAACGATGCTGTTGCTGGCTCTCCCGGCGTTAATTATCGGCGTGGCCTCAAGCCTGATCCTGATAGCGATCATGAAAGTCGCCGCCGTTTTACAGACGATTCTGTGGGCTTCCCTGCCCGCCGCGCTCGGCTTGCGCTTTGACGCCCCGGGCTGGATTGTCATGATGCTGACGCTCACCGGTATTGCCGTGGGTCTGGTGATCCGCTTTAGCCCGGGCCATGCCGGCCCGGATCCGGCAACCGAGCCGCTGATTGGCGCCCCGGTTAATGCCGGCGCGCTGCCGGGTTTGATTCTCGCCCTGATTATCGGCCTTGCGGGCGGCGTAAGCCTGGGGCCTGAACATCCGGTCATGGCGGTGAATATCGCCCTTGCGGTAGCCCTTGGCGCCCGGGTGTTTCCCCGCGTGGCCGCCCTCGACTGGACTATTCTGGCCTCGGCGGGGACGATCGGCGCGCTCTTTGGCACGCCGGTCGCCGCCGCGCTGGTCTTCTCCCAGACGCTAAACAGTAGCAATGATACACCGCTCTGGGATCGTCTGTTTGCTCCCCTGCTCGCCGCGGCGGCCGGGGCCCTTACCACTAGCCTCTTTTTCCATCCCCACTTTTCGCTGCCGATTGCGCATTACGGTCAGATGCAGCTGGCCGATATTTTTAGCGGCGCCATAGTGGCGGCCATCGCCATTGCGCTGGGCATGGTCGGCGTGTGGTGCCTGCCGCGCCTGCACCGTCTGATGCACCGGCTTAAACATCCGGTGCTTATCCTCGGCGCGGGGGGCTTTTTACTGGGGATCCTCGGGGCCATTGGCGGCAACGTTACCCTCTTTAAAGGGTTGGACGAGATGCAGCAGATGGCCTTCAGCCAGATCTACAGCGTGTCGGATTATCTGCTTTTTGCGCTGGTCAAGCTGGCGGCGCTGGTGGTGGCAGCGGCCTGTGGTTTTCGCGGCGGCCGCATTTTCCCGGCGGTATTTATCGCCGTAGCGCTGGGGCTGATGCTGCATGAGCATGTCGACGCGGTGCCGGCGGCGATCACCGTCTCCTGCGCGATCCTGGGCCTGATGCTGGTGGTCACGCGGGATGCGTGGCTAAGCCTGTTTATGGCGGCCGTGGTGGTGCCTGACACTACCCTGCTGCCGCTGCTCTGCGTGGTGATGCTGCCCGCCTGGCTGCTGCTGGCGGGCAGACCCATGATGATGGCCTGGCGCGAGGATAAGTAATCAGGCGCTGTTGCGCGCCTCCAGCGCCCGGGTAATAGCGTCCAGGAGCGGCGGGATATCGGCTTTCGGCAGCATCACCTCTATTAACGAAAGCCGCTCGCGCCGCGCTACCTTCTCCAGCACTTCCACCAGCTGTACCCTTTCGCTAACCCGCCAGCACTCGGCCTGACAATCGAGGCTGAGCGCCTGCGGGATCTGCGTCCAGTTCCAGAGGGCGATATCGTTATAGCGCTGCTCGGGACCGTGAATGGCGCGCTCGACCGTATAACCTTCGTTATTCAGCACCATAACGATCGGACGCTGGTTATCACGCAGCATTGAGCCCAGCTCCTGAATAGTTAACTGCGCGGCGCCGTCGCCGGTAATAACGATGACCCGCCGCTGCGGGCAGGCCGTCTGCGCGCCAAAGGCGGCGGCCAGGGTGTAGCCGATAGCGCCCCAGACGGGCTGGACGATAAAATCAACCCCTTCCGGCAGGCGCAGCGCGGCGGCGCCAAAGGCCGAGGTTCCCTGATCGGCCAGGATAATATCGCCGGGACGAATAAAGGTTTGCAGCGTTTTCCAGAAGCTGTCCTGAGAGAGGCTGCCGTTATGGAAGCTGGTCGCCGGACGGGGCGCCGGAGGCAGCGGCCGGGAAGCCACATGCTCCCGGCACAGGCTCTCCAGTATCTCAACGGCGCGGGCCATGGGGATGCCGGTGAACCAGTTCTCCCCTACCCGCGCGGCGAACGGCTGCACCTCAATGCTCTGCTGAGGCGTAATTTTATGGGTGAAGCCGGCGGTGAGGGTATCGGTAAAGCGCGTGCCTATGCAGATCGTCGTATCGGCCCCTTCGATGGCTTCGACTACCGCCTCATCGCTGGCGGCGCCGCTGTAGGTGCCATAAAACCCCGGTTGATGCTCATCAAAAATACCTTTCCCCATCAGCAGGGTGGCATGCGCGATGGGAGTACGGGCGACCCACTGCCGGAGCTGTTTTTGCAGGCCGTAGCGCAGGACCAAAAAATCGGCCAGCAGCGCGACGCGCTCGCTTTTCGCCAGACGCTGATCTGCCGCCTGACGGAACGCATCCAGTTGTAATTCGTCGCTCTCATAAGGCCCGTCAGTGAGAGCGTTTACAGGGGGCGTGGCAGGATTTTTTGCCACATCGGCGGGCAGCATAAGGTAGCCGGGACGGCGCTCGCGCAGCATGGTCTTCAGTACCCGGTCGATCTCATCGCAGGCGTTCTGCCCGGTCAGCACCGCCTGCGCCACGGTAACGGCTTCGCTCATCTGGTAAAAATGGCGAAAATCGCCATCGCCCAGGGAGTGGTGGAGCAGCTCGCCCTTTTTCTGCGAGGCGCTACAGGGCGCGCCGACGATATGCAGCACCGGCACGTACTCGGCAAAGCTGCCCGCCACGCCGTTGATGGCGCTGAGCTCGCCCACGCCGAAGGTGGTAAGCAGTGCGCCAAAGCCTTTACAGCGGGCGTAGCCGTCGGCGGCGTAGGCCGCGTTCAGCTCGTTGGCGCAGCCCACCCAGCAGATATCCGGGCTGTCGATGACATTATCGAGAAATTGCAGGTTGTAGTCGCCCGGCACGCCAAACAGGTGGTCTGCGCCACAGTCGGTCAGGCGATCCAGCAGGTAATCAGCGACGGTGTAGGGGGTACGCATAGCAGGTGTCCTTATTGTAGTGACCTCTTTTCTGAGTATTGAGTAAGCGTGATGGCTGTCCAGAAACGGCAACAATGGGGTGATGGAAAGAATGTCTTACGAAATTAAGCCATGTAAGCTGTGTAACTTGTTTATTGTGTAAACGTATACACAGGATGCCTTTGCGGCTCAGAGGAGATGTACATGGTTTACCAGGCGGATACTAACCGTTACCAGTCAATGACATATCAGCGCTGCGGGCAGAGCGGACTTAAGCTGCCGGCAATTTCTCTCGGCCTCTGGCATAACTTCGGCGACGCCACCCTGATTGAAAACAGCCGCCAGCTTTTACGGCGGGCGTTTGATGCGGGCATCACCCACTTCGATCTTGCTAATAACTATGGGCCGCCCCCCGGCTCCGCCGAGCGCAATTTTGGCCGTCTTTTACAGGAAGATTTTTTACCCTGGCGCGACGAGCTGATTATCTCCAGCAAAGCGGGCTACACCATGTGGGACGGGCCGTACGGCGACTGGGGCTCACGCAAATATCTCATTGCCAGCCTCGATCAGAGCCTGCAGCGGATGGGTCTGGAGTATGTGGATATCTTCTATCATCACCGCCCGGATCCAGAAACGCCTCTGCAGGAGACAATGAAAGCCCTTGACCATATCGTGCGCCAGGGCAAGGCGCTGTATGTCGGGCTGTCTAACTACCCGGCGGAGCTGGCGCGCCAGGCTATCGATATCCTCAACGACCTCGGTACGCCCTGCCTAATCCACCAGCCGAAGTACTCCATGTTTGAACGTCAACCTGAGGCGGGCCTGCTGGATACGCTGCAGCAAAGCGGCGTGGGCTGTATCGCCTTTTCTCCTCTTGCCGGCGGGCAGCTTACGGATCGCTATCTGCACGGCATTCCGCCGGACTCCAGGGCCGCCAGCGGCAGCCGCTTCCTCAATCCGGATCAGCTTACCGCTGCGAAGCTGGAAAAAGTGCGTCAGCTGAACGCGATTGCAGAGCGCCGCGGCCAGAAGCTGTCGCAGATGGCGCTGGCATGGGTGTTGCGCCATGAGGGGGTCACCTCGGTGCTGATTGGCGCCAGCAAAACGGCGCAAATTGACGACGCGGTGGGGATGCTGGCTAACCGCCACTTCACGGCAGCGGAGCTTGGCGAAATAGAAACCATTCTGAATAGCGCAGAATAAAGGCGACTTTAGCAAAAAGTGCTATGCCTTCGCATTTCGGAGTTACGTCGATGAAACGGGGCTTTACCACCCCGTAATATTACGTTAACAGGCCGCTTACGGCCCCGATCGTGAAGGAGAATAACAATGTTCAGGTCCCTGATTCTGGCTGCTGTGTTACTGGCTTCAGCCCCGCTGGTGGCAACCGCCGGCGAAATCACCCTGTTGCCATCAATAAAGTTACAAATTGGCGATCGTGATAATTACGGTAACTACTGGGACGGCGGCGGCTGGCGCGACCGCGACTACTGGCGTCGCCATTATGAATGGCGCGGCAACCACTGGCGTAAGCATGACAATGGCTATCATCGTGGCTGGGATAAGCGTAAAGCTTATGAACGCGGCTACCGTGAGGGCTGGAGAGATCGTGACGACCACCGCGGCCCGCGCGGACGTGGCCACGGTCACGGACATGGGCATCACCACTAATACAAAAAAGGAGCCGCAAGGCTCCTTTTTATTCGCTGGTGTTTATAACCCCAGGGCCATACCTATTAGCAGCCACAGGTTTAACGCCACCACCAGCACCACGATCGCCCAGCCGGTGCGTCTTACCTTCGCCGAGTTCACCAGTTCGCCCATCAGGGATTTATCGCTGGTAAATTTCAACAGCGGCACCAGCGCCAGCGCAATCCCGAAGCTCAGCAGCACCTGGCTCATCACCAGGATCCGGGTCGGGTCAAGCCCCATCAGGATCACGATAAACGAGGGAAGCATGGTAATGACCCGGCGCACCCACAGCGGAATATGAAAACGGACAAATCCCTGCATAACCACCTGCCCTGCCAGGGTACCCACCACGGTAGACGAGAGCCCGGCGGCCACCAGGCTCAGGCCAAAGATAGTGGCGGCGGCATGGCTCAGCAGCGGCTCCAGGGTCAGATAGGCCTGGTCGAGATCGGCTACCCCGGTGTGGCCGTTGAAGTGGAACGCCGCCGCGGCGGTGGCCATCATCGCCAGATTCACAAAACCGGCGATGGTCATCGCAATGGCAACATCCCACTTGGTGGCGGAGTAGCGCTCCTGCCGCGATCCCTGGTGCTGGTTCTGGGTTAAGGATGAGTGCAGATAGATAACGTGCGGCATAATGGTTGCCCCGAGCACCCCGGCCGCAAGGAACACGGCTTCGGTGGTGGGCAGGCTTGGGATCGCCATCCCTTTGGTCAGCTGCACCAGATTCGGCTGGGAAAACACCAGTTCGACGATATAGGCCGCCGCCACGAACAGCAGCAGCCCGCCGATGACCAGCTCAAGCGGTTTTTGCCCGCGGCGTTGCAGCATCAGGATCAGGAAGGTAGCGATACCGGTTAGTACCGCCCCCTGCAGCAGCGAAACGCCGAGCAGCAGCTTGAAGCCGATGGCGGCGCCGATAAACTCCGCCAGATCGGTGGCCATGGCGATAATTTCGGCCTGGACCCAGTAAAACCAGACCAGCGGACGGGGATAATGGTCGCGGATCTGCTCCGCCAGATTTTTACCGGTGGCGATGCCCAGTTTTGCCGACAATACCTGGATCATCATCGCCATCAGGTTTGCCCAGACCACCACCCACAGCAGTTTGTAGCCGAAGCTGGCGCCGGCCTGAATATTGGTGGCAAAGTTACCTGGATCGATATAGCCAATGGCGGCAATGAACGCAGGTCCCATTAATGCAAACCGCATCTTGCGCGCCGCCCTGCCGCTGCTATTCTCAACGCGACTATTTGTCATCTCTGCCTCTGAATATAGCCTTTGCTATGTTTTATGCTATCAAAATGCGAATGATTATCAAGTTCATTTGCAATGGTTGTATCGATGGCTGTGATAGATAAGAACAATGCCGGGGCTGGAAAAGCGAAAAAAGAAATACGCTGAGTAAATGCGCTCCCATTTGTGAAGCGTAGCACACAAACTTAACTTTTAACTCATTTACACAACATAACAAAATTGTATGGGTAGTCACTATTTTTGAGTCTCGTCACAGGACGTGACTATAGTGTGGCTTTGATCTCGTTTTCTTTATGTTTGTTACATAGAATGTGCACGGAAATTAAACCTGCCTCATATTTGGAGCAAATATGGACCGCGTCCTTCATTTTGTCCTGGCACTTGTTGTCGTTGCCGCGCTTGCGTTACTGGTCAGCCATGACCGCAAACAGATCCGCATTCGCTATGTTGTACAATTACTGGTTATTGAAGTTTTACTCGCCTGGTTCTTCCTGAACTCGGACGTGGGTCTGGGCTTCGTAAAAGGCTTCTCCGAGATGTTTGAAAAACTGCTCGGATTCGCTAATGAGGGAACCAACTTCGTATTCGGTAAAATGAACGATGAAGGCCTGGCATTCTTCTTCCTGAAAGTGCTCTGCCCAATCGTCTTTATTTCTGCCCTGATTGGTATTTTGCAGCACATTCGCATTCTGCCGATTGTGATCCGCGCCATTGGTACCGTGCTGTCTAAAGTCAACGGCATGGGCAAGCTGGAATCTTTCAACGCCGTAAGCTCCCTGATTCTGGGTCAGTCCGAGAACTTTATCGCCTATAAAGATATTCTTGGCAAAATGTCCCGCAACCGCATGTACACCATGGCGGCAACCGCAATGTCTACCGTCTCCATGTCTATCGTGGGCGCCTATATGACGATGCTGGACCCGAAATATGTGGTCGCTGCGCTGGTACTGAACATGTTCAGCACCTTTATCGTACTCTCGCTGATCAACCCGTACCGCGTGGATGAAAGCGAAGAGAACCTGCAGATGGCTAATCTGCACGAAGGTCAGAGCTTCTTCGAAATGCTGGGTGAGTACATTCTGGCGGGCTTCAAAGTGGCGATTATCGTTGCCGCGATGCTGATCGGCTTTATCGCCCTGATTTCAGCCCTGAACGCCCTGTTCGCCGCCGTGCTGGGTATCTCCTTCCAGGGTATTCTGGGTTATATCTTCTACCCGGTTGCATGGGTAATGGGCGTGCCGGCTCACGAAGCGCTGCAGGTTGGCAGTATCATGGCGACAAAACTGGTTTCTAACGAATTCGTTGCCATGATGGATCTGCAGAAAATCGCAGGCTCTCTGTCACCGCGTGCGGAAGGGATCCTCTCCGTGTTCCTGGTCTCCTTCGCCAACTTCTCTTCTATCGGTATTATCGCCGGCGCGATTAAAGGGCTGAACGAAGAGCAGGGTAATGTGGTTTCCCGCTTTGGTCTGAAACTGGTGTATGGCTCTACGCTGGTAAGCGTTCTGTCTGCTTCTATTGCCGCACTGGTTCTGTAAGCCGTCATAAAAAACCGGGGATACCTCTCCCCGGTTTTTTTACGCCTGCAGTTCAGCAAGCGGGCGCGGTTTGCCTATCAAATATCCCTGCAGTCCATCCACGCCAAAACCAAGCAGCATCTCACGCTGCGCTTCCGTTTCGACAAATTCCGCCACCACGCTCATCGAGCGAACCTTCGCCAGATTGCAGATGGACTGCACAATCATCGCATCCATGCTGTCGGTACAGATATCTTTAACAAAGCAGCCATCGATTTTGACGATATCGGCCTGCAGCTGCTTAAGGCGCTCATAGTTCGCATATCCCGTGCCAAAATCATCAATCGCGATTTTGAAGCCATGGTCGCGAAGCTGGCGAATATTCTGGATGCTGGTCTCTGAATGGGAGAACGCCTGCTCTTCCGTGACCTCGATGATCACCGCCTGGGGCGCAACCTCGTAGCCTTTAAAGAGGGCGATGATGTCGCTTGCCAGGGCCGGCTGCATAAAGGTGAAGGGCATCAGGTTCACTGAAAAACGGGCGCAGGTGTAGGGAGCCGGATGGTCATGTATCCATTGCAGCAAGGCTTCAAGCACGCTCATATCGAAGCGTCGGCTAAGGTTAAATTGCGCCACCAGCGGTATAAAGCGATCGGGCATGATAAGTTCGCCGTCGCTTTCCAGCCGCGACAAAATTTCAAAATAGCCCTCGCCGCGCGCATTACTGATTGGCTGAGCGTAGAGCCGCAATCCACCTTCGTCGAGGGCCCGCTTAATGCGGTTGAGCATCAGCACGCACTCCGTCGTCTGGTCGGATACCGTTTCCAGGCTGTTGGTTAACGCCAGGACCTGTGGAGTGGTGCAGGCCTCTTCCGCGAGCCAGCTCAGCTGGCCCAACAGGTGATGCAGGTTCTCATCCACGCTTTCCGCCATGCTGGCCCATGAGGCGCCAAATTCGATGTCCAGGCCGTTATTGTTCCAGTAAATTTTGCGGCTGTTCAGATGGTCGACCATATGCTGTAACCGCGCACCCGCCTCCGGCCCGGTCAGGACCAGCGCCAGCTCATTGCCCGGCAGCTGATAGAGGGTCTCATTTTGCAACAGCCATGGCTGGAGGGCACGGATGACGGCCCGCTTACAGTGGATACGCATTAACAAGCCATAGTGGCGGCTCAGGAACTCAAGGTTATCCATCCGCAGGCAGCAGAGGCAGACCTCGGGGCGCTCCTGCAAAAAGGCCTCCAGCGCCCTGAGATTGGGTAGCCCGGTTAGCGGATCGGTAAGCGCCCTCTCCTGCCAGCCCCGCTTCAGCCACTCGCTATGCTGAAAAATACGCGACATGTAGATCAGGCAGATGGCAAAGGAGATTAATACCGAGAGCACAAAAGCCAGGGTATAGCCGTTCTGGATCCCCTGCAGAAAATTGCGGTTGTAGCTCAGCAGGATCAGCACGCCAAACGCCCAGACCAGCGAGAGCAACGGGTAGCTCAGCCTGCTGATACCAATGGTAAAAAGGATAAAGATTAATGGAACCAGATAACCTGCGATGAGGCTGGACTCATAGGGTACGCAGAGCACAATTAAGATGAGCACCAGACAGAGTAGCCAGATGGGGGTAAATAACTGGTTTCGAGACGGGAAATAAGGCTTAAAACTGCGTAACCAGAGCGCCCGGGCATATCTCGGATTGATAACCATTCTTAATGGATAATAGAACATCATCGTAAATATCAGCACCGCACAAATAAGGCTCTGAATATCGACAATATTATAAATCGCGCTTCCTTCGCCAAAAAATACGGTAAGCGCAACGGGAAAATCAAATAACCGGCCGGCCAGGTACATGCTTAATTTGATACCGAACGGGATAATAAACCCCAGCCAGAAGATACGCATCCAGACGAGGCGGCTTAGTACGCGATAGCGCCAGCGGCGGCCTACGTGCCAGCGCAGCAGCCCACAGACCACCAGCACGCTGAATATCTGGCAAAAAAGCAGTACCGTAGCCTGGGTAGCGGATAAATGTAGATTCCATTCATTAATAAAAGCAAAACTGATAATAATCGGTAAAACGCCGCGGCGGCCAAACAAAAGAATAATTGCCAGCATGACGCTCAGCGGTAGCCATGCCAGATAAACGGTAAATCCGTCGACTACGGCCCGGGGTGAAATGAAGCGGGAGAGGGGCACAGCGATAAAACAAAGTACCAGAGCCAGAAAAAACACCCTGAAGTGGATAAAAGTTTTGCTTTCCATTGGCTCTGATTTACTGTTCGGGATGATTAAATTTAACACACAACGATAGTAGGTTTTTTAGCAGCGCGAAGCAAGTTTTACCGCGGTGAAAAGTACCCGCGACAGCTTCATTGTCTCTGCGTTTAGAAAATGAGCAATAGCGTAACGAAACCGTAATCAGGGGTTAACAGAAAGGCATAAAAAAACCCCCGCCTTGCGGCGAGGGTCTGAATTTGGTGGAGCTAAGCGGGATCGAACCGCTGACCTCCTGCATGCCATGCAGGCGCTCTCCCAGCTGAGCTATAGCCCCATCTTGTACTTTACACACCCTACTCTGTTGGGTTCAGAGTTTGGTGGAGCTAAGCGGGATCGAACCGCTGACCTCCTGCATGCCATGCAGGCGCTCTCCCAGCTGAGCTATAGCCCCATTGCGTAAAGCCTGTCGTGTTGACGGGCGGCATAATATGAATTCCACCGCAGAGTGTCAACGGCAAATTCTACTCTCTGCGCTCGATCGCCGAAAAATCAGGCAAATGAATCACATTGCGAGGGTGCTCGCAGCACAAAGTTATATTTATCACGCTTTCCCGTTAAACGATGTTATAAGATTAACCATCAATTAACCCTATTAAGATCCGGGAAATTGCATGATCAAGGAAAGAATGACGCCAGAGGAGTTGGCCCGACTTACTGGCTATAGCCGACAAACCATCAATAAGTGGGTCCGCAAAGAGGGTTGGGCAACCTCTCCGAAACCCGGCGTTCAGGGTGGAAAAGCGCGTCTGGTGCATGTGAATGAGAACGTGCGCGAATTTATTCGCAATGCACGCAGAATGCCTGACGCCCCTCTCCTGCCAGACGCAGCCGCAGACGCCTCACTTCATACCCTGCTGCTGACGCTGGCCAACGAAATGACGCCGAAAGAGCAGAAGCAGCTGGCATCATTATTACTCCGGGAAGGGATCACCGGATTGTTGCAACGTTTAGGGATACGCGATTAATACGCTATGAAAAGATTACGCAGCACAATGACATCCGAAGAGCTGGCCGACGCGCTGGGTGTCGCCAGACAGACCATCAATCGCTGGGTACGCAAATATGGCTGGAAGACAGAAGGCCTCAACGGGGTAAAAGGCGGACGGGCACGTCTCGTTTATATTGATGCCCGGGTGCGGCAACACATCATGAATCTCCCTGCCATTCGAAAACGCCAGACGCTATATCAGCTGGCGGAAACCAGCCCGCCCTATGGCGAAGAGCAAAAGAGCACCCTTTCACGGCAGATTATCGACGCCCTCGAGAACATGACCACTCAGGAACAGGAGCGTCTGGCCGTTCTGCTGGCCCGGGAAGGCATTGAGGGTTTCCTCAGCCGGCTCGACATCAGCAAGGCTGAAGCATAAAAAAACGGCAGGATAACCTGCCGTTTTTTATTATGGCTGACCGTTACTGCTGGCTTTCACGTTCTGCAATATAGCCGAGCGCTTTGTTGATGCGCTCAATGCTGCGTGACTTGCCGATAGCCTGGACCGTTACATCCAGCGCAGGAGACTGGCCCGCACCTGTTACCGCAACGCGCAGCGGCATGCCAACTTTACCCATACCCACTTCCAGCTCGTCTGCGGTTGCCTGAATGGCGTGATGCACATTCTCGGCGTTCCAGTCGCTGATAGCGGCGAGCTTATCGCGCACCACTTCCAGCGGCTGACGCGCAACCGGACGCAGGTGCTTTTTAGCGGCGTCTGCATCAAACTCGGCGAAGTCTTCATAGAAGTAGCGGCAGCTTTCAGCGATCTCTTTAAGCGTTTTGCAGCGCTCGCCCAGCAGTTTTACCAGCTCGGAGAGCTGCGGGCCGTTGCGGGTATCGATATTCGCCTGCTCAATGTGCCACTGCAGATGGGTCGCCACATACTCCGGCGGCATAGTGTTGATGTAGTGATGGTTCAGCCACAGCAGCTTATCGGTATTGAACGCGCTGGCAGATTTGCTCACCGCGCCAAGGGAGAAGAGCTTGATCATCTCTTCGCGGCTGAAGATCTCCTGGTCGCCACTCGACCAGCCCAGGCGCACCAGATAGTTGAGCAGCGCTTCCGGCAGGTAGCCATCATCGCGATACTGCATCACGCTCACGGCGCCATGGCGTTTGGAGAGCTTTTTACCATCATCACCGTTGATCATCGACACGTGCGCGTAGACCGGCACCGGCGCGTTCAGCGCTTTAAGGATGTTGATCTGGCGCGGGGTGTTGTTGATATGGTCTTCGCCACGGATCACGTGGGTGATCGCCATATCCCAGTCATCCACCACCACGCAGAAGTTATAGGTCGGTGAGCCATCGGTACGACGGATAATCAGATCGTCCAGCTCCTGGTTGCTGAACTCGATGGGACCACGGATCTGATCGTCAAAGATTACCGAGCCCTCTTCCGGGTTGGCAAAGCGCACAACGCAGGGTTCGTCATCGGCGTGATGCTCGTGGCCGTGGCGGCAGCGGCCGTCGTAGCGCGGTTTTTCATTGTTCGCCATCTGCTGTTCACGCAGCGCTTCCAGACGCTCTTTAGAGCAGTAGCATTTATAGGCGGTGCCCGCTTCCAGCATCTCATCGATAACGGCGTTGTAGCGGTCAAAACGTTTGGTCTGGAAGTAAGGACCCTCGTCCCACTCCAGATTCAGCCAGTTCATCCCATCCATGATGGCTTCGATTGCTTCCGGCGTTGAACGCTCAAGATCGGTGTCTTCAATACGCAGGACAAAATCCCCGCCCTGATTACGTGCAAAAAGCCAGGAATAGAGAGCAGTACGCGCACCGCCGACGTGCAGATAGCCGGTCGGGCTTGGCGCGAAGCGAGTTTTGATTTTCATGAAGTGGCCTTACAGTGATAAAGATGCCGACAACCGGCATATCCTGGAAACGAAAGTGGGCAATATTCTATCACTCCAGCCTGAATCCTCAATCTTGTTGCTGCCAGAAGCGCGAGCTTTCCCTTTTTTGTTTAGAAATCATGCTCCACGGCGCGTTTTGCGATCGTTTTGTTTAATTTTACGACGAACAAACAAAATCTTTAGAAAAGGCGTTGACTCATTTTCAACTCTCCCTATAATGCGACTCCACACAGCGGGGGTGATTAGCTCAGTTGGTAGAGCATCTCCTTTACACGGAGGGGGTCGGCGGTTCGAGCCCGTCATCACCCACCATCT
>Ga0209370_1000763_pt1 | contig 35747 bp, 30 predicted proteins | sample AgamicAtPrz_FD_187164 | JGI IMG/M metagenome (GOLD analysis project Ga0209370, IMG submission 187164) | Agave microbial communities from Guanajuato, Mexico - At.P.rz (SPAdes) (version 2) | ecosystem: Host-associated > Plants > Phyllosphere > Phylloplane/Leaf | place: Guanajuato, Mexico...
TGCAGGGCATGGGCATAGAGACCGGCATCGACCTCGACAAGCTGATCGATGCGGGCCAGTTCATCAGCGAGCATCTGGGCCGCCCCACGCAGTCGCGCGTGGCCAAGGCCTTGCTGACCAAGCGCGCGGGTTGAGGCCAAGCCCGGCCCGGGCAGGCATGGGCGTTGTTACCATCGCCGCCATGCAAGCAAGATCACGTTTTTCACTGGCCCTGTGTCTGGCGGCAACTGCCCTGCTGGGCGGCTGCGCCGGCATGGACGCCCAGGAATGCCGGGACACGGACTGGGCCTATCTGGGCCAGCTCGATGCCATGGACGGCAGGCTGGACCTGTCCACCCGCGCCAGACGCCATTTCAAGGCCTGCAAGGACCAGGGCGTGCAGATGGATGCACGGGCCTATCAGCAGGGCTGGCTGCGCGGCCTGCAGGATTTCTGCACCCCGGAAAGCGGCAAGGCCTATGCGGAAGCCGGCAGAAAGTTCCAGCCGGGCTATTGCCCGGCGCCGCTGGAGGCCGCGTTTTTGCAAGGCTATACGCCGGCGCGCGAGCGCTATCAGGACAGGCAGTCGGTGCTTGAGCTGGAGCGCCGCATCGAGGCCAAGAAAAAAGAGCTGCGCGAGGCGCGTGACGCCAAGAACAGTGCCGGACATATCGCCTATGTCCAGAAAGACCTGCGTGATTTGCAGCTGGAGCTGGTGCAGCTCAGGCTCAAGCTGGCACAGTAGGGGCCGTGGCGCTGCCGGATGGCGGCGCGATTTTCAGGAAAACATCATGTGTGGGTCAGAACTTCATGCGCTGCCGGAAGGCGTGCAGCGCGTCAGCCGCTTTTTGCAGGATGCCGGTCATCCGCATGCGCCGCAGATGCTGGACGGTGCGGCGCGTACCGCCCAGGAGGCCGCCGATCAGCTCAGCATTCTGGTCGGGCAGGTGGCCAAGAGCATCATCTTCAAGCGCAGGAGCGATGGCGCGGCCGTGCTGGTCGTGGCCTCGGGCGACAGGCGTGTCGATGAAAGGAAAGTGACGCAGCTGGTGGGCAAGGTCGGCCGCGCCGATGCGGATTTCGTCAAGTCCAGCACGGGTTTCTCGATTGGCGGCGTCAGCCCCGTGGCTCATGCAACCAAGGTCGTCACCTTGATGGATGCCGAATTGCAGCGTTTCGAGACGGTGTGGGCCGCAGCAGGCCATCCTCACGGCGTGTTTCCCGCATCGCCCGCGCAGCTGCAGGCGCTGACCGCAGCCCCCTGGTCGGACGTGGTGGAGCAGGCATGAGCACGGAACTTCTTCAGGAGCAGCAGGCACAGCAGGCCCAGCAACTGGCACAACTTGCCGCCAAGGCCGAGGTGGCCCTGGTCTGGGCAGAGGCCGACCAGCCCGTGGCTTCGCCCTGCATCAACGTCTGTCGCATGACGGTGGACCGCAGCCATTGCCAGGGCTGCTTCAGAACCATTGACGAGATTCGCGCCTGGTCCAAGGGCGATGCCGAGCTGCGTCTGCAGATCTGGGGCCAACTGCTGCAGCGCGCCGGCCTCGAGGACCCGCGCAAAGCCGAGATCTGATCACCCTTTGAGGAGAGCCGACATGAAGCACATCACCTGTTATCTGGACTTTGTGTCGCCCTATGCATGGCTGGCGCTGGAGCAAATGCCCAAGGCGCTGCAAGGGCTCAGCTATCACGTTGATTACCGCCCGGTGCTGCTGGGTGCCTTGCTGCAAGGCAATGCCAACCCCGGACCGGCCGGCATCCCTGCCAAGCGCACCTGGACCTACCGCCATGTCACATGGCTTGGCCGGTCGCTGGGCATACCTCTGCAGATGCCGGCCCGGCATCCGTTCAAGCCGCTGCCGCTGCTGCGGCTGGCGCTGGCACATGGGCGTGACGGCAGCATCAACCGCTTTGTGGCGCAGGCGGTGATGCAGCATGTCTGGCAGGGCGGCCATGAAGCCAATGATGCGCAGCGCCTGCAGCAGCTACGCGAGCAGTTGAAGGAGCAGCTGCGCCAGGAAGAGGACAGCGCCGAGGTCAAGCAATGGCTGCGCGGCAATACCGAACAGGCGCAGCAGGCCGGCGTGTTCGGCGTACCGGCCTGGGTGGTGGACGGCCATGTATTCTGGGGCCTGGACGGCCTGCCCATGCTGCAGGCCTATCTGCGTGGCGATGAGTGGTTTGCGCAGCAGTGGGAGGCCGCGGCCGGCGTGCCCTGGGGGCTGGAGTAGGGCGGCAGGTGTGGGGCCGGAGCCGGGATCGACACGCAGGACGGTGCTTTCTCTTTGGCATCGGCCATGGCGCCTAGGCGACGCCGGGCGTGGCGGGCCTTGCATAAGCTGGTGCGGTTTTCAAGACCATCAAGGAGACCGCACCATGGATACCCAGCAGATGTTTTCGCTCAAGGGCCGCACGGCTCTTGTCACCGGTGGTTCGCGCGGTATCGGCCGCATGATCGCCGAAGGCTTTGTGCGCCAGGGCGCGCGCGTGTACATCTCGGCGCGCAAGGCCGAGGCCTGCGACCAGACGGCGCGCGAGCTGTCGGAGCTGGGCCACTGCGTTTCGCTGCCTGCCGACGTGTCCATCATGGACGGCGTGAAGTCGCTGGTCGATGCCTATGCGGCGCACGAAGATCAGCTGGGCATCCTAGTCAACAACGCGGGCGCGGCCTGGGGCGCGCCCTATGACGAATTTCCCGAAAGCGGCTGGGACAAGGTCGTGGACCTGAACATGAAGTCGCCCTTCTTTCTGACCCAGGCGCTCACGCCCATGCTGCGCAAGTCGGCCGCGGGCGCGCAGCTGGCCAAGGTCATCAACATTGCCTCCATCGACGGCGTCTCGGTCAACCCCTGGGAGACCTACTCCTACGCGGCCAGCAAGGCCGGCCTGATCCACCTGACCAAGCGCATGGCCTTGCGCCTGGCGCCCGAGCGCATCGTGGTCAGCGCCATCGCGCCCGGCCCGTTCGCCTCGGAGATGAACAAAAACGCGCGCGACCATGCGGACGAGGCCGCGGGGCGCGTGCCCCTGGGCCGTATCGGCGATCCCGAGGATATGGCCGGCGCCGCCATCTTCCTGGCCTCGCGCGCCGGCGACTATGTGGTGGGCTCCACCCTGGTCGTGGATGGCGGCTGCGCCTGGGCGCGCTGAGCTCGCCCGAGCGCAGCCATTGCATAAAAAGATAGCTTCTACCGCTTGATGGATAAGTAAATCAGATAAATAAGTATCTGAGTTTTAATTGCAGCAAGCGATAAAAGATACTGTTTTTGAATCCTCATTTCGACAGGAATAGATTCTTTCGAGGCCGCTCCCCTGCGCTCAGGGATGCCACTGCGTGGCGCGCACAGGGCTGGCGGCCGGTGTGGCGGAATTGCCTGCCAGCGCATAGGACAGCTTGTTGGCTGCGGCGATCACGGTCCGGGCCAGGGCTTCGAGCCTGGCCTCGGGCAGGCGCGATGCGGGGCCTGAGATGCAGACCGATCCCATGAGCCGCCAGTGCATGCCGAACACCGGCGCCGAGACCGTCGCCACACCTTGCTCGCGCTCGCCGATGGAGCAGTGGTAGCCCTTTTGGCGGATCTGCTCGTAGATCGCGCCGGGCTCGCCCGAGAACGCCAGGATGACGCGGCCCGGCGAGCCTTTGTCCAGTGGTAACCCCTCGCCCATGCGCGCATGGTGGCGCAGGGCCTGCGGCCCTTCCACGCGTACCAGGCAGGTGCGCACATGGCCCTCGCGCACGTAGAAGGCGGCGCTCTCGCCGCTGAGTTGGGTGAGCTCGCGCAGCGCGGGCTCCAGCACGTTCTGCACATCGAAGCCCGCCTGGTAGCGCGCGCCCAGCCAGCCCGAGGAAGGGCCCAGCCGCCATTCCCCGTCCTCGCGCTGCACCATGTAGCCCGACTGGGCCAGCGTGCGCGCCAGCCGCAGCACCGTGGTCTTGTGCAGGCTGCAGCGCCGGCTGAGTTTGGCCAGTGAAAGATGGGATTCGCCCAGCGCAAAGGCCTCGAGCAGCTGCAGTGCGCGGGTGACGGCGATGACGCCGTCGCCGGACTTCTGTGCGGATTGGGTGGGGTTGCTCATGGTGCAATGTGTTTCATTCTGCGAAACAGCATTGTATGGGTTGAAACGTTTGCCTACAGTCGCCTCCAGCGGTCGGGGATTCCGGCCGCACGCATCAGAACACGCTTCAAAGCGACCAACAGGAGACAACAGATGAACTTTCGCCCGCTTTCGCGCGCCCTGCATGCCGCCGTGCTCGGCTTCGTGGCTGTAGTCACTCCCTTCGACAGCGCGCTGGCGCAGCCCGCCTATCCGGCCAAGCCGATCCGCCTGATCGTGCCGTTCCCGCCTGGCGGCGGCACGGACATGATTGCGCGCACCGTGGCCCAGAAGATGGCCGAGCAGAACAAGTGGAGCGTGGTGGTGGACAACCGCCCCGGCGCGGGCGGCAACCTGGGCGTGGACGCCGCGGCCAAGGCCGCGCCCGATGGCTACACCCTGGTCATGGGCCAGACCAGCAATCTCGCCATCAACCCCTGGCTCTACGCCAAGCTGCCCTACGACCCGATCAAGAGCCTGGCGCCCGTGGCCCTGGTGTCCTCGGCGCCCATCGTCATGGCCGCTCCCGCCAACACGCCCTACAAGACCTTTGCCGATCTGGTGACGGCGGCCAAGGCCAGGCCCGACGGCATCACCCTGGGCTATTCGGGGAACGGCACAGTGGCCCATCTGGCGGGCGAGCAGGCCCAGAAGATCTCGGGCATGAGCCTGCGCCATGTGCCCTACAAGGGAGCAGGCCAGGCCATGACGGACCTGGTGGGCGGACAGATCGACCTGTACATGTCCGCCATTCCCACGCTGCTGGGCCAGGTGCGCAACGGCAAGCTGCGACCCATTGTCGTGACCTCGTTGGCGCGCTCCAGCCAGTTGCCCGACACGCCCACGCTGGCCGAGCTCGGCTACAAGGACTTCGAGGCCAGCTCCTGGTACGGCGTGCTGGCGCCCGCGGGCACGCCCGAGGCCATCGTGCAGCAGCTCAACAAGGCCATCAACCTGGCCCTGAAGCAGGCCGATGTGGCCGAGAAGCTGCGCTCCGAGGGCGGCGACGTGCTGGGCGGCACGCCCCAGGCCTTCGCCCAGCTGCTGCGCACCGAGGTGCCGCGCTGGGGCCGCATCGTCAAGGACTCGGGCGCCAGCCTGGACTGAGGCCGATCAGGCCACCGTGCCATCGCGCCGATAAAGCGCCCACCGAGCACACCTGCCGCGCCATGCCTGGTGCATATGTCTGGCATGTGCCCTTGCGGGCAGGACGCGGTGCGCCCTGCCACTCCTGCTCCTTCTTCACTTTCACCTCTGCAACCGGACCGAACCGCGGACCTAACCATCATGAGCCAACTTCCAGAAATCATCCGTGACTTCGAGCGCGTCAGCGCCGAGGTCGTCCAGAAGGCCTCGAGCTTTCAGGCCGCCATCCTGGCCGACGTGGCAGGCCGCCGCGGCACCATGAACGCACGTGTGGCGCCCGTGCACCACGACATGAAGCTCGCCGGCCCGGCCTTCACTGTCGAGGTGCGCCCCGGAGACAACCTGATGATCCACGCCGCCATCGCCCTGGCCAAGCCCGGCGATATCCTGGTCATCGACGGCAAGGGAGACCAGACTGCGGCCCTGATGGGTACGCTGATGCTCAGCGCCTGCAAGAAGAAAGGCCTTGGCGGCGTGATCGTGGATGGCGCGATCCGCGACAAGCTCGAGCTGCTGGAGCTGGGCTTTCCGGTGTTCAGCGCCGGCTTCAATCCTGCAGGTCCGACCAAGTTCGTGCCCGGTCGCATCAATCACCCCATCTCCTGCGGCGGTGCGATGGTGAACCCGGGCGACCTGGTGGTGGGCGACGCCGACGGCGTGGTCGTGATCGAGCGCGCCAAGGCGCCCGCCATGCTGGCACTGGCCGACAGGAAAGTGGCCGACGAAGCCGCGCGCATCGAGGCCATCGCCCGCGGCGACACGGCCTCGAAGTGGCTGCCCGCCGCGCTGCGCGCGGCCGGCGTGCTCAAGGAAGGAGAGACGCTGTGAGCACCATCATCGTCACGGGCGCCGACCTGGCGCAGCAGGCACTGGATCTGCTGCAAGGCCACGACATTGTCTACGCGGGCAGGACGCCCACCGAGCAAGACCTGGTGGCCCTGTGCCGCCGGCATGATCCCGTCGCCATCATCGTGCGCTACGGCAAGGTGGGGGCCGCAGTCATGGATGCCGGACCTTCGCTCAAGGTGATTTCCAAGCACGGCAGCGGCACGGACACCATAGACAAGGCCGAGGCCGCGCAGCGCGGCATCGAGGTCGTGGCGGCGGCCGGCGCCAACGCGGCGGCCGTGGCCGAACAGGCCCTGGCCCTGCTGCTGGCCTGCGCCAAGTCGGTGGTGCAGCTGGACTCGCGCATGCACTCCGGCCATTGGGACAAGGCCACGCACAAAAGCCTGGAGCTGGCCGGGCGCACCGTGGGCCTGGTCGGCCTGGGCGCCATAGGCCTGCGCTTTGCGAAGATGGCCGATGCACTGGGCATGCGCGTGATCGGCTTCGATCCCTTTGCGGGCCAGCTGCCCGGCTACGTGCAGGCCGTGGAGCTGGATACGCTGTGGCGCGAAAGCGATGCGATCTCGCTGCACTGCCCGCTGACCGACGACAACCGCAACCTGCTCAACGCCGCAACTCTGGCGTGCTGCAGGCGCGGCGTGATTGTGGTCAACACCGCGCGCGGCGGTCTCATCGACGAGGCCGCGCTGCTGGCCGCCGTCCAGCAAGGCCAGGTCAGCGCCGCGGGCCTGGACAGCTTTGCCGTTGAGCCCATGGCGGCTGGCCACCCGTTTCTGCACCAGCCGGGTTTCATCCTCAGCCCGCACATCGGCGGCGTGACCTCGGATGCCTATGTGAACATGGGAGTAGGAGCGGCGCGCAACGTGCTGGCGGTGCTGGAGCGCGCCAGCGTCTCCTGAGCCGGCGCCTGCCTTGCAAGGCCGATGAGACGGGTTGCGGGCTTTGCTGCGGGCGGGCGAGGCATCGATGCGGTGCGCTCTTTCCCGCCCTTGCGCGCGGTGGCGTCCAGTTCTGCGGTGCTGGTCGTGGGGCGGGCCGCCGGTGAAAACCTTCGCCGACTGCATGGCGCAGACGCGCAGGCAGCCCGGCCTCCTTGCGGTCGATATCTTTGGCGCGTGGAGGGGCGACGGCCGGCTCTCAGGCTGCGGCCTGCTTGGCGGCGCCGCGATAGCGTTCCAGCCAATGGGCATAGGGAGCGGGCAGGGTCCAGTCGGGACGGGCAACGCCCAGGCTTTGCGCCAGCTGATAGGTGTAATGCGGGTTGGCCAGATGGGCGCGGCCGATCATCACCAGATCGACCTGGCCGTCGGCCACGATGCGCTCGGCAATCTGTGGATCATCCATGCCCCAACCTGAGGCCACGGGCAGGCCGGCGCTGCGGCTCACGCGCTGGGCGATGGGAGCGAGGAAGGCGGGCGTTCCCCAGGGAATCTTCACATCGGGAATCACGAAGTTGACGCTGACATTGAGCAGGTCCAGGCCGCGCTCGCGCATCTGGCGCGTCACGGCAATCGATTCCTCCAGGGTTTCTTCGTCGCGGCCGTCGTACTCGATGACGCCGAAACGCGCGGTCAGCGGCAGATGCTCGGGCCAGACCTCGCGCACCTTGGCCACGGTCTCCAGCAGAAAGCGGGCGCGGTTGCTGAAGCTGCCGCCATAGGCGTCGTCGCGCTGGTTGCTGTGGGGCGAGAAAAAGCTCTGGGCCAGATAGCCGTGGGCAAAGTGCAGCTCCAGCCATTCGAAGCCGGCCGCAAGCGCGCGGCGGGCCGCCGCTACAAAGTCGTCCTGCACGCGGGCGATGTCCGCAAGCGTCATGGCGCGAGGAACACGCGGCAGACCGCCGCCAAAGGCGATTGCCGATGGCGCAATCGGCTGCCAGCCGCGGGCATCGCCTTCGGCAATATGGTCGTCGCCTTCCCAGGGATTGTTGGCGCTGGCCTTGCGTCCGGCATGGCCGATCTGGATGCCGGGCACGGCGCCTGCGGCTTTGATGCCGGCGGCAATGCGCGACATGCCGTCGATCTGGCCGTCATTCCACAGGCCGGTGCAGTCGGGCGAGATGCGGCCTTCGGGCGACACGCCCGTGGCTTCGACGATCACCAGCCCCGCGCCGCCGCGCGCCATGGAGGCGTAGTGGACCTGGTGCCAGTCATTGGTGAGACCGTCCACGGCGCTGTACTGGCACATCGGCGGAATGGCGATGCGGTTGCGCAGGGTCAGGCTTTTGAGGGTGAAAGGGGTAAAGAGTGCAGACATGCGAAGTATCGGTGGTGCGAATGGAATGAGCCAGCAGTCCTGCGGCAATGCAGGATGCCAAAAGGTTTGATAGCGCCTGGCGCTTTTCATGGCCTGTTTTCAGCATGAAATCAAACTGAAAATCAATGAATGAAGGTGCTGACAGCTATCAAAAAATCAAGGGCATCAGGGCACGGAAAGCGGCGGATACAGGCCCCGGGCAATGAGCTCGCTGGAGACGAAGTTTTTGGTGGTGCCCGGCATGTAGTCGGCGGGCCAGTGAATGCGGTGCATGCAGGGCTTCTGTCGAAGGGAATGGGGAAATGATGGGGGTTGTGGTGAAATAAATCCAATCGATATTTCTGATTTATGAAATCATGTCGACTGATATCAAGAGTCTGGACCTGAATCTGCTCAAGGCCCTGGATGCGCTGCTGGACGAGCGCAGCGTGACGCGCGCTGCCGAGCGTCTGGCGCTGACCCAGCCGGCGGTCAGCGGCATGCTGACGCGGCTGCGCGAGAGCTTCGACGATCCCTTGTTCGTGCGCACGCAGCGCGGCATCGCCCCCACGCTGCGCGCGCTGGCACTGGCAGGGCCGCTCAAGGAGTTGCTGTGCAATGCCGAAGCGCTGTTGCGCCCCCAGGCCTTTGATCCGGCCACGGCGCATATGACGCTGCGCATTGCCGCCACGGATTACGCGCTGCAGGCGGTGGTGCTGCCGTTTCTGGCCGTGTTGCGCCAGCGCGCGCCCGGTCTGTGCGTGGCCGTGGTGCCGGCCCAGCATCTGCCGCTGCACGAGCGGCTGGAGCGCGGCGATATCGACCTGGCGCTGATCACGCCGGAGCGCACGGCCCCCGATCTGCATGCGCGCCGGCTGTTCGACGAACGCTATGTCTGCGTGATGCGCCAGGGCCATCCCGATGCGCGCCGGCGTGGCCTGTCACTGGAGCGCTTCTGCGCTCTGGATCATGCGCTGGTGTCCTATGACGGAGGCAGTTTTCATGGTGTGACGGACGAGGCGCTGGAGCGTCTGGGCCGCAAGCGGCGTGTGGCGCTGTCCGTGACCAGCTTTCTGGTGCTGCCCGAAATCCTGCGCAGCTGCGATCTGATTGCCGTCGTGCCCAGGCGGCTGGTCAAGCCCGACTCGGGGCTGGTGGTGCTGGAGCCGCCGCTGGAAATTCCGGGCTTTACCAAGACGGCCGCCTGGCATGCGCGCACCCATCGCTCTGCGGGGCACCAATGGGCACGGGAGCTGCTGTTCGAGCTGGCGCAGTCCGGCGGGCTGGACGTGGAATGAGCGCGGCCCGCAGAAACCGTGGCGGTCTCTGCGGGCCGAGGTGAGGGCAGATTCCTGCCGGGGCCTGGCATGGTGCCAAGCCATTCACATCATCAGTGGCCCGATGCGCCTGCGGCACCCAGACCGGTTTCCGAGCGCACTTGCTGCGCAGGGAACACGGCGCGCTCCTTGGCCGCCTGAGCGCTCTTGTCGAGCACGGAGAACAGCCACACGCCGAAGAAGCCGATTGCCATGGAGAACAGTGCGGGCGAGGCGTAGGGGAACCAGGCCGAGCCGGCGGGATGGCCCAGAGTCGCTTCCCACACCGATGGCGAGACGATGGTCAGACCCACGGAGGAGACCAGGCCCATGAAGCCGCCGATGACGGCGCCCTTGGTGGTGCAGTTCTTCCACAGCACCGACAGCAGCAGCGGCGGGAAGTTGGCGGAAGCAGCCACGGCAAAGGCCAGCGAGACCATGAAGGCGATGTTCTGCTTCTCGAACACGATGCCCAGCAGCACGGCCACAAAGCCCAGGCACAGCGTGGTGATGCGCGAGACCTTGAGTTCGGAGGCGCTGTCGGCCTTGCCCTTCTTGATGACGGTGGCGTAGAGGTCGTGCGAGACGGCCGAGGCGCCGGACAGGGTCAGACCTGCGACCACGGCGAGAATCGTGGCAAAGGCCACGGCCGAGATGAAGCCGTAGAACACATCGCCGCCCACGGTCTTGGCCACCAGCACGGCCGCCATATTGGCCGTGCCCGCGCCGCCGTGGATCACGCCCTTGGCCGTGTCCGCCATTTCGGGGTTGGTGAGCACCAGGGTGATGGCGCCGAAGCCGATGATGAAGATCAGCACATAGAAGTAGCCGATCCAGGTCGTGGCCCAGAACACGCTCTTGCGTGCTTCCTTGGCGTCAGGCACGGTGAAGAAGCGCATCAGGATGTGGGGCAGGCCCAGGGTGCCGAACATCAGCGCCATGCCGAAGCTGATGGCGGAGATCGGGTCCTTGATGAAGCCGCCCGGTCCCATGATGGCCAGGCCGAGCTTTTCCGCCACGGATGGCTCTGCGCCGCCATTGGCGGCGATCTGGGTGCGCACCTTCACACCTTCGGCAAACAGTGCCTCGGGGCTGAAGCCGTACTTGGCCAGCACCATGAAGCCCATGAAGGTCACGCCGGCCAGCAGCAGGCAGGCCTTGATGATCTGCACCCAGGTGGTGGCCGTCATGCCGCCGAACAGCACATAGATCATCATCAGCGCGCCCACCAGCACCACCGCGATCCAGTAGTCCAGACCGAACAGCAGCTTGATGAGCTGACCGGCGCCGACCATCTGGGCAATCAGATAGAAGGCCACCACGACCAGCGTGCCGCAGGAGGCAAAGATGCGGAACGGCGTCTGCGCAAAGCGGTAGCCGGCCACATCGGCAAAGGTGAAGCGGCCCAGATTGCGCAGGCGCTCGGCCAGCAGGAAGGTGAGCAGAGGCCAGCCGACCAGAAAGCCGATGGAGTAGATCAGGCCGTCATAGCCGCTGGCCATGACGGAGGCCGAGATGCCGAGGAAGGAGGCGGCGGACATATAGTCGCCCGCAATCGCCAGACCGTTCTGAAAGCCGGTGATGCCGCCGCCTGCGGTATAGAAATCGGAAGCCGACTTGGTGCGGCCCGCCGCCCATTTGGTGATCCACAGGGTTGCCACCACAAAGGCGGTGAACATGATGATGGCCGTCCAGTTGGTGGCCTGCTTGGCGGCGTTGCCGACGTCGCCGCCGGCGGCCAGCACGGGAGCTGTCGCGACCAGCGCCGCAGCGCCCGCCAGCCATTGGGAAGAGATGCGCTGCTTCATTGCTTGATGCCTTTGAGAATGTCGCGGGTGAGCTGATCAAACTCGTTGTTGGCGCGGCGCACATAGAGGCCGGTAATGATCACGGAAAAAATGATGACGCCCATGCCGATGGGAATGCCCAGCGTGGTCACTCCAGCGCCTATGGGCCGGGCTAGGAATTCCTTGTCGAATGCGATCAGCGCAACATAGCCGTAGTACACGATCAGCATCAGGACGGTCAGCGCCAGGCCGAGGCGATTGCGCTTGCGGCGCAGCTGCTGGTAGGCGGGGTTGCTTTGGATTGTCTCTATCACCGGGTCTCGCACAGCGTTGTCTCCTTTGAAGTTTTCCAGCCTGCCATCAGGTGCTCGGTGGCTTGCTTGCGATGCATTCTGAGAAGCCCGTCTGACCGTCTCCTTACTTACGATATCGGTGTTTGCCCCTGGTTTTTCACATCAAAAAAAAACCAATCCGGGTAAGTGCGGAGAGGGTCGGGTAATGCCCAGTCTTGAATTTTTGAGAAGCATTTTTTTGTAAGTTAGCGGTCAGTTGTCGCTTTGATATTGGGCAAACAGGTGAGTTGGCAGCGCCTGAAATTCCAAAACCTAGGAGACAAACATGGCCATCAATGCGACAGCACATATGGGAGGTAAATCGGCCCCAAGGCCGATGAGCCCGGAAGAGCGCAAAGTCATCTTTGCGTCTTCCCTCGGAACCGTTTTCGAGTGGTACGACTTCTATCTGTACGGATCTCTGGCAGCCATCATCGCCAAGCAGTTCTTCAGCGGTCTGGATGCGGGATCGGCCTTCATCTTCGCGTTGCTGGCCTTTGCGGCAGGCTTCATCGTGCGCCCCTTCGGCGCGCTGGTGTTCGGCCGTCTGGGCGACATGATCGGGCGCAAGTACACCTTCCTGGTGACGATCCTGATCATGGGCCTGTCCACCTTCATCGTGGGGATCTTGCCCAACTACGCCAGCATCGGCGTGGCCGCTCCCGTGATCCTGATCGCGCTGCGCATGCTGCAAGGTCTGGCGTTGGGCGGCGAGTACGGCGGCGCTGCCACCTATGTGGCCGAGCATGCACCGCACGGCAAGCGCGGTGCCTACACCTCGTGGATCCAGACCACGGCAACGCTGGGCCTGTTCCTGTCGCTGCTGGTGATCCTGGGCGTGCGCACCATGATGGGCGAAGAAGCGTTTGCCGACTGGGGCTGGCGCATTCCCTTCCTGGTGTCCATCCTGCTGCTGGCCATCTCGGTCTGGATTCGCATGACGCTGTCCGAGTCTCCTGCCTTCCAGAAGATGAAGGCCGAGGGCAAGGTCTCCAAGGCTCCGCTGAAGGAGTCCTTCGGCCAGTGGAAGAACCTGAAGATCGTGATTCTGGCCCTGGTCGGTCTGACCGCCGGCCAGGCCGTGGTGTGGTACACCGGCCAGTTCTATGCGTTGTTCTTCCTGACCCAGCAGCTCAAGGTCGATGCCGTCACGGCCAACCTGATGATTGCGGCTGCCCTGCTGATCGGCACGCCTTTCTTTGTGATCTTCGGTACGCTGTCCGACAAGATCGGACGCAAGCCCATCATCATGCTGGGCTGCATTCTGGCCGTGCTGACCTACTTCCCCGCCTTCAAGGCGCTGACCGAAGCAGCGAACCCCGATCTTGCCGCTGCACAGGCCAAGAACAAGGTGGTCATCGTGGCCGATCCTGCGGAGTGCTCCTTCCAGTTCAACCCCACAGGCACCACCAAGTTCACCAGTTCCTGCGACGTGGCCAAGCAGGTGCTGGCAGCCGGTTCCGTGAGCTATGAAACAGAGGACGCTCCTGCCGGCACGCAGGCCATGATCCGCATCGGCTCGACCGAGATCCCTTCGTTCTCGCTCAAGGGCCTGCCCGCTGACGAGGCCAAGGCCAAGGACGGCGCCTTCAAGAAGACCGTGGCTGCAGAATTGGCCAAGGACGGCTATCCCACCAAGGCCGACCCTGCCAAGATGAACAAGGTCATGATGGTCGTGATCCTGACCTATCTGGTGCTGCTGGTGACCATGGTCTACGGCCCGATTGCGGCCATGCTGGTGGAGCTGTTCCCGACCCGCATTCGCTACACCTCGATGAGCTTGCCCTACCACATCGGCAACGGCTGGTTTGGCGGTCTGCTGCCCACCATGTCCTTCGCCATCGTGGCGCAGACCGGCAATATGTACAACGGTCTCTGGTACCCCATCATCATCGCCGGTGCGACGGCCGTGATCGGTACGCTGTTCGTGCCCGAAACCAAGGATCGCGACATCTACGCCGAAGACTGATGTGACGTGACGGTGCTGCAATTTATGCAGCATCACATCGAAGACCTGCAAGGCTCGTGCTTTGCAGGTCTTTTGCGTATTACTGCAGCACTAATGGGTTACAGCAGTGTGGCAACAAAGCATCATTGCGTTACTTTTTTGCGATGCAAATCATGCTTTTGAGAGGGGCCCACCTAGAATCACATCTAGCCGCGAGAGGGCCAACAACCTACAAGCCAATGCGGTGCAAAAACACTATCCCAGGATATAGGAGCATTGAATGACCAAGATGACTCGCATCGCTCTGGCCGCACTGGCTGTGATGGGCGCGACCACCGCAATGGCACAGAGCAGCGTGACGCTGTACGGCCGTATCAACACCACCGTCGAGCGTCAGAAGTCCGGTGATCAGTCCGTGTCCGGCCTGTACAACAATGCCTCGCGTTGGGGCATTCGCGGCACCGAAGATCTGGGTGGCGGCCTGAAGGCTGGCTTCACGCTGGAGTCCGGCTTCAACTCCGACACCGGCACCGGTTCCGCCTGGACCCATCCCACGACCGGCATGTCCTTTGCCCGTCAGAGCGAAGTGAACCTGTCGGGTGGCTTCGGCATGATCCGTCTGGGCAACTTCGTGCCCGAGTCCTACTATGCAACCGCTGACTACATCAGCATGCACAACCACGACACCGGTTCTTCTTCCGATGCGCTGTACTACGATCCCGTCTGGTTCGGCGGTCTGAGCACCAAGAACAAGGTTGGCTACCGCACCCCCAGCATGGGCGGTCTGACGGTCGATGCCTCCGTGTCGCTGCACGAGAAGGATCCTACGGTCGGTCCTCGCAAGAACGGCTATGACCTGGCCGCCAATTACGCCACCGGTCCTCTGCACCTGGGCGCTGGCTTCAGCAAGGTGGGCGACAACTGGCAAGCTGCCCTGCGCGGCCTGTACACCTTCGGTCAAGTGACCCTGGGTGCCTACTACCAGCGCAACAAGGACGACAACCAGATCACCGGCACTGGCGCCGGCTCGCGCAACAACTTCCGTCTGTCGGCCATGTATGCCCTGGGTGCTTCGGAATTCCATGCCAACGTGGGTCACGCCAACAAGTGGAGCCACATTGCCGACTCCGCAGCCACTCAGTGGACTCTGGGCTACAACTACAACCTGAGCAAGCGCACCAAGGTCTATGGCTACTACACCAAGGTGAACAACAGCAAGGGTGCGAACTATGTGACCGGTGCTGCCGGCGCGGACTTCAGCTCCTTCGCTCTGGGCGTGCGTCACAACTTCTAATTTGTGCACCGCGCAAGCGGTGTCTCCAGCAGCTGCAGCTGATAATGCAGACCTTTACTCCAAGTTCATACCCCATGTCGCGAGGCATGGGGTTTTTTCTTATGCGCAGCCCGACCTGTAGTAAGCCACGCGCAAACTCGATGGGGCTCAATGGTCGTGCTGACCGGAGCGACGCAAGCCGCCGCTCCGGCTGCTTTTCATAACGACTCTGGAGACTGATATGTGGAAGCTCGCGATTGGTTTTGTGGTGTTTGCCGCCGTGGCGCTGTTTGTCATCATGAAGGCGGGTGACAAGGTGGACATGAGCGGCGAAAAGCATGGTGCGGATGCAATCCATGCACCGGCGGAGTCCAAATGAAGACTGCCGCACCTGCGCAAAGCCCCGCAAGCCGGGGCTTTTTTTCGGCTGCTGCAAAGCCTTAATGCACATGTGCAGCCAAGGTTCTTGCCAGGACTGCCTAGAATGTTTGGCCTCCATTGAAAAGACCGCAGAACATGACGCAGGGCCTGATCCGTATCCGTGGTGCTCGCCAGCACAATCTTCGCAATCTGGACATCGATATCCGCACCGGTGAGCTGACCGTGGTCACCGGCCCCAGCGGCTCGGGCAAGTCCAGTCTGGTGTTCGACACCTTGTACGCCGAAGGTCAGCGTCGCTATGTGGAGACCTTCTCCGCCTATGCGCGGCAGTTCCTCGATCGCATGGACAAGCCGGCCGTGGACAAGGTCGAGGGCGTGCCGCCCGCGATTGCCATCGACCAGACCAACCCGGTGCGCAACTCGCGCTCCACCGTGGGCACGATGACGGAGATCAACGATCACCTCAAGCTGCTGTTTGCGCGCGCGGCCCAGCTGTTCGACAGCAGGACGGCCCTGCCGGTGCGCCACGACACGGCGGACAGCATTTACGCCGAACTGGCCCAGCGCTGCGAGGCGGCGGGCGATCCGCGCATTGCCATCACCTTCCCCGTAGAGCTGCCGGCCAATACCTCGGCGGAAGAGGTGGAGCAATGGCTGTCTGCCAGCGGCTTCACCAAGGTGCAGGCCGAGCGCGAAGTGGAGCGCGCTCATGCGGCCAGTGACGAAGCCGCCAAGGGCAAAAAAAAAGCCAAGCCAGCCCCCGAGAAGATCAAGGTGCTGGATGTGATTGCCGACCGCTTTCGCCTCGGCAAGGCCGAGCGCTCCCGCGCCATGGAGGCGATCGAGGTGGGCCTCAAGCGCGGCAGCGGCAGGCTCACGGTGTATGTGCTGCCCGAGAGTGCTGCAGAGGCGGCCGAGCCCGAGCTGTGGAAGTTCTCGCTGGGTCTGCATTGCCCTGAAAGCAATCTGACCTATCAGGAGCCGATTCCCTCGCTGTTCTCGTTCAACTCCGCGGTGGGAGCCTGCGATGCCTGCCGTGGTTTCGGGCGCGTCATCGGGGTGGACTGGGGGCTGGTGATTCCGAACGAAAAGCTCACCTTGCGCACCGGTGTCATCAAGCCGATCCAGACGCCGGCCTGGAAGGAGATTCAGGACGACCTGATGCGCCACTCCGAGGCCGAGGGCATTCCGCGCGATACGGCCTGGTCCAAGCTGACCCAGGCGCAAAAGGACTGGGTGATCGAGGGCTCGCCCAACTGGAACGGCAAGTGGAGCCAGACCTGGTATGGCATTCGCCGATTCTTCGAGTACCTCGAAAGCAAGGCCTACAAGATGCATATCCGGGTGCTGCTGTCCAAGTACCGCAGCTATACCGAATGCCCGAGCTGCGGCGGTGCCCGCCTCAAGACCGAAAGCCTGCTCTGGCGCATCGGCAGCAAGCAGGCTGCCGATGCCGTGCTGCCGCCCGGCGACGAGAGCGGCAGATACCAGCGCTTCATGCCGCAGGCAGTGGGCTGGAGCCGTGAGCAACTGGAAAGCCTGCCTGGCCTGTGTCTGCATGATCTGATGCGTCTGCCGATCACGCGCCTGCGCGAGTTCTTTGCACAGCTGGTGCCCAGCGAGGCAGCCGACAGGAACGATGGCGAAACCCAGGCCTTGAAGATGCTGCACGCCGAAGTCATGACGCGGCTGCAGTATCTGTGCGATGTGGGCATAGGCTATCTCACGCTGGACCGCCAGAGCCGCACGCTGAGCGGCGGCGAGGTGCAGCGCATCAACCTCACCACCGCTTTAGGCACTTCGCTGGTCAATACCTTGTTCGTGCTCGACGAGCCATCGATAGGTCTGCACCCGCGCGATATGGAGCGCATCACCGAGGCCATGCAGCGCCTGCGCGATGCGGGCAATACGCTGGTTGTGGTGGAGCATGACCCGGCCGTGATGTTTGCCGCCGACCGCATGATCGACATGGGTCCTGGCCCCGGTGCGCGCGGCGGCCAGATCGTGTTCGACGGTACACCCGAGGATTTGCGCCAGGCCGATACCCTGACCGGCGCCTATCTGGGCGGGCGCAAGCAGGTGGGTTTCGGGCTCAAGCGCATGGTGACCGAGAGCACGCCGCGCCTGATTCTCGAAGGCGCGCGCGAACACAATCTGCGTGACATCAGCGTGGACTTTCCGCTGCAGCGCCTGGTCACCATCACCGGCGTTTCGGGCTCGGGCAAATCCACGCTGATCCAGGATGTGCTGGTGCCAGCGCTGATGCGTCACTTCGGCAAGCCCACCGATGCGGCGGGCGCGTTCGAGCGCCTGTTGGGCGCGGACCATCTGGCCGATGTGATGTTCGTGGACCAGTCGCCGATCGGCAAGACGGCGCGCTCCAACCCGGTCAGCTATGTGGGCGCCTGGGATGCGATCCGCGAGCTGTTCGCCGTGGCGCCGCTGTCGCGCCAGCGCGGCTACACCGCTGCCAAGTTCAGCTTCAACAGCGGCGACGGCCGCTGCCCGACCTGCGGCGGCTCGGGCTTCGAGCATGTGGAGATGCAGTTCCTCTCGGACGTCTATCTGCGCTGCCCGGACTGCAACGGCACGCGTTATCGCCCCGAGATTCTGGAAGTGAAGATCGAGCGCAACGGCCAACCGCTGAATGTGGCCGATGTGCTCGAACTCACGGTCGCCGAAGCCGCGCTGCTGTTTGCGCAGGACCGCGACGTGATCCGTGCGCTGCAGCCCATCGTCGATGTGGGCCTGGAATACGTGAAGCTCGGCCAGCCGGTGCCCACGCTGTCGGGCGGCGAGGCACAGCGCCTCAAGCTCGCCGGCTTTCTGGCCGAGGCGGCCAAGGCACAGTCCAAATCCAAGCAGTCGCTGGCCAAGAAAGGGACGCTGTTCCTGTTCGACGAGCCCACGACCGGCCTGCATTTCGAAGATATCGCCAAGCTCATGCGCGCATTGCGCAAGCTGCTGGAAGCGGGCCACTCGCTGATCGTCATCGAGCACAACCTGGACGTGATTCGCGCCAGCGACTGGCTGATCGATCTGGGCCCTGAAGGCGGTGATGGCGGCGGTCTGATCGTCGCCGAGGGCACGCCCGAGGAGGTACGCCATGTAAAGGAGTCGCACACGGCCCAGGCCCTGCGCGAATACGACCTGGCCATGGGCGTGGGCGGCGAGGCAGTGCGCGAAGTCGCTCCCATGCTCTACAAGCCCCAGCGCAAGGCCCAGGCCGAAAAGGCGCCGCAGGCCAAGAACGCGATCGAGATCGTCAATGCCAAGGAACACAACCTCAAGTCCCTGAGCGTGGATGTGCCACGCGGCAAGTTCAATGTGGTGACCGGGGTGTCGGGTTCGGGCAAGTCCACGCTGGCTTTCGACATCCTGTTCAACGAAGGCCAGCGCCGCTATCTCGAATCGCTCAATGCCTATGCACGTTCCATCGTGCAGCCTGCGGGCCGTCCCGAGGTCGATGCTGTCTATGGCATACCGCCCACGGTGGCCATCGAGCAGCGCCTGTCGCGCGGCGGTCGCAAGTCCACGGTGGGCACGACCACCGAGGTCTGGCACTTTCTGCGCCTGCTCTATGTGAAGCTGGGCGTGCAGCACTGCATCCACGACGATGCCATCGTGCAGCCGCAGACCGAGGAAAGCATTGCCGCGCAGCTGATGACGAATTTCCGCGGCCAGACCATAGGCCTGCTGAGTCCGTTGGTCGTCAACCGCAAGGGCGTCTATACCGAGCTGGCCGACTGGGCCAGACCCAAGGGCTATACGCATCTGCGCGTGGACGGCGAGTTTCTGCCGACCACGGGCTTTCCGCGCATAGATCGCTTCAAGGAACACACCATCGAGCTGCCCGTGGCCAGCGTGACGGTGACTGCGGCCAATGAGAAGGAGTTGCGCGGCCATCTGCGCCAGGCACTGGAAATCGGCAAGGGCGTGCTGCATGTGCTGTCCGGCATCGAGAACCTGGCCGACGCCATGCAGGGCGGCCGGAGCACGGCCGGCATCGGCGCGCTGCAGGTGTTCTCCACCCAGCGTGCCTGCCCGATCTGCGCCACCAGCTATGCCGAGCTGGACCCGCGTCTGTTCTCCTACAACAGCAAGCATGGCTGGTGCCCCGATTGCGTGGGCACGGGCGTGAAGCTGACCAAGGACCAGCGCAAGGTCTATGACGACACCTTGCTGGCCGACGACAACCGGGGGCGGGAGGTGAAGTTCGAGGGTCAGGAAGTGGAAGATCTGGCCGAGGTGGAATGCCCCAAGTGCCACGGCACACGTCTGAACCCCGTGGCGCGAGCCGTGAAGTTTCACGACGAGGCGATTACCGATATCGCCCAGCTGTCGGTCAGCGATGTGCGCCACTGGATACAGAGTCTGGAGCTTACGGGCCGCGAAGCCGATATTGCGCGCGACCTGATCCCCGAGATTCAGAGCCGTCTCGAATTCCTGGAAGAAGTCGGTCTCAACTATCTGACGCTGGACCGCGGCGCCCCCACGCTGAGCGGGGGCGAAGCCCAACGCATCCGTCTGGCCGCGCAGCTGGGCAGCAATCTGCAAGGTGTCTGCTATGTGCTGGATGAGCCCACCATCGGCCTGCATGCACGCGACAACCAGATCCTGCTCAATGCCTTGCACAAGCTCGGCGACAAGGGCAACACGCTGGTGGTGGTGGAGCACGACGAAGACACGATTCGCCGCGCCGATCACGTGATCGATATCGGTCCCAGCGCCGGCATTCGCGGCGGCCGTCTGGTGGCCGAGGGCACGGTTGCCGACATCATGGCGGCCAAGGACTCGGTCACCGGGCGCTATCTGCTGCACGCCATGCGCCACCCTTTCAAGCCACGTCTGTGGGTGGGAGAGGGCGAGCCTCCGGTGCAGCCAGCTGCTATCAATGCAGAAGCTTCTGACGCTGGCAATATGGAGGTTTCAGATAAAAAACCATCTAAAACCAAGAAAAAGAAAGCGGTAGCTGCTACTGAAAATGTGGTGCAGCAAGACAGCGATGCATTGCACTGGCTGACGGTGTTGGGCGCGAATCTGCACAATCTGCAGAATGTGGACGCGCGCGTTCCGCTCAAGCGCCTGGTGGCCGTGACCGGCGTTTCAGGCTCGGGCAAGTCCACGCTGGCGCGCGATGTGCTGCTGAGCAATGTGGCGGCCTGGGTGCAGCAGCGCTCGACCAAGGCCGGACGCGATGCCATGGATGCCGGCAAGTCGCCGGCGCTCGTGGGCTGCAAGGGGCTCAAGGGCTTCGAGACCATCGATCGCGTGCTCGAAGTCGACCAGACTCCGATCGGCAAGACGCCGCGCTCCTGCCCCGCGACCTATATCGGCTTCTGGGACACGATTCGCAAGCTGTTCGCCGAGACTCTGGAGGCCAAGGCCCGCGGTTATGCGGCCGGCCGCTTCTCCTTCAACACCGGCGAAGGCCGTTGCCCGGCCTGTGAGGGCCAGGGCGTGCGCACCATCGAGATGAGCTTTCTGCCCGATGTGAAAGTGCCTTGCGAAGTCTGCCACGGCGCACGTTTCAACCCCGAGACGCTGGCCGTGACCTGGCGCGGCAAGAGCATTGGCGATGTGCTGCAGATGGAGGTTGATGAGGCCGTGGAGTTCTTCGCCTCCATGCCGTCGATCGCCCATCCGCTGCAGTTGCTGAAAGACGTGGGCCTGGGCTATCTGACCCTCGGTCAGCCATCGCCCACGCTGTCGGGCGGAGAGGCTCAGCGCATCAAGCTGGTGACCGAGCTGACCAAGGTGCGCGACGACATCGGCCGACGCGGACAGAAGGCTCCGCACACGCTGTATGTGCTGGACGAGCCCACCGTGGGCCTGCACATGGCCGATGTGGACAAGCTCATCCATGTGCTGCACCGACTCGTCGATGGCGGCCACAGCGTGGTGGTCATCGAGCATGACCTCGATGTGATTGCCGAGGCGGACTGGATCATCGATCTGGGCCCCGAAGGCGGCAAGGACGGTGGGCGCATCGTGGCCTCGGGGACTCCCGAGGATCTGGTCGACATCGGCACCCACACCGGCAAGGCACTGGCGCCGGTGCTGGCGCGGTAAGAGGCGGCGCACACCATGTCTTTCTCGCGCAGCAGCTTTCCTGCACCGGCTGAGCTGGCGGCCTCGCGTGTCGCGTGGATGGCGCAGATCGCGCGCCCACCGCTGCCGCCGGCGGTACAGACCTGGATGACCTGGGCGCTTGGCTGGAAAGATGAGCTGCCGTGGTTGCAGCTTCCTGCATGGCGTGAAGGCGCAGGCAACCGGCTCGCGATGCAGCGTGCCACCGATGCGGCAGGGCTTTGGTCTCAGACTGGTGAGTACCGCTTCGGCCTGGATCTCAAGGCCAGCACGCCCGGTGATCTGCGCTGGATCGATGGTGCGGTGGCGGATGGCTGGAGCCCGGACTGGCTGGTGCTGGCCCATGGCCTGGATGGCGACCCGCTGATCGGTGACATGAGCCGGCCCGAAGTGCCTGTGCTGTGGAAGTGGCATGACGAGCCGCACCGCGCGGCCAGGCCATTGTTTGCCTCGCTCGAGGAGTTGATGGCGCATGTGCAGCCCAAGGCAGCCAAAGCGCCACTTGTGCCGCGTGAAACGCGCTCTTCCGCCATCTTCTACACCGTGCGCCTGCTGGAGCTGGGGCCCGACCCGGCCAGGGTCATGCTGGCGCTCAGGAAAATCTTCACGACGATGTCTGCGCAGGAGTTGCTCAAACTCAAGACCCGGCTGCCGCTGACGCTGCTCGACGATAGCGTCAGCACCTTGCAAAAGGATCGCCTGGTGCAGCATTTCGGGGGGCTGGGTGCGCGCGTGGAAGTGAGCGAACGTCGCTTGTAGCGCGCACGTGGACACGGCGGTCACGAACAGCAGGCCACCGACCGGCGGCGTGATCATGCCCAGCGTGAGGTTGACGATCACCGCCATGGCGAAGAGCGTGGGATTGATGGCTAGGCCTGGGCGGTTTCAGCCATGCTCACATATCGTCAAAGGAAGCCTCGTCGCTGCCGAACAGCGTGGGTCCGTCGTCGCGCAGCAGCTTGAGAATCTGCTGGGCAGCGGGCGACAGGTAGCCGTCCCTGCGGCAGGTCACGCCCAGGTGACGGCGCAGCGTGGTGGCGGCAAGGCGAACCTCCTTGAGCGTGCGGCTGCGCTCCAGCCGCAGCGTGTGGCGCGAGACGAAGGTCAGCAGATCCGTCTTCGCCACCATGCGCGGCAACAGCGGGATGGAGCCCGCCTCGACCTGCACCGTGGGCGGCGACATGCCGCGTGACGTAAAAGCCTGATCCAGCCACTGGCGACTCGGAATGTTGGCGCTGGGCAGGGCCCAGGAGTGTTGCAGCAGCGCGGCCGGTGTGATGCGGGATTTTTCGAAGATGGGATGCGTGCGGCTGGCGGCCACCACGACCACATCCTCGACGATGGGGTAGGAGACCAGTTCCGCATCGCCTTCGGCCGTCAGACCGATCAGCAGGTCGAGCTGGCCTTCGCGCAGGCGGTCGCGCAGCTCCCAGCTCGGGCCGATCACGATGCTGATGGTGATCTTGCGCCCGCCGGCAAGCGCCTTGCTGCACAGCTCGGGCAGCAGATGGTCTGCGGCTACGGGGCCGCTGCCTATGCGCACATGGCCCGAAATTCCCTCGTTGAAATCGCGTACCTCGCGCAGCGCCTCCTGGCTGGCATTGCGCAGCATGCGTGCGCGGGCCAGCAGCACCTGCCCTGCGGGCGTGAGCTGTATACCGCGCCCGGCGCGCTCGAACAATGCTCCGCCCACTGCCTGTTCCAGCCGCTGCATGCATTTGGTCAGCGCCGGCTGGGTGCGGCCCAGCTGTTCGGCAGCCCGTCCAAGGTGGCCCAGCTCGGCCACGATCTCGAAGAAGCGCAGATCGCGCAGGTGCAGATCCATCGATGAATAAAAGTGATGATTGAATGAATATTATCGAATAGACGGAATGATTGATGCTGACAAGAATCCGGGCTCATCGGAGTCCTTATGTCAACACAAGCCTTTACCGTTTTCGTCACCGCTCCCAAACTGGCTTCCAGCGGGGCGGATCTTCTTGCCAGGGCCGGTGCGCGGGTGATCTATCTGGCGCCCGGCGATGATGCCGGGGCGGTGGAGCGCATCATGGCCACCGAGCCCGTCGATGCCGTGATCTCGCGCACCCTGGATCTCTCGGCACGCGCCATCGCCTCGTGCCCCACGCTCAAGGTCATCTCCAAGCATGGCGTGGGCGTGAGCAATATCGATGTGGCCGCAGCCGGCGCGCGCGGCATTCCGGTCTATGTGACGCCCGGGGCGAACGCGCAGTCCGTGGCCGAGATGACCCTGGGCCTGCTGTTTGCTGCGGCCCGCCGCATTGCCTGGATGGATGCGGAATTGCGCGGCGGCCGCTGGTCGCGCGCCCAGGACGGCATCGAGCTGTCCGGCAAGACGCTGGGCCTCGTCGGCTTCGGTCAGGTCGGCCAGCGTGTGGCCCAGGTTTGCCAGGCCCTGGGCATGCAGGTGGTGGCCTTCGATCCGGCATTGCGCTCCAGCCCCGTGTCGGGGGTGAAGCTGCTGGCTTCGCTGGACGAGTTGCTGCCGCTGGCCGATGTGCTCAGCCTGCATGTACCGCTCAACCGACACACCCGCGGCATGCTGAGCGCGGCGCGGCTGGCTCGCCTTCCGCAGGGCGCCATCCTGATCAATACCGCACGCGGCGAAGTGGTGGATGAACCCGCACTCGTCGAGGCCCTGCGCAGCGGTCACCTGCATGCGGCCGGTCTGGACACCATGGCCGTGGAGCCCCTGCCTGCGGACTCCGCACTGGCGGCCCTGCCGAACGTGGTTCTGACGCCGCATGTGGGTGGTTCCACGCCTGCGGCGCTGGCCGCCATGGCCGCCGGTGCGGCCGCGAATGTGCTGGGCTGGCTGCAAGGCCGGCCCGTGGCCGCCAGCCGTTGCGTGAACCCCGAGGTCCTTGAATCCCATTCCTCTTTTTCCGGAGAACCTGCATGAGCAATAGTGCAAAACAGTGGCCCGCGGGCTATCGCATCAATCCGCGCGTCCCTGGCCCCGAGGCCGAGGTCGTCGAGGCATTCAAGTCCATTCCGGTGGCGGCCATCGGCGACTCCATGAGCCGCAATGTCGGCACTCTGGGCCTGCGCCAATACCACGCCAGGCTCGATGCCGTGCTCTGCGGGCCGGCCGTCACCGTGCGTGTGCGCCCCGGCGACAACCTCATGATTCACAAGGCGCTGATGATGGTGCAGCCCGGCGATGTGCTGGTCATCGACGGCGGGGGCGATGTCTCACAGGCCCTGGTCGGCGGTCTGATGCGCACCACCTGCGTGGCGCGCAAGCTCGCCGGCCTGGTGATAGACGGTGCCATCCGCGATCTCTGCGAATGGGCCGAGGAAGGCATGCCGATCTTCGCGCGTGCTCACACCCATCGAGGTCCCAGCAAGGATGGCCCGGGCGAGATCAATGTGCCGGTTTCCTGCGCCGGCATGGCGGTGCTGCCCGGCGATCTGATCGTGGGCGATGCCGATGGCGTGATTGCCGTGCCTGCGGCGGATGCGGCCGAGATTCTGCAGCGCAGCCGGGCGCATCTGGCCAAGGAAGCCGCCATCCGCGAAAGCAATCGCGAGGGCACTGCCGACCCCGAGCGCTTCGATGCGGTGCTGCGCGCCAAGGGCCTGCCGGTCTGAGGCGGGACATTCTTTCAGGAGACAAGACATGCATAAAAGAATATTTCTGACGGCGGCTGCCTTGGCCGCACTGACCGTGGGTGTGCAGGGCATGGCCAGCGCGGCGGGCGAATGGCCTCAGCGTCCGGTGCGCATGGTGGTGCCCTTTCCGCCGGGCGGCGGCACCGACGCCACTTCGCGACTGGTGGCGGACAAGCTCAATCTGGGCATGGGCTGGACGGTGGTGGTGGACAACAAGCCGGGCGCGGGCGGCAACATCGGCCTTGATGCCGTGGCCAAGGCGGCGCCCGACGGCTACACCATAGGCATGGGCCAGGCTGCGAACCTGGCGATCAATCCCAGCCTGTATGCCAAGATGCCCTTTGATCCGCTCAAGGACTTCACGCCCATTGTCAGTGTGGCCCTGCAGCCCGTGGTGCTGACCGTGCGCGCCGGTTCGCCGTTCAAGAATCTTGGCGACTTCATCAAGGCTGCCAAGGCCAGGCCCGGCACCTACGGTGTAGCCCAGGCCGGCAACGGCACGGTGGGTCACCTGGCTGGCGAGATGCTGGCGCGCCGCGCAGGCATCCAGATCCTGCAGGTGCCCTACAAGGGCGCGAACCAGGCGATGACGGATCTGCTGGGCGGACAGGTGGAGCTGTACTTCGGCAACACCGTATCCGTGATGCAGCAGCTGACCTCGGGCAAGGTCCGCGCACTGGCCGTGACTTCGGCGCAGCGCGTGCCTTCCCTGCCCGATGTGCCCACGGTGGCCGAGCAGGGCTATGCCGATTTCGAGGCTTCGACCTGGCTGGGCCTGGTGGGCCCCGCGAACATGCCGCCCGATGTGGTCAGGCGCATCGGCGATGCCACCATGAAGCTGCTGGCCACCAAGGAGGTGCAGGACAAGCTGGCGCAAGAGGGCAGCATGCCGACGCCGGCCGGTGCGGAGAAGTTCGCCGCCTGGATCAAGAGCGAGCATGCCAAGTGGGGCAAGTTGATCCGCGAAGCCCAGATCAAGCTCAACTGAGTGCCTCGGGCCGGGGCGGGCGAGCACCCGCGCCGGCACCGCATTTCTTGTGCTCTGAAAGGCGTCTCAAGAGCAGCTTTTTCAACTGCAGAAAGCGCGCTTGGGGCGATTTCCTGCAACCAGTGCCAACGTTTCAGCGCCCACTTCCATGCAAGCCCGATTCGATATCGAGAAATTCAACGCTCCTGCATCGTCTGCGCCGTCCCGCGCGGATGCGCAGCCGGGCACGCCTCGCAGGCTGCGCGGCATCCTGTCTCTGGATGATTTCGAGACAGCGGCGCGCAGGCATCTGCCGGCGCCCATCTTTGCCTATGTGAGCGGCGGCTGCGAGACCGACAAGTCCCTGCGCGGCAATCGCGAGGTCTTCGACAGCTACCGCTGGATGAGCAGCGTGCTGACCGACACCTCAGGGCGCACGCTGGCAACGACGCTGATGGGGCAGACCTATGCAGCTCCTTTCGGTATCGCGCCGATGGGCATCAGCGCACTGTCCGCCTATCGGGGCGATCTGATCCAGGCGCGGGCCGCTGCGCGGGCCCATATCCCGGCCATACTCAGCGGCACTTCGCTGATCGCGATGGAAGAGGTGGCCAAGGCCAACCCCGAGGCCTGGTTCCAGGCCTATGTGCCCGGAGAGAAGGAGCGCATCCTCAGGCTGCTGGACCGTGTCGAGGCCGCAGGTTTCAAGACCCTGGTGGTGACCGTCGACACGCCGGTCTCGGGCAACCGTGAGAACAATATTCGCGCGGGTTTCTCGACGCCGCTGCGGCCCAGCTTGCGTCTGGCCTGGGACGGCATCACCCATCCGCGCTGGCTGCTGGGCACGGCCCTGCGCACCCTGGTTTGTCATGGCATGCCGCATTTCGAGAATTCGCAGGCCACGCGCGGGGCTCCCATTCTCTCCTCCAGCGTCACGCGCGACTTCGGGGCACGCGACCATCTGAGCTGGGATCATCTGGCCCTGATCCGCCAGCGCTGGCAAGGCAATCTGGTCGTCAAAGGGATTCTGCGGCCCCAGGATGCGCTGTCCGCGCGCGATGCAGGGGCGAACGGCATCATTCTGTCCAACCACGGAGGCAGGCAGCTCGACGGCTCGATATCGCCCATGGAGACGCTGGCGCAGGTGGTCGATGCGCTGGGGCCCGGATATGCGGTCATGATCGACAGCGGCTTCCGGCGTGGCAACGATGTGCTGCTGGCACTGGCACTGGGAGCCAAGTTCGTCTTTGTGGGGCGGCCCTTCAATTACGCAGGAGCCGTGGCGGGGGAGGCGGGAATCCTGCACGCGGCCGGCATTCTGGCCTCCGAGATCCGGCGCAATATGGCCTTGATCGGTGTGCAGAGCCCGCACGGCATGCGGCGCGAGCACCTGCATCGCCGCAGCTGATCCCGCAGGGTAAGGCCACGAATTGCTTGCCGGAGGCATGCGCGTATGCGGCGCTGGGGCCCCGAACGACGAGGCATGCGCCCGGCAGCAGCTGCACCTTGATGCGAGGCCGCCTCTGCAGCCGTTGAAGGCCTGGCAGGTTCGCTGCCGTGATTGCTCTCCATGAATGCAAATATTGTGCGACGCCGGGGCGGGAAGCCGGCTGCGCAACACTGAAAGCGAGCGGTACGCTCAATAATGGCAGACAGAAAAGAGCGGCGTCACCAGGTTCGGACGCATGGTTGCTCCGGGTAAGCCGCTGATCTATGTCTGACACTGTTGTTTTACGTGGGCCCGAGAGGCCAGACCTGCTGCGCCACGAGGTGCTGGCCGATATCTTCGAAGCGACCGCCGCGGCCCACCCCGAACAGATAGCGCTGATCGAGGGACAGGGCGAGCAGTTGCGTCAGTGCAGCTATGCTGAGCTGGACGCCGATGCCAACCGCGCCGCGCACCGGCTGATCGAGGCCGGCATCCGCCCCGGCGACATGGTGGGTCTGTGGCTGCCGCGCGGCATGGAGTTGCTCACGCTGCAGCTGGCAATCGCCAAGACCGGCGCGGCCTGGCTTCCCTTCGATGCCGAAACGCCCACCGAACGCATCGCCACCTGCCTCGGCGATGCGAATGCCAAGGCGCTATTGATCGCGGAGCGGCAGACGCATCTGGTGCAAGCCCAGGCAGGTATTTCAGTACAGGTCTTCAGCGATTCCGCACTGCTGGCGCCGCTGCCGGCGGGTACGGCGCTGCGCCGGCGCGATGGCGCGCAGCCCGGCCACCCGGCCTATGTGATCTATACCAGCGGCTCCACGGGCAAGCCCAAGGGTATCGCCATCACCCAGGGCAGCATCTGCCACTTTCTGCGCAGCGAGAATGCGCGGCTTGGCGTGCACCGGGGCGACAAGGTCTACCAGGGCTTCTCGGTGGCCTTCGACATGTCGTTTGAGGAGATCTGGATCAGCTACCTCGTGGGCGCGACGCTGTGGCTGGCGCCGCGCGAGATCGCCGGTGACCCGGAGGCCTTGCCGCGCGCGCTGATGGAGCAGCAGGTGACGGTGCTGCACGCCGTTCCCACGCTGCTGGCGTTGTTCGCGCACGACGTACCGACTTTGCGTCTCATCAATCTTGGCGGCGAGATGTGCCCCGAATCGCTGGTGGCGCGCTGGGCCAACCGGGAGGACGGTGGGCAGCGCCAGATGTTCAACACCTATGGGCCGACCGAGGCCACGGTGTCGGCCAGCCTGGCCGAACTGCGGGCCGGCGAGCCGGTCACCATCGGCACGCCGCTGCCCAACTACGGCCTGGTGGTGGTGCAGGTGATCGAGGTCGACAGCTTTCCGGCCGGCACCGCGCCTGCTCTGGTGGGCTTGCCGCAGGGCGAGGTCGGCGAGCTGTGCATCACCGGCCCCGGCGTGGCGGCTGGTTACCTGGGCCGCCCCGAGCTGACGGCCGAGAAATTCCTAGCCAATCCCTGGGCTCAGGGGGCGCACGATACGCGGCTGTACCGCACCGGGGATCTGGCGCGTATCGACGAGCACGGCCAGATCCACTGCCTGGGCCGGGCCGACGACCAGGTCAAGATACGCGGTTTTCGCGTGGAGCTCGGCGAGATCGAGGCCGTGATGGCCCAGCAGCCGGGTGTGGGTACCACGGCGGTGCTGCTGCGTCAGGACGAGGGCATAGACCAGCTGGTCGCCTTCTACGTGCCCACCGAGGTTGCCGCGCCGCCTGCGCATTCCACGCTGCGTGCCGCCCTGGCCGAGCGCCTGCCGCCCTATATGGCGCCCGCGCGTTTCGAGGCGCTGGCCGAGATGCCGCGCCTGACCTCGGGCAAGATAGACCGCAAGGCACTCAAGGTCCGGCAGCTGTCCGCAGCGATGGATGCTTGCGGCTCTGACCTGCCCGAAACTCCGGCCGAGGAAGTGCTGTTCGCGGCCCTGGCCCAGCTTTTCCCGGGGCAGTCCATACGCCGCGGGCTGGACTTCTTCAGCGACCTGGGCGGGCATTCCCTGCTCGCGGCGCGGCTGACCTCGCTGCTGCGCGCCGATGCACGCTTTGCCCGGGCCACGGTGAGCACCATCTACCAGCAGCGCCACATAGGCCTGATCGCCGATGCACTGCAGGCCGCCATGCTGGCCGATGATGAAGCCACAGCGGGCGTTCCGCCGCGGTCGTTTCGCATCCATTCCGCGTGGCGGCGCTGGCGCTGCGGCGCGGCACAGGCGGTGGCGATTCCGCTGCTGGTGCTGATCAAGATGGCACAGTGGCTGGCGCCGTTCTTCACCTATCACTTCTTCACCGGCGACGAGAACGACTCGGTCTGGTTTGCCGTGGCCATGTCGGTGCTGGCTTTCGCGATCGCCACCCTGGCCGAATTCGCGATCGCCTGGGCCGGAAAATGGCTGGTCGCCGGGCGCCTCAAGCCCGGGCGCTACCCGCTGTGGGGATGGACCTATTTCCGCTGGTGGTTTGCCGACCGGCTGGTGGAGGCCGTGCCCATCGCGATGATCACCGGTTCCTCGCTGCACCCGCTGTGGCTGCGTGCGCTGGGCGCGAAAGTGGGCCTTGAGACCAATCTCGGCTCGATGACGGTGCGTGTGCCCGACCTGCTGGTCATCGGCGACGGCGTGAGTGTGGGCAATGCCGTGAGCCTGGAGAACGCGCGCGTCGAAGGCGGTGAGCTGGTGCTGGGCCGTATCGCCATCGGCAACCAGGTCTGCATAGGCTCATATGTGGTCGTGGAAGGCAATACCCGCCTCGAAGACTGGGCCCACCTCGAGGGTCAGTCGGCGCTGGCCGACGGCATGGTCCAGCCCGCGCGCAGCATCTGGGCCGGCTCTCCGGCGCGGGCCGTGGGCGAGTTCGACCCTGCCAGCCTGCCGCCGCGCCAGACTGCAGGTCGGCTGCGCCAGGCCCTGGAGATGCTGGTCTTCCTGGCGGGGGGGGCTGCTGGTGGCCACGCTGTTCTTCATGCCGGTGTTCCCGACCTTCATGCTGATCGACGTGCTCGACGTCGAGGCGATCTCGGTGCGGCCGTTGCTGGAGCAGGGCGTGGTCGATGCGGGGGGGGCCTTCATGCTGCGCCTTCTCAAGTTCTTCGTGCTGGCACTGCCATCCAGCCTGGTGCTGGTGGCCTGCACGGTGCTGGCGGCGGCACTGGTGCGCTATCTGTTCCTGCCGCGTACGCGGGCCGGGACCTGGTCGGTGCACAGCGGGCGTTACCTGGGCAAATGGCTGGTGAACCAGATCCAGGAGGCGAGCCTGTCCACGCTGCACGGTATCTACGCCACGGTCTACTCCTCCACCTGGTACCGGCTGCTGGGCGCCAAGGTCGGCAGGCAGACCGAGCTGTCCACGGCGCTGGGCGTGGTGCCCGATATGTTGACACTGGGTGACGAATGCTTTGTGGCCGATGCCGTGATGCTGGGCGACGAGCTCATCGACGGCGGCTGGATGACGGTTAAGCCCACGGTGGTGTCGCGCCGCAGTTTCATCGGCAACGGCGCCTATGTGCCCGATGGCTCGACCATCCCCGAGAATGTGCTCATAGGCGTCATGACGGCCGTGCCACGCAATGCGGACATGCAAAGTGGTGACACCTGGCTGGGGGCACCCGCGATCAATTTGCCGGCGCGCGAGGTCGCACAGGGCTATCCCGAGCATCTGACGTTTGCGCCTTCTGCGTGGCGGCGAGTCGCGCGCGGGTTGGTGGAGGCCGTTCGCATTGCCGTTCCACATGCGCTGGTGATTGCCGTCGGCTATGCCATCGTGCTGGATGCGATGCCCCTGGCTTCTGAAGAGCGCTGGGGGGCCGTGGTGCTGGATCTGGCCATTTCGGGGGTGGTCTTCGGGATCGTTGCGTTCTTTCTGGTGGCGCTGTTCAAATGGCTGGCGATCAGGCGCTACGGCAAGACGGCCGTGCCCATGTGGACACCTTTTGTCTGGCTCTCCGAGGCTGCGACCAATATGTACGAGGGCATGGCCGTGCCCAACTTCCTGCGTTACCTGCGTGGCACACCCTGGCTGCCACTGGCCATGAACCTGATGGGCTGCAAGATTGCGACCAGCGTCTATCTGGATACCACCGACATCACCGAGCATGACTGCGTGACGATCGGCGCCCACAGCGAGCTCAACGCGCTGTGCTGCCCGCAGACCCATCTGTTCGAGGACCGGGTGATGAAGATAGACCATGTGTCTATAGGCAGCCGCGTGACCATGGGCGCGCGCTGCACTGTGCTCTACAGTGCCAGCGTGGGCGACGACGTACAGCTCGGGCCGCTGACCCTGGTGATGAAGGGCGAGACCCTGCCCGCGCGCACGCGCTGGGAGGGCGCGCCGGCCGCACCGGCCCGGCGTCGCACCGGGATGGCCTGATGCAGATCCGGCCCTGCCCCTTTGCTGGCGAGCGGCGAGCCGATGCGCCGCAGTTGTGGTTGGTACAGGGTCTGGATGCCGCAGACCGTGACAGGGCGCGCGGTCAGGCTCGGGCGGCGCTGCGAACCTGTCTGGCACCGGAGCTAGGCTGTACCGAGGCCGAGCTGGAGCTCAGCAATCTGCGCAACCAGGCGCCGCGGTTGTTGCTGCGCGGCAAGCCGCTTGTGGCGCCGCATTGTTCCATCAGCCATGCGCCGGGACTGGCGCTGCTGGCCTGGCATGACCGGGCTGCGGTAGGTGTGGATATCCAGGCCGTGGACGGGACCGCGCCGCGCCGCGAGCTGGAGGAGGTAGCGCGCCTGTTTCTGAGGCCGGAAACCGCTCGGAAGCTTCTGGATATTGCGCCGGACACGCTTTTTTTCGAAGCATTTGCGAGCGCCTGGACGCAGCACGAAGCCAGGCTTAAATGCGCCGGCCTGGGTCTGGCGGAATGGAGCGGCTCGCTGCAGGCGCGGCTGACGGGCATGAACTGCGCACCGCTGGAGCCCGCAGCTGGCTATGCGGGTGCCGTGGCCTGGTATGGCGCTGCCTGCGGCGGCGTGCGCTGAACAGGCCGTACATCAGGATTCGATCGCCCAAAAAAAAGGCTGCCGGAGGCAGCCTTGGCGAGTGAGCGCAGTGCTTACTGGAAGCCCAGCGTATGCGGAAGCCAGGTGGACAGTGCCGGAATGAAGGTCAGCAGGCACAGCACGACGAAGTGGGCCAGCAGGAACAGCGGCATCTCGCGCGTCAGATCGGTGATGGACACGCGCGTGGACACGGCGGTCACGAACAGCAGGCCGCCGACCGGCGGCGTGATCATGCCCAGCGTGAGGTTGACGATCACCACCATGGCGAAGTGCGTGGGATCGATGCCCAGGCTGAAGGCAATGGGCGCGAGAATGGGCACCAGAATCATCACGCCGGGCAGCGGCTCCATGAAGATGCCGAAGACCAGCAGCAGAATGTTCACGGCAATCAGGAACATCACGGGCGAGAGTTCCCAGCTCACGATCAGCTCGGACAGATACTGCGGAATGCCCTCCACCGTGAGCACCCAGGCAAATGCTGCCGAGGTCGCCATCACCAGCAGCACCGAGGCCGTGAGCATGGCCGAGCGCGCCAGTATGCCGGGCAGGGCCGACCACTTGAGCGTGCGGTAAACCCATTTGCCGCAGACCAGGGCATAGAACACGGCCACGACGGACGCTTCCGTGGGCGTGAAGATGCCGAAGCGGATGCCGACCACGATGAGCACGATGAGCATCAGCGCAGGGATGGCCTTGAAGCTGGTGCTCCACATCTCGCGTGCCGAAGGGCGCGGCTCGGTGCTGCGGTAGTTGCGCTTCTTGCAGACCCACCAGTTGACGGCCGCCATGGCCAGCGCGATCAGAATGCCGGGAATGAAACCTGCCATGAACAGGCCGCCCACGGACACATTCTCATCCTGCAGCGCATAGATGATCATGCTCACCGAGGGCGGAATGATGGGGCCCACGATGGCGGTGCTGGCCGTCAGCGCGGCCGCATAGGGACGGCTGTAGCCGGCCTTGTCCATCATCTTGACCATCATGGAGCCGGGGCCGGCTGCATCGGCCAGGGCCGAGCCCGAGATGCCCGAGAACATGGTCAGCGACAGCACATTGGCATAGCCCAGGCCGCCGCGCAGATGGCCGACGAACTGGGCGGCAAAGCGCAGCAGCACGGCCGTGAGCGCACCGCCCGACATCAGCTCTGCGGCCAGGATGAAGAAGGGCACGGCCATCAGCGGAAAGCTGTCGATGCCTGTGAACATTTCCTTGAAGACGATCAGCTGTGGATAACGTCCGCCGACAAAGACTGCAAGGGCTGCCGAGATGGCCAGCGCAAACGCCACCGGAAAGCCCAGCGTGAGCAGGGCGATGATGGCAACAAATAAAGTGATACCCATGATGTTTCAGTCAATCAGAGATTCATGGCGCAACGCATGAAACTGGCGCGTCCCAAGTGAGATACACCGAGGAAGGGCCGCCCCGCACCGAAGGTGTGTCTCCCTCCCGCGAAGCGAGAGAGGGGGAAGCAGCGAAGCTGCACAGGGGGTGTTTCATATCGACGCTGCGGCATCCGCATCCATTTCATCGGACTCGGCGAAGCTGCCTGCGGTGATGTAGCCGCGTGCGATGAACAGCAGATGGATCAGCATCAGCACAAAGCCCACGGGCATGGCGCCGTAGATATAGGAGATCGGAATGTCCGTGGCCGCCGTGGTCTGAAAGCGTGTGGCGTACACATACTGCGAGGAGGTCACGGTCATCACGACAAAGAAGACCGCCAGGATCAGCACGACAAAGCCGCGCATGGCCTGCGCCTTGCGGGTGCTCACGCTGCGGTGCAGATTGTCGATGGCCACATGGCCGCCAAAGCGCAGCACCAGGCCGGAGCCCAGAAAAGTGACCCAGATCATCATGTGGCGGGCCACTTCCTCGGCCCAGACGATGGAGTCGCCCGTGGTGTAGCGCAGCACCACGTTGGCAAAGACGATGCAGGCCATGGCCAGCAGCAGCAAGATCAGCAGCCAGCGATTGCCGGCCACGAGAATGCGTTCGATACGATCAAGCATAGGAGTGGGGGTGAGCAGAGGCAGCGGCGAAACCTGCCGCAAGAGCCGGCTGCGTCACGGAGTTGAAGGCTGCGTCATCATCGGCGGGAATTGGCGCAAGTCCATTCGTGCTGACCGCAGCCGGGCAAAGACCAGCCTTGCCCGGGAGTGAGAAAAAGGCATAGGCCTGCCTCAGCGGAGGCCGTCCCATGGTGCCGGTGCTTACTTGACGGCGGTGATGGAGTCCAGCGTCTTCTGGCCGAACTTCTTGGCGTATTCCTTGTACGCGGGCTCCAGCGCGGTGCGGAAGGCGGCCTGATCAACCTTCTCCACGACCTTCATGCCGTTGGCCTTGGCTTCTTCAACGCCCTTCTTCTCCACGTTGTCCACAAAGGCGCGCGAGGCCAGCGCACCCTTCTTGGCGGCTTCCGTGAAGGCGGTCTTCTGGGCGGCGTTCAGCGAACCCCAGAAGGAGGGCGACACGATCAGGGCCATGGGGGCGTAGACGTGGGAGGTCAGGGTCAGGTGCTTTTGCACCTGCCACAGCTTGGCGGACACCAGCACGGAGATGGGGTTCTCCTGGCCATCGATCGTGCCTTGCTGCAGCGCACCGATGACTTCGGGCCAGGACATGGGAGTGGGCGAGGCACCCAGGGTGCGGAAGGCCGTGATGTGCACGGGGTTCTCGGTCACGCGGATCTTCAGGCCCTTGAGGTCAGCCACGCCATTGACGGCATGCTTGTTGTTGCTCAGATGGCGAAAGCCCTGCTCGCCCCAGGCCAGCGCGATCAGGCCGCGCTTCTGGAACTTGGCCAGCAGGTCCTGACCGAAGGCACCGTCCATCACGGCACGTGCGTGCTGGGTGTCGCGGAACAGGAAGGGGATATCCACCACGCCCACATCGGGCACGAAGTTGCTCAGGGCGCCGGTGGAGACGATGGCGGCTTCCACGGTGCCCAGCTGCAGGCCTTCGATCAGCTCACGCTCGCCACCCAGGGCGGAGGCGGGGAACTGCTTGAACTTGTAGGCACCGTTGGTGCCCTTTTCCACGCCTTCGGCCCAGGCGTTGGCAGCAGCGCCGTAATGGGAGTTGACGGCCAGCGCATAGCCGATCTTGACTTCCTTGCCCTGGGCAAATGCAGTGCCTGCGGTCAGGGCGGCTGTTGCTGCCACGGCTGTGGCGACAAAGGTGCGGCGAATCATGCGCATGGTGTTGGTCTCTCAGAAATGTTTTGAAATGAATCAAAAATTGTAGTGAGTGCCAACCGTGGGTTT